>LFEF01044392.1_pt1 | contig 13348 bp, 12 predicted proteins | sample 619371 | NCBI WGS metagenome assembly LFEF01 (sample SAMN03014291, study PRJNA259931) | freshwater metagenome | biome: lake; feature: waterbloom | place: China: Taihu Lake | collected 2006-08 | depth 0 m m
GTCGGTTAGTTGAGGTCACCGCTTCGCAATGCATGCGCGGCAGCCCCTCCGGGTGGGTTTCGGAAGACATGAGAACTCCTTGGCGGGACCGCATCAGGGTCCAGCGCAAACGGGGAACGGGTAGTGGTGTGGAAAGCCGTGGGCGCAAAGCCATTGAGGCCAACGCCTGCAGCCCGACGACAAGCGTCCGGCTGCAGCGTTCAGATCATCAAGCGGTTCGGGTCAGTGCGGCGCTGGGCGTCTGGCGTAGCCGATGCGGATAAAGACCGGTCGCGACGCCTCGTCTTCGATAGCATCGACCGGATCGAAGCGATCATCATGCCAGGGGTCGCGATCCAAATCCTCGTCGAACGATCGGGCAGCCATATCTTCCTCGAACGTCCGGTCCGGACCGTTGAGGTTGATGCGAGGTGGCTTTGGCGCAATCAGCGCGACTTCAGTATCGGCAACCGCTTCGGCTAAACGCTCGTCGAGCCCAATCGCCTTGCGCGCTTCGACCTCCAGAAGCTGCTGCACCCGGATGCCGAAGCGGCGGCGCAGTTCCGCCATGCAGGCTGCGGCACCATCGATCTCCAGAAGGTCATCGATTTCGGAGAGCGCCCAGATGCCCGCAGCGTGATCACTCGGACGGCTGGCCCCATCGACGATTGCGACTTCGACCGTATCAACCATCAGGCGCTTTTGCGTCTTGTACAGCCAGTCCGGCAACACCATCGCCGCGGCCATCATCTTCATCTTGAGTTCCTCAAGCCGGCTCGTGTCGCCGTAGGACGCGAGCGAGCGCTTGAGGTCGAGGATGTAGGCCGTGTGTCGCGCGCGGTTCACCACGATCAGGTCCGGCGTGTAGCTGCCCTTTGCCGGTGACTCGCAATCAAGTTTGATACCGTCGAGGCTTGACCAATCATTGCCGGACACCGCTTCAAGTGCCGCTTTCACGAGCGGCAGTTTGAGCGATTGCGTCAGCACCAGAACGTTCGGATTCGCTCTCGCCACCCGTTCAACTGCATACTCAAGAAGCTTCCCTTCCCGGAAAGATACCGCCCGGACGAGCGAGGCGATGTTCACATAGTGACCGAGGATCTCATCCTCGACCGGTTCGCCGTCCGTGATTGCGGTGATGGCGCGATCGATGAGCACATCGAGATCGGCCTCAACCTCGGCGAAGCGTACGAGGTGTGGATGCCGACGCAGTACGGCAGGCTCGCGGATCGGCGCGGCAGCCACGTTGCGGCCAAAACCAAACGAACGCGGGCGGAAGCCTGACATAGCCGATGCGCTGGCGTTGACGAGTGAGTTGAGAACTTCCCCACAGGGAACAGAAGCGGTATTCGTGCTCATAGCCCGATTCCTTCTAACCAAGGTTGACGGTCAGGCCCTTGTCGATGCGCCAACATCGGCTTGGGCCGCTTGTTCCGGTGAACGGAACGCCCTTAACCTGGCAGGACCCGAGCTGGGGCTCAAGGACCTTGGGAAAACAAAACAGAACAAAGCCGGTACAAGGTTAACGGTGGGCTCACAGCGTCCGGACAGCGATCGCATTCGAAATCGCCCATCGGATCCCATCCTCAATCAGGTCGGAACTGATCCCCAAATTGAAAAGGGCCGACGAGCGGCCCTTTCGAGTTCGATGGCAAAATGGACAGTCAAGCCTTCCGATCGGACCTCAAGCTGCTGGCGCTGAGGCGAGTTTGGCTTCGCCGAGGACGGCAGGACGCGGACTGTGGGACTGGGGTTTGGCGAGGGCCTCCGACAAAGTCGGGATCGTCGTCTTCTTTTCCAGGGCGTTAAGGTTCACCCTGGCATCGATACCGACCCCGGCAAACATCGACTCCAAACCTTCCTTCAGTGTCGGAAAGGTCTCGGCTTTCAGTTTTGATCCCTTCGCCAGCTTAGCCGTCGCCTTCTTGGCGGGCACCACGTCAACGGAAGCGGCTTCAGCCTTCAATGCTCTCGACTCTGGCGGCTTTGGAGCCACCCAATTCAGGAGCGGGAGCACTTCGTTTTCCAACCACGTGCGAAGTCCCGCTTTGTCCGGCCAGGTATCTTCGCCGCCCATGTTGTAAAGAAGGTCGCCGACTGCTGCCCATTTCGTGCGACTTGGAATCGAAGTGGGGTGAATAACGAATGCCGCGGCGGGGTTGGGGGTGACGAACTGGGCAAGGCTTTGCAATTCCGCCCTTGCCAACCGGGCAGTCAAAGCCGTTCTCTCAACAAGAGTCTTTTTGACGATGTTTTGCTTAGGCAGCGCTTCTTCGATGTGCGCACGAATTCCATTCACGTGTGCGATGAATGACTTCATCCCTTCGCGGACCTTGAGCGCAACGATAGCCTTGAGACCGTCAGGACCGCCGACATCAAAGGGATCGACGTCCTCCTGCTCGGCACCTTCCTTAGAACTGGAAATAATTGCCGTTACGTCCTGGACCCTTAGACGGCCAGTTTCCCGCGCCACGCCGATCGCTTGTTCGATCTGCTCGGGGCTTGCCGAACTCAGTTTGCCGACAACGGTCGGACCGACGGCGAGCTCCACGAGAACTTGCCTGTAGGCACCCAGGTTACGTGCCGTGGCGCGCAAGGTTCGGATGTGACGCGCTGTGTAGCCACACCGCTCGGCCGCCCATTGTTCTACGGTTCCATCCGGCAGCAGGGTGGCTGCCTGTTCGAGGTGCTCACCGAGTTCGAAGGTCTGCTCGGTGGAGCGTCGCGTCGCGCTGATGAGAAAGATTGCGGTGCTTTCAAGGCGACTCTTGATGTCCTCGGGGACTCCATGGGCCTTGTAGAACTGGTCGGCGGATGGGGCGGGCGGCGGCGTCTTTTTAATGCTGGGCATGAGATTACTCCTGTGTTGCTTTCATTCTGCAGGCTGTTTTGAAGTCTGCCCATTAAGTATGGGCCAAAGTGAAGTAATGTCAAATCAGTAACGACTAATGAAATTGTCAACAATTAGCGATTTGCTTAAATCATTACTTCATATACTTGAGAAAATGGGTTCATCCACAGGCGTGAGCTCCTTGTTGCTTCATTTTCACCCAAGTAAATCCCAAGCTCCATTTTGGGTGCTCAGACCACCAAACCCACCCCTAGGATCCCTTCACTTGCGCTTCCCATGATCTGCGCGACCTGGTAGCCAGAAACGAATGGCGGGGAGCACTTTGCGAGGGATCGGCGTGCAATGGCGAAGGCAGTCCTGACGACCAAGGTCGATCCGACTTATGACGACCTTCCGGAGCAGCGGTATCATTTCCCGCGCACCTATCTGCGGCAGGTGGAGGCCGCGCGCGGAGACTGGATCGTCTACTATGAGCCGAGGCGGCCGAGCGGCGATTTGATGAAGACCGGCGGCAGGCAGGCTTACTTCGCGACGGCCCGGATCATCGACATCATTGAGGACCCATCAAAGGCCGACCACTTCTACGCGCTGGTCGATGACTTCCTACCTTTCGATCACGCCGTCCCCTTCAAGGAAGGGGCGCACTACTATGAGAGCGGTCTGCAGAAAGACGACGGTTCCACGAACAAGGGGGCCTTCGGTCGCGCGGTCCGCAACATTTCCGACGCCGAATATGACCTGATCCTTGCCGCTGGATTCGCGCATGTGCTGGGCAGGCGGGATCGGGAACGCGCAGCACCGGATCCGGTCGAGGAGGCGCGGATCGGCTTTGGGGCTAACCCGCAGATGCCTTACGAGGCCGACAGCGTCGACCGACGGATCATCTCCCAGGTGTTGCAGCGGCCGTTCCGCGACCGAGCGTTTTCCGTGGCGATCAAGTCAGCCTATCAGGACACCTGTGCCGTCACCGGCATCAAGCTGATCAATGGCGGCGGGCGATCGGAGGTGCAGGCCGCGCACATTCGCCCAGTGGCAGATGGCGGCCCGGACAGCGTCCGCAATGGCTTGGCCCTTTCTGGCACGGTGCACTGGATGTTCGACCGGGGTTTGATCTCGGTTGATGATGATTACAACCTGCTGATCGCGAGTGGCGGCGTTCCCGACACTGTGACACGGCTCATCAATCCGGAGCGACGCTTGCTTGTGCCGGCACGCGCGGATGAGCGGCCGCATTCACAGTTCCTGCAGTATCACCGCAGGCAACTGTTCAAGGGATGAGCCTGCGGAAATGATTTCCGCCACCTATGCGGCCCATCACTCCTCGCCGAAGAAATCCTCAGCAGGGATCAACCCACACTCCGACTGGAAAGGAGCTAGACGATCAGCGTCTCGCCATCACCAGGAGTCCGCAGCTTGTCGAGAAAACTGTTGTCACTGGCAAAAGCCCTTAGCTGGGACCGGCTTACAGTACAGTGGTTCACTGCTTCCATGTGGCTGGCGATCAGCATGGCTTCCGGGGCAGCCTTGTGGACGGAAAGCACATCCTGCGTTCCCATAATGATGCCGCCTTCGATCCCGACAACCATCGCGTAGCCGGTATTCAGGATCATGACATCTGGGCGATGCGTTTCCATGGCGGCAGCAACATCGTCCTGCCAGATCGTATCGCCGGCAAGATAGACCGTTTTAGCGCCTGCCATCTTGAATACGACTCCGCATGCCTCTCCGAGAAGTTTGCCGATCGCGGCATAATGAGCCTCGGTCCCATGGCGGCCCCCGGTCTTGATGAGCTGCACACCATTGAAGCTCGACGTTGCGGACAACAAGCGAACATCGGTGAACCCTTGCCCCCGAATGACTTCAGCATCCGCATCGTTCTGTACGTAGATCGGAAGAGACTTGGGCAGTGCTTTCCGAGCCTCCTCATCCCAATGGTCTTCGTGCAAATGGGTCACAATGACCGCGTCCACGTCGATGATTTCTTTTTTCGTCATCGGAAGATGCACGAGTGGGTTCCGCTCTTCGCTGTTTACTGTCCCCTCAAAGCCGGGCCAGCTATGCCGATCCGAAAGCATCGGATCAACAAGGAAGCGAACCCCGCCATAGACGACATGAAGCGTCGCGTTGCGAATTTGTGTGATTTCAACGCTTTCCGGGGGAGAAGTAGCACTTTGAGCGCTGGCCGGAAGCGCGCCGGCAACCAGGGCTGCGCCGGATAGTGCGAATAGTTCTCTACGTGTAGTCATGGATTGGCCCTTCCTGAGCAATCATCAGCGCGCGAGAAAGGCGTCGGTTGAAATAACCTCGCCGTAGCCAAAGGCCAAAGCCGACATCAGTGCGGCATGGACATGTGCTGCTGGGACGGTGACGCCATCGAAGTCCAGATCACGGGTCGCGCAGGCATCGTGGATCGTCGTGGTTTTGTAGCCCAGATCATTGGCGGCACGGACCGTCGCATCGACGCACATGTGGCTCATCGCACCGATGACGATGACATCTTCGATATCCTTTTCCTTGAGAAGGACACTCAGCCCGGTATCGCGGAAAGAGTTCGGGAAATTCTTGGTGATGATTGCTTCGCCAGGCGCCGGCTGCACGATGTCGTTGATGTCGGCCCCTACCGTGCCGGGAACGAAGAGCGGACCGTCTGGCATCTCGTGGCGGATATTGACGACCAGGTCGCCTTTAGACCGGGCAAAATCCATGACGCGAGCGGCATTGGCTGCAGCCGCCTCGATCCCATGCAGCGCAAAATTGCCTGTGGGCCAGTATTCGTTTTGCAGGTCGACGACAAGAATGGCGCGGTTGGACATGAGCTTTCCTTTCGTATTTTCCGATGACTTGCGCTGACTATGCCGTTGCGCAATGGTGCAAGCCATTGGCGTGATCGACAGAATTAAGGGCAATATCGCCATGAATGTGGTTCAGATCAGCATTGTGCTATACCCGGGTGCTCAACTCTCCGCAGCCTTGGGTCTGACTGACCTGTTCAAGTTAGCCGGTCAGACGGCGCACGGATTTGAACATGGTGCACCGCGCTTGCGGATCAGACATCTTGAAATTGAGAATAGAGCGGATCCCGTTGTCGTTTTCGACAGCGATCCCGATGGCATGGCGGAAGTAGCCAGACCTTGCGATGTATTGATCCTGCCACCATCACTGGAAGAGCCGATATCTCCTGAGGCGGCAGCACCCTTGGCGCGCTGGCTCTGTGCGAGGCACGGTGAGGGTTCAGTGCTGGCGTCCGTGTGCGCTGGCGCTTTTCTCCTCGCGGAAACCGGGCTTGTCTCAGGCCGGGCGGTCACCACCCATTGGGCGTCCGCCGATGCCTTCAGAATCCGCTTTCCGGAAGTTGCACTTGATGTCGATCGCCTGATGATCGACGGCGGTGACATTATCTCGGTCGGTGGATTGATGGCATGGACAGACTTGGGTTTGAAACTGGTGGAGCGCTTCCTTGGTCCGGTGGTCATGGCGCACACCGCGCGCATGCTGCTGATCGATCTACCCGGTCGCGAGCAACGCTATTACAGCGGGTTTTCCCCGCGAATGACCCACGGAGATACTGCCATCCTCAAGGCACAGCATTTCCTGCAGTCCAACGGAGGCAAAGATGCTCGGCTTACGACGCTTGTCGAACAGGCAGGACTGGAGGAACGGACTTTCCTTCGTCGCTTCCAGAACGCGACGGGCATGACAACGACCGACTACGCTCAGCGGCTTCGGGTCGCAAAGGCTCAAGAGCTCCTGCAATTTGGACAGCTCCCAATTGATCGCATCGCCTGGGAAGTCGGCTACTCCGATCCCGGCTCGTTTCGCAAGATCTTCTCGCGAATCGTTGGCCTCGCACCTGGTGAATACCGCGAGCGGTTCCGGGCCTGACCGCCAAGGCAGAGAAAGCGAAGCCAGTACGTGGAGGAGCCAGCAGCGCGCTTCAAAGGCAAGGCTCCGAGACCATTATGCCTCCAACCATGCGCAGGTACGCATCGGTCCCGATCTGCTGCTGCTGAGGGTGATGTCGACACTGCATGGAATAGAATGTGACAGGGCAAGGACCTACTGGTCCACTGCCCTGACGTGATCGATTACTTGCCCCAGAATGCGTCTTCCTGCTCCGGATCCGAGGAGAACAACCACACCTCGACGATCTTGCCGTCCGCAATACGCAGCAGATCGATGCCAGGCTGATTTACGTCAGCACCCTCGCGCTGACCGGCAAACTCGATCTCGATGGCAACCAGGTCGCCGTTGGCCAGATAGCGGTGGGCGTGCGTAATTGCGAACGTACCGCCGGACTTGGCCATCATGGCACCCATCATCGCGCCGAACTCTGCAATGCCGTTCTTAGTGCCCGAGAACTGGTTCGCGCCAGGCTGATGCCAGATGATCTGCGGCGACATTAGGGCGCCGAGCGTGGCTTGATCATTGGTCTGCACAGCTTTGATGTAGCTCTTTGCAATATCGATGTTGGTCATCTTTGGTCTCTCCTTGTGTGCCATTTGACTGCAGCGACGCAAACCGTGCTGGATGAAATGGTACTAACAGACGCGAAATCTCGCCGTCGTGGTGGATTGAAGCCAAAGTGTGATACTTAATGGACATCCTTTAGGGCAGTTGAGATGGTCATGGCGAAATACGGATCGAATGTAGATCAACTCACATACCGTCCGCAGGGCCGCGAACTCGACATTGAGATCTTCGTGTTTTCCGAATTGCGTCGCCGGGTGACCCGCGCCGATCTCCTGAAGCTCTACCGCTATTCTTTCCATACGCTGATCTGTGTGACGGAAGGCGAGGTTGTCCAAATGGTGGACTTTCAGCCGGTGACTTGCGCACCGGGATCTCTGCTCGTGCTTCGGCCAGGGCAAGTTCATAGTTTTGGCAACGATGAAGGCTGGGGCGGATGGATGGTGCTGTTCCGGGCCGAATTTCTGCCACCGGAGACCCAGACGACAAGCGACCTGCTACCCGCACTCGGTCTCGATCGGCTGCCTGATCATCTGTCCTTGTCGACTGATGACTACCATGCGGTCAGCACGGTCATTACCAGGATGAGGCAGGATGCGGCAATCGGCGCGGCGCCAAAGGACGTACACGCGTTGATGAAGTACCAGCTTTGTGCGCTGCTTCTGCGGCTGACCATATTGCAGGACCAGCGAGTAAGCCTGACGGATGCACCCAGTCTGGCTGTGAAGCGCTTTGCACGATTTCGAAAACTGGTCGAACAGAACCATGCTGTCTGGCATCAGGTGTCTGACTATGCCGCGGCTATGGGCTGCACGGATAAAAGCCTGACACGCGCCGCGCTGGAGGCAACTGGCCAGAGTGCCAAGGATATCATAACCGCTCGCATTGTTCTTGAGGCAAAGCGGATGCTGGTTCACACGGATAGCCCGATCTACCTTATCGCCGAGGGTCTCGGGTTCAAGGAGGCAACCAACTTCGCCAAGTTCTTCAAACGTGAGACGAACTACACCCCGATCAGTTTTCGTGGGCAATACAAGAGCCCACCGTCAACAGTTGGCCAAACACTGAAAAGCGCCTGATCCTACAAATGTTTCAGTTCCCACCGTCACGTAATAGTGTAACACCATCCACCGAGCTGCCCACGTGCCGTCAGGGACGGCCTGAAGGAACACAGCCTTACTTCTCTGTGGCCTCTAGGGCGCAATTGGCGTCAGCTTTCTTTCAGGAGAATCCTTTGACCGATCACGACACTGGCGAGAAGACGGCGACCTCGGGTGTCGCATCGGCAGCACTCTCGTCAATTGCGGAACTTGCACGAGAGCGCGGAAGCCTGACGCTAGGCGAAGTAATTGCTACGATGGGCCCTGCTGGAATGGCTTTCGCGATTTTGATTCTGGCCCTTCCCGCTTTGACACCAGTACCCGGGCCAATTGGTCTCATCTTCGGATCTGCACTCGCCGTCGTTGCTGCGCAAATCGCCATTGGCCGAACATCTGTGTGGCTTCCTGATTTTTTGAAGCATCGACGTCTATCCTCGGGGGTGCTGGAACTCGTCGTAAAGCACACAGCCCCCCATGTTTCCCGAGTAGAACGTTTGGTTCGCGTCGATCGTATGAAGTTTCTGACAGGACCGTCCGCGCAGATCCTGATTGGACTGCCTGTTCTTATGATGGCAATTGCGATTGCGCTGCCGATCCCCCTTGGCAACTTTCTGCCGGTCATATCGCTGGTCGTGTTGGCAATCGGACTTATGGAGAAGGATGGTCTGATTACGCTGGTCGGCGTTCTGCTCAGCATCGTAGCGGCGACTGTGACGGTTTTTTTGATTTACGGGGCCGCATCTGTCGCAGGAAATGTTGCGCGTTGATCATTTCCGTGCCGTGGCAGAGCGCAACCTACCCCCTCCTTGGATACGATCCACTCATCCGTGGCTGTTGCTCCGGTCTTCCAACCCTGCGAATTCTGTTGGCACCGTCTTCCGTCTATGTCACTCCGTTTAGCTGACTGCTTTGCAAACTGGATAAGGAAGATGCTGCGTGCTTGAAGAAATCTGGTCTGCAATAGTCAGAGAATTCGCTGACATTCCCGATGCTTCTACGCTGACGCTTATCACAGTCCGCCTCGTGGTTGCGGCGATGTTGGGCGGGATCCTTGGCTACGAGCGCGAGCGTAAAGGGAGAAGCGCCGGTGTGCGCACCCACATGCTTGTGGCTGTTGGTGCAGCACTCTTCGTAATCGGTCCCTTGCAAAGCGGAATGGAAGTGGGAGACCTGTCACGCGTATTGCAGGGCGTCGTGCAAGGGATTGGTTTCCTGGGGGCCGGCGCGATCATGGTTCGATCCGCGCAGCATCAGATAGAAGGGCTGACCACGGCGGCAAGCATCTGGGCGACTGCTGGGATCGGCATCATTGCCGGACTTGGATTGGAAGCAACCGCTGTGTTGTCGACTGCTATTGTTTTGCTCATCCTCGCAGTGGTACCACTCGTTCTGCCGAAGAACACAGATCCAGAATGAATGCTTGGCCGAAGTGACAGACGAATGCAGATCAAAGACCCCAGTAGAGCAAAGTTACGAATCAACGAAGACCTCAGATAGGCCTTTAAACAATCCTGCCTGCCGCTGAGCTGAAACTATCGCCTTGAGCGGATTAAACGATCTACAAGCCATTACCTCGGATGCCGAGCTGGCGGATAAACGCCTCAGACCAAGAACCTGGTTTAGTTAGAATATCCGGTAGGGGGGGCGGGAAGCCGTCATGTAGCTGGGTCCTAAGGAAGGCCGCTTTGTCCAATACCCTGCTGGTCCCACTTGAACCGGAACGATGTCTGCTTTCGGGAAGTCGGCGGCAAACCCTGTATGACCGAGATGAGGGCGCTGAGCTGCCCCGGGCACTTGCTAACCTCACCTCCGGCTCTGCGCTCCCGAGCGGAAATAATTGCCGCTCTCGCGCCATGTTGACGTCAGCCCAAAGCCAGGGCACAAAGATGGCATCCACGGTCGCTCGCGGCAGGAAAACAGAGGGAAATCAAGGGCGATTTCATTAAGCCTCTGAAATCATGTGAGAATCCAGGTTCTCCAGGCGGGCCATTTTAGGCCGGTTGTCCGCTGAAAATCGGCGCCTGTTTCTCACAGAAAAAAGCGACGCCTTCTCAACAACTTGTACAATCGTAGCTGCCGTTCTTCAGGCCATCCGTCGTGCCTTGAACAGATCGCACAGAGGCTGGCTGGGGACCCAATAGCGGGCACCGCTTTCAAGTTCCAAACCGAGAGCTCCCATTCAATCGTGAGACATGAACTCACGACAGGCTGTGTCACTTTGTCCATGAGGCTATCGATATGTGACTTGCGGACGGTGAGCGGGCGTGCCTGTCATCGGCGAGCAGATCCGCCACAGCAGTCCAGAGATGATAAAGCGAGCTTGCGGGGATTGTCTGGGCAATCGGCTTGGCATTCATATCTATGCGGTCATGCCAGCAACCGGGAGGCGTTCCGCTCATGTAGGTCCCTAAAATGGCGGCCGCTAAGTCGTTCGCCTCGACTAGATAGCCTGGAAATCCGAGACGCTCGTAGAGAGACAAGAAGGCCTTGAGCATCTCCACCTGAGGCCAAAGTCTCCGCGAAGGAGGGATTGGCCTAAACGCGGAGACGACATCGACCAAGAAGGGTGATCCACCGCTGCGCCCAATCGCCAGAGCGGTCGACAACAAGCCGAGGCAGATCTTGGTGTGGTCGCTGTCGGTCAGCATGTCGTGGCATGTCGTCAGCCACACCCATTCGCACATGTGACCCGGTTCCAGCCGATCCGATCCGTATTGTGCGGCGAGCTGCCATTGCGGCCCGAAGAACTCGTGGAGCGGCCCGGTCGGTCCAACCAGGAAATGCGAGCGCAGGAGTGCGAAGGCTCGACCTTCGGCCCTCATGTGAGCGGATGTTCGGTTGTTTTCGCAAAGGGCCAAGATCGCTTCAAGGTAATGCATATGCGGGTTTTGCCTGCGCGGCAGGCTTCCGTCGCTGTCTTCGGCCCACCCGCCGAAAGGATCCTTCAATGTCCGGTCGATTGCGATGAGCGCCTGATCGATGTGATGACGGTACATGTCCTTGCCTGTGGCAGTCAGCAGCCAAGAGAGGGCAAGCAGGACGCAGGAACTGTCATAGAGGTCGCGTACCGAGTCGGTTACTCTGTCGGTCTGGCGGTTGAAGGCTCGAGCATAGCCGCCGCGCCTGCCGCCAATCCAGGCGACGCGGTGCAGGTTGGCGAACGCGGCCTCAGCTATTTGGAGCGAAGCGGGCGGAGCAACGCCGAGATGGGCCGCATGCGCATGCACATAGATCTGCCGTGCGACCGTTCGCGTCCGAACCTCTCCGGAGGTTTGCGCTGACCCATCGAGTTCCAGATGCTCAACGAACTGACCGCAGCGCTTATCGTAGCCCACGGCGGCCCAGGTCGGCAAAATCACCTGAAGGAACTGCGATTTGAGAAGCGACAGGCTCACAACGGAAGTCCTCGTGGTCGCCTTCCGCTACGGCTCGTCATCATGAACTCGCCCCGATGGGACGCATCGTTTCCAGAAGCTCCCGGATCTTGATCGTCGTGAAGTTGGAGTAAGTGTCCGACACAGCATAAGGCAGGGCAATCAGGTCGCCGTGTCGCATGGCACCGCAGGAATAGACAACATTCGGCACATAGCCTTCCCGCTCCGTTGGCTCCGGCTGCAGCAAGGGGTCGACCGTCCGCGAGAGAATGATGCTTGGGTCCTGCTTGTCGAGCAAGGTCACCCCGATCGCGTAGCGGCGCATAGGCCCCACCCCGTGGGTGAACAGGAGCCAGCCCTCGTCGATTTCGACTGGCGAGCCGCAATTTCCGATTTGCACGAACTGCCAGGCAAATTCAGGCTTCATCAGCATCTGCCCCTCTTCCCAGTGAAGCAGGTCATCGGAATACAGAAGGAAAAGGTTTTCGCTGTCTTGCCGGGCAATCATCGCGTAGCGGCCGTTGATCCGCCGGGGAAAGAGCGCCATCCCCTTGTTGCGGGCAGCAGCCCCCCTGAGAGGGGTGAGGGTGAAATTCAGGAAATCGATAGTCTCAAGAAGCTCGGAACGAATGGAGGAACCACTGTATGCCGTATAGGTCGCGAAATAGATCGTCTTGCCCTCGTCCTCAAAGGCCACGAAACGGGCATCCTCAATGCCGTTGGCTTGGGCTTCGGTGACCGGAAAGACAACGCGTTCACTCAGGTCGCTCTCACGGTTGAAGCTCAGCCCGATACAGCCGGCGGGCGCTAGTCCGTCATGGGCATGAATAACGGGCAGCCCTGCCAACCGTATCGGAGGATCGATGGCCAAAGCGCCATCCGGATCAAGCACACCCGAGCGGAAGGTTAGCGAGGAGATGTGGCCCTCGCCAACGGCCCTCAGGCTGAGGATCACCCGCCTGCTGCCCTCGGCGACACCAGACTGATCTGGATGCGCAACGATACTGGGATTGAAGAGGGCGGCGGATTCGAACGAATACTCGTTCATGAAATAGGCCCCGACCAACTGCCTCTGTTGCTGGCTGAATTGCTTATGATGGTGGAATGCATCTTCCATCGCATCCGCCCGCAGCTCGAACTGGCGCAACAGGTTGCGATGTCGTGTGTCAAAATTGGCGAGGATATCGCGCAACTGTTGGGCTGTGGCGATCGGGTCCAGCGACAGAACGCGATCAACGATCTCATTCGCCCTGCTCTTGTCACGCGGATTGAGGTGACGCGGCTCAGTTGATGGCTTGAATGGGCGAACGATAACGCGTGTCGGGTCGGGCCTGAGGTAGAGGGCCTGCCGGTTCAAAAGGTTGTCTTGGGGCAAAAGGGAACCTGCTCGGTCTGGTTGATGCGTTTTCCGGCTCACGAAAGCTGCCGGAAAACGACCCTGGGAAACACGGGCTTGTGTGCGTGATGAACTCTCCCGATTTCGATTGAAGAGATCAGATAACAAAGCACGGATTCAGCCCCGCGAAGTGATCGTGTCCCGGCGCGTGGTGTAGCTCCGGCGCTGGCCGTGCCTTCCG
>LFEF01000589.1_pt1 | contig 13314 bp, 13 predicted proteins | sample 619371 | NCBI WGS metagenome assembly LFEF01 (sample SAMN03014291, study PRJNA259931) | freshwater metagenome | biome: lake; feature: waterbloom | place: China: Taihu Lake | collected 2006-08 | depth 0 m m
TATGGCATAGAACGAGTTAGTTAGGACAGATGCCTGAAGGCTTTACTCACAGCATCCACAAGGTTTTCACTATCATTGATAATCTGACTAACATAGTTTTTCAATCTAGCCCAGAACTTTTCAATTTTGTTGAGGTCTGGAGAATAGGCGGGTAAAAATAGCACTTCACATCCCGCTTTAGCTAACAATTTTTTGATTCTCTCTTTGGGATGAAAACTGGCGTTATCAATGATGATAATTTGACCGGGTAGTAGTTCGGGTAATAGCAATTGTTCTATCCACTCACACACCAACTCTGTATTACAGTACCCCTCAAACACCATTGGCGCGATCGTGGAACCACGCCACCAACCGCTGATCACACTAACTCGTTCGCTACAGTGACCTAACTTTAAAGCCTCAAATCTTTCTGATTTGTGACAATATCCATAAGGATAATCGATGGTGTTATCTATTCCAGCTTCATCAATATAGACAAATCTTTCCGGGGCATAACCTCTGATTTTTTGGAGAAACTCTTTTCGGGCTTCTTCATCTCTTTCTCTGTAGCCATAAGTTTTTTTTTTCTAGTAAATCCAATTCTTTTGAGCGCTTGACCAATTCTCATCCTACTGACTGGGTTAGCCCATTTTTGCGCCATTTTTTCTTGGGTCAAATGCCCATATTGTTCGGCCAACTTTTGAAAGGCTTCTAAATCGTCAATTTTGGGCTTCGGCCCTCGACGATAGTTAGTTTTAGCGGCCACCGTCCCAGTTTGTTTCTTCCGTTTCAGCCATAGGTCTAATGTATTACGACTAATATTGAGGGTGCGACAGACATGGCTTTTTTTCTCCCCTCGCTCTACGGCACTCACTGCTTTCTGTCTTAAATCATCACTATAGGGTGCTGCCATGAAAGCTTCTCCTCATTTCTTTTTCTCTATTATGTCCTAACTATCCCGCTCTTTGCTATAGCTATAGAATTAAAAATATTTGTCGCCTTAAAACTACCAATAAAAAGCCAGTTATTCGCTTATTATTTATCGGAATTTCCTTTCTTCTTGTTAATATTTGGGTTAATTTATTATGGCGAAAAGTTGGTTTTCCGAGACGTGGGGGACGCTTAATTTATCGAGAGTTATTTACTTTTCAACAAATGCTCTCGTTTTTAAGGCAAGCCGTTGATAAAATCTATCAAGTTGTTGATACCATCTATTTGCCTTCTGGCTAATAGCAATAGTCTTTTTTCTTAAACATAAGTTTTCTTAATTAATTTCTCTAAGTATTTTGTATCAGATGTTACTAAATACTCTGGTTATTCAAACTTTTCCATCTACTGAAGTTGACACAATTTTTGCTTTACTTTTCTGAAACCACCCTGCCTTTTTAAGGGGGGCAGGGGGGATCGAGAGTAAAATTTATCTTCTATTTAAGTTAGAACGACTTACTTATTCGGGATTAACCCACATTAACGTCTGGCCAAATTCTACCGGTTCACCGTTAGCGACGGCGATTTCGACGATTTGCCCGGCTACTTCCGCTTCGATTTCGTTCATCAACTTCATCGCTTCGATGATACAAACCGTTTGTCCGACACGAATCCGATCGTTTTTTTCCACGAAAGACGGTTCATCGGGAGCAGCAGCGCGATAAAAAGTGCCGACCATGGGAGAGGTAATCGCCAGCCATTTTTTATCAACAGCGGCCGCCGCGGGTTCGGGAGTGGGGGTTTCTGGGACTGGGGTGGAACCGGCGGCTATCACTGGAGCGGCGACGGTGGCCGTCACCAACGGCAAGGGAGCGGCGAGAGGCCCAAGGGCAGTATTAACGGTTCCTTTGCGGATATTTAGCTCTAAATCTGCACTTTTCAGGCTAAATTCACTGATATCCGTTGCTGCCAATGTTTTGATCAGTTCTCGAATTTCGTTGTAATCAATAGTCACCGCTCTGAAATCCCCTCGCAAATAAAAAGCAACAAATCCAAATTCGCACCCACCAAACTGTCGATTTTTCGCATCTAGCGGCTAAGTTTTGGGAAACAGGCTCATAAAACTGGGTTTAGTCCTAAACCCGTCCCTAAAAGCTCATTTCTGGGCTTCTGATCACAATTATTCCCGTCCCAGATAGGAACCATCCCGGGTATCCACTTTAATCCTTTCACCGATGGAAATAAACAGGGGAACCATCACCTGCGCTCCCGTTTCTACGATCGCCGGTTTGGTGCCACCGGTGGCCGTATCTCCCTTGACTCCTGGATCCGTATCGGTGATTTCCAAGATTACCGAGGTGGGCAATTCCACCTCTAACACTTGCTCATTCCAAAAGAGAATATTGACTTCCATTCCTTCTTTCAGATACTTGGCTCGATCGCCCATTTGTGCCGGGGTTAGAGTTGCTTCCTCAAAAGTCTCCATGTCCATGAAGACAAACTGATCGCCTTCTTTGTAGGTGTGCTGCATGGTGCGCTTTTCGATCGTGGCTGAGGGCAAGGTTTCCCCCGCCCGGAACGTCCGTTCTACCACGTTGCCGGTCTGGACATTTTTTAACTTGGTTCGCACGAAGGCCGATCCCTTACCCGGTTTGACGTGCAGGAATTCTACCACCCGCCAGACAGAGCCATCTATCTCGATGGTTGTGCCACTCCGAAAGTCGTTACTCGAAATCATGAAATGCTGTTTAGGCCAAGAAAGATCAACATTCCATTTTACATACTTCCTGTACCCAAAAAAACTTTTTTCCCGCCCGTACAGCTAAGGGGGAGGTGGCAGGAGGGGCAAGCCAGGTATTGCCGAGGGTTACGGACGAAGAACCCAAAACGAGTATATTCAGTTTCTGCATATAGCATTAGGCTCTCTTAGAGAACTAGATACACAGCTAATCATCGCTAAAAAAGTTAAATTAGCTACTCCTGAACTATTTGACCCAGTTTTAGAATAATTCGATAGGATGCCAGGGATTTTAGTCTCTACTATTCAAAAGTTAAAGTCTTGATTTCTCTTCCTACCCCCTGCCCTGCCTGCTGCCTCTCTCTGTGCGGGGATTTCAGACTTAACGGGAAAAGTAAGGTCAGTAGTCAGTAGTCAGTAGTCAGTAGTCAGTAGTCAGGAGAATTAAGAATGAATAATGAGCAATTAAATGCTCTATTTAGGGATTTTAGGCAATTTTATGCCTATTTTTCTCATTTTTGCCCTCTCAAAAATTAATTATGCAAGAGGTTTAAGGAAAAAAGATTGCAGATGCTCATGACCTCAAAAGAAGAGCAAGCGTTAGCGGAATAGGCCGCTCTTATTGCAATTATAGCGGTTTTCACAGAAGTGAGTCCCGATTGAAACGCTGAAAGGCCTATCTATCAAGGGATTTACTATACCTTATTAGACTGAAAACCGCTATAACAATATCGGAAGTTATAGCGTTTTTCAGTCTGCTGAGGTACAAAAGTTATGGGTTTTAGGCACTCATGCAAGAGGCACTCATGCAAAAGGGAAGAACGCTAAAACCGAGGGTCTTCACCTGACATTTATGATAAAATCAGGGGACTGACTGACATCTGATTACTGATATAACCATGACGGGTGTGGACTTACAGCAATTATTACTAGAAAAATGGGGTCGTTCCTACGATATCCAGCTGCGACGCATCAAAGATAAGGTTCATGTCCAGATAATGTGGAAATATCTCGAACAAGCCTCTTTTCCTCTCTCCGAGTCTGAATATCTGCAACATCTCAATGCGATCGCTAATTATCTCCACGAATGGGGTGGTGTTAGTCAATTTCAAGCTTTTATCCGCGAAACCCGTGAGCGTCCCCGTCTCGGTAAAGCGGTTAGTCTGCCCCTAGATCTAGGTGAAAGGGCATCGGAATGGCTGATCAGCGATCAGTGATCAATTTGAGATCAGGCAGGGGGGGAGATTCAGATAATCTCTAGCTACAAAAAAAAGGCGCTAAGTCTCACCTTAACGCTTGTTTTTTCCATTGTTTTTGAATGACAGCGACTAGCTCTTGCGACGAGCGAAAGCACCAGCACCAGCAACGGCTAAGATACCGAGAATAGCAGAAGGTTCAGGAACAGCTACAGGGACAGGTACATCGGTTTTTGTGAGATCTAAAGTATATGTTCCCGTCACGGCCCCGGGAAGACCCACTAATTGGAAGGCGATGGTGAAACCTCCCAGAACATTGAGGACAGAAGGCTCAGTAAAAGTCGCAGGACCGCTTACAGTATAAACAGTCTGGAAAAGACCAGCGCCAATAGATACGTTTGTGCCGATAGCACTGGTAGGAGTGACATTAGCGGTTACAAGACCAGGACCGGTCGTTATGGTAGTAAAACCAGGTGCAGGAGCAGGAGGGGGAGAAAAGATGAATGCTCCTCCAGAACCAGTGCCGTTTAATGTAAAAGGGCCAGGAAGGGTAACGTTAGCAGCTGTCACCCCCGTAAATTGACCAGTCCCGCCTGTTACGCCGGTGACGCTTGTGGGAGTAAGGACTGGGTTCAAGGTTCCCCACGGACTGATGGTTGCATCCCCGGTGATGGTTAAAGTGCTTAAAGTAACCGCCTGAGCAGCGCCGGCAAAGCTGAAAGCGGCAACACTGCCAGCGATGGCAAGAGCACCGGTGGTTAGTTGTCTAGAGATGTTTGCAATCATTTCGGGTTGTAGTTTATTTTTTAGTGCGAAGCACGAAGAATTGTTCTATACCTCTACATAATTTATAACTTCAGCTAGCTCAAAATATTCTAAAGATTTTATAAAAATTGATCGATACAGATTTTCTGATAAAAATGCTCAAGACTGTTCTCCATTCCCCCTTCCGGGAGCATCTCACTTGTGCAACAAGTATTAATGCTTATGTCAGTCAAAAACTAGAAAATATTGAACTTGATCAAAAAGAGAAATGGGATGATAATAGTTATCACTTACGATTCAGAATCTATCTCGATGGCAGGAACAATCCAATGGGATCAGAGTTATCAGAAAATGAAAAAAGAATTCAAGAGTTATCCCGAGAGTTAGGAGCGTGTCTCTAGGAGCAATCCCAAATTAAGAAATTTAATAACTTGGGAGAAATAGAGGAGACTGTCAGAGATTTAATGATTCAGTCTGTTAACCTAGGAATTGGTATTTTTTTATCAAAACAATTCCAGAAGAAACCGATGGTCGGACGAGAAAAGTTAAAAGTATTTTGGGTGAATTACCAATTACAGAAAAACAAGTAAATAAGTTAAAATTAAAGCCGAGAACTCAGATGATTAATATTTTAGAGAAAAACTGCTTGCTCTTAAGTGGTGATGAATAGAGATGAAAAATCGGCGAAGAAAGTCGAATCATTAACAGGCATTGCTGTTTCACACAGTCCACAAAAACGCCTTGTTTATCGCTACCATTTTGAAGAATTACCATCTAACACAGAAGTGGAGGAAATGAGTATAGACGGGGGTAAGGTACGACTGAGAACGCCCAAGGGAAAAGCCTTAATTTGGCGTGATTATAAAGGGGTGAGTTTCCCTAAATTGGGAGTAGCTGCCTTTTTTCAGGATAACTCAGGCTGATTAGATTTGGTTAATTCTCAACATCTAGCCAAACATGAAAGTTTGTTGAGGAGATGGACATGATGGTATCTGGAATTTATTCCGTGAAATCCGCGAGGAACAGGAAAGGATTGAAATTTTGGACTGGTATCATTTAATCGAAAACCTCTATAAAGTTGGCGGTTCATTCCAGCGAATTGAGGAGGTAAAATGTTTTCTCAAAGAAGGGTGAAGTGGATGCTGCTATCTCTTGTTTTGAAGGATGGTCAGAGCCTCAAGTTGAGAATTTTATTACTTATTTGAACAAGCATAAACATCGAATTGTCAATTATGGTTATTTTCAAGAAGAGGGGATTTCCATTGGTTCTGGCTCCGGGTCATCTCAAGTGAAACAAATTGGTTTTCGTGTTAAAATTGCCGGTGCAAGTTGGAATTCAGGCAATGTACCGCAAGTCCTTCGTCCTCGCTGTGCCTATCTGAATGGTTCTCTTTTTTAACTTTTTTCTTGACCTCACCTTTGCATTTATGCTTATGGCAAAGGTGAGATGCTCCCCTCCCTTCCCCCTTCTCCCATTCCCCCACTTCCCCACTTCCCCCCGCAACGGCTCGACTGAGCATCGCGGCGGTTCGACAAGCGGTTCGGACCTCGGCGTGAGACTTCGGCGTGAGCTTTTGTCGAACGCTCGGTCGAACGCTGATCTCACCGTCGAAGCCTCACCGTCCGCTCGACTGAGCTTCGCCGAACGTCCGAACGTCGCGCACGAAGTGGTCTCCCCATACCTTTGAAACAGGATTTAGTATTACCGGTAACAGCAGCTACCCAGTTTTTTTTGGTATTTGTTATGCTGATTGTTAACAATTTGTAATCTTTGGGAAAGTTCCTCAATACTGCATGGTCGTTTCTGCTACAATTCCCCCCCTGGCTCAAGATACCCTCGCCCTGAAAGCGGTGTGGGCAAATATTGGCTATGATAGTTGTCCCCACCATTACAATTTCCATCTTCACACCCATTGTTCCGATGGTCAAATGAGTCCCCAAGACTTGATGAGGCAAGCGTTAGATATCGGACTAAAAGGATTAGCAATTACCGATCATCACTCGATCAAAGGTTATCAGCAAGCCCAAATTTGGCTAGAAAATCAGCATTTAAAGGGTTCTCTACCCCATCTATGGACAGGGGTAGAAATTACGGCGAATCTCTTAGAGACAGAAGTGCATATTCTTGGCTATGGTTTCGATCCCGCTCATACCGTCTTGACTCCCTATCTGCAAAGAGCCAAACCAGAAGGGGATTTCGCTTTGGCCTCTAGAGTCATTAACAGTTTACAGCAAGCGGGGGCTTTAGTGGTTCTGGCTCATCCCTTTCGTTACCATCGCCCCGCGGCCGATTTAGTGGCGGCGGCGGTAGAATTGGGTATTGATGGTATTGAGGCCTTTTATGCCTACGGCAATCCCAAACCCTGGCTACCGAGTCAACGGGAAACCGAACAAGCTCTCGCTCTTAGTCGTCAATATCAATTATTCGCCACCTGTAGCACCGATTCCCACGGTAAATCTTTATTACAGCGCATTTAGCCTGATCCCGGGATTAACTGTAAAATAACTAAATTGACTAAACTCGCTCCCTTCTCGAGCGAGTGTTGGTTTTTTATAGCCGTCAGCTTTTTCAGTTATCAGTGATCAGTAACCAGTGATCAGTAACCAGTAACCAGTAACCAGTGAAAGAGCCTAAATTTGTTGAAAATTGAAAACTTAAACCTAATAACTTAAAACTTAAACCTGATAACTGATAACTGATAACTGATAACTGATAACTGAAATCCCCAACATCTAACCCCCTGAATGAAAGATTTATTCCTTTACACTTGCTGGTTAATTCCCATTTATGGCTTAATTGGTTCGATTTTAACCCTACCTTGGTCTTTAGGCATTATTAGTCGCACCGGTCCGCGGCCGGCGGCTTATATTAACCTATTGATGACCGTCTTAGGGTTAATACACGGAACGATCGCTTTTAATCAAATTTGGCATCGAGAGACGATTAAACTAGCTTTTGAATGGGTAAAAGTGGCCGATCTTAGTTTATCCCTTTCGATCGAACTTTCTCCCGTCAGTTTAGGGACGCTGGAAGTGATTACCCTCATCAGTCTCTTGGCCCAAATCTATGCCCTTGGCTACATGGAAAAGGATTGGTCTTTGGCGAGATTTTATGGCTTAATGGGCTTTTTTGAGGCAGCTTTAGGGGGAATTGCCCTGAGTGACTCCCTACTATTCAGTTACGCTTTCCTAGAGATGTTAACGGTCTCTACCTATCTCCTCGTCGGTTTTTGGTATGCCCAACCTTTGGTAGTAACCGCGGCGCGAGATGCCTTTTTAACCAAGCGCGTCGGCGATATTATTTTATTGATGGGTTTGGTGGCCCTGTCCAGTTACGGAGAAGGATTGAGTTTTTCTCAGTTAGAAAATTGGGCAGTAAATAACCCTGTAGGACCTCTAACGGCGACTTTGTTAGGATTAGCCCTTATTGCCGGTCCAACGGGTAAATGCGCCCAATTTCCCCTGAATTTGTGGCTAGATGAGGCGATGGAGGGACCAAATCCAGCCGGAATCATGCGGAATTCGATCGTGGTTTCGGCGGGGGCCTATGTTTTAATTAAGCTGCAGCCAGTGTTTACCCTATCTCCGATCGCTGCTGATGTTTTAATAGTTTTGGGGACAATGACGGCAATTGGGACTTCTCTGATGGCCCTGTCCCAAATTGATATTAAACGGGTTTTGTGCCACTCCACCAGTGCCTATCTCGGTTTAGTCTTTGTGGCGGTGGGATTAGGTCATGTGGATATCGCTTTACTAATTTTATTCTCCCATGCGGTCGCAAAAGCTTTATTGTTTATGAGCGCAGGAGCATTAATTCTCACCACCAGTAACCAAAATATCACGGAAATGGGGGGAATTTGGGCAAGAATGCCGGCTACAACCATGGCTTTTTTAGGAGGTTCCGCGGGGATGACGGTTTTCATGCCCCTAGGGATGTTTTGGACGTTAAAACGGTGGTTAAGTGGTGAATGGGCGATTCCTTGGTGGTTATTAGCGGTTTTAATCTTTGTTAATTGTCTTAGCATCGTCAATCTTACTCGGGTCTTTCGTTTAGTCTTTTTGGGACAAACCCAAAGTAAAACCCATCGCACCCCGGAAGTGGCTTGGCCGATGGCTTTGCCCATGGTAGCATTGATTTTAATCGTTTTATTAGCCCCGATTATTCCCCTACGTTGGGATTTTTGGCTATCTTTCACCAATCCTCTCCTTAATAACCAGAGTTTCACTATTGTCTGGGGTTTTCCCTTACTGATAGCCTCTGGGGTAATTGCCCTAGTTATCGGCTCAATGGTAGAGTTAAGACGAGCTTGGGCGAGACCAACTGGGTTAATCCTGCGATTCCTGCAAGATTTGTTCGCTTATGACTTCTATCTCGATCGCATCTATCAGTTTACCGTGGTTTTAGCGGTGGGAAGCTTGTCAAAAATTACCGCTTGGCTCGATCGTTATATTATTGATGGTCTGGTTAATTTAGTCAGTTTAGCGACGATTTTTAGCGGCAGTGCCTTAAAGTATAATGTTTCCGGTCAATCACAATTTTATGTTTTGACTATTCTATTCGGAATAGGGGGATTAATTTGGCTCTTATTAAACGGTCAATGGTCACTGATAACTAATTATTGGTCATCTCTGTTGACTCATTGAACCTCTGTGTATCGCTCCCTAGTCCGCGCCCGGGAGACTAGGGGAGGGAAAGCAGCGGGATGAATATGCTCGACGGGGAAAAAATCTCCACACTTCGACACGGCTCAGTGACCTCTCGGTCTATTTGTGTTATAATGGGTTGGTCAAAAATGCTGGTGTAGCTCAGTGGTAGAGCAGCTGATTTGTAATCAGCCGGTCGCGGGTTCAAATCCCATCACCAGCTTGTGGGAAAACTAACTGTTTTCATTCCCTACAAGGCTTTATGGCTACCTATCAGGATAGGCGCTCATGCAAAAGGGAGAATAAATAAGCTATTAAGCATTGAAATTGCTTATTGAGATGAGGCAAGAGGCAAAAGTAAAGGGATTAGGGGAGATTCAGCTAATCTAAGGATAGGCGGTTAAGATGCGTCTTAGCTTAATCAGTTTTTAATAACCGGATTTAGTGTAATAATCCAGATCAACGGACTGGTTAAACGATCGCACAATCGAGACGATCCGATCAGCTTCCTGATCATTAAACATCCCATCTAGCCCTTCGGGATGGTTATCAGTAAAAGGAGGCTCGTAGAGCGCCCCCGGATTGATAACTCCGTTTTTAGCGAGCATATCGATGATATTTTCGATAAAACGGATTTGATTGGCCGAGAAGTTTGTCCCCTGCAAATAACGGCCAAAAGCTTGTTTAGCCGCTTGGCGTGCCGCTACGCGGATCCCTGCGGGATCGAGTCCGACGATTTCCAGGATCAGAAGCTTGAGGCTTTTCGTCCGGCCAAAAACCTCCTCAAAACGCTGACGGCTCTCAATTTCTGCGGCCGAAAATAGCATCTCCTCTAGGGCAGATAAATCCGTCTCCGTTAGGGGGATATTGCGCTTCAGCTTGGCAATTGCCACGTGATCCTGATGCTGACGGATATAGGCCTCCACTTTCCGGCGATACTGTTCGCGACTAAAACCGGTCTGATGGGTGGGAATATCGACAATCTGCACCTCTCCCATCTCATCGACAAAATCGGTGATCACGATTTGCTGCTTTTGGCGATCGATAAACTTGACCAGATCCCGGACACGCACCCGAATCCCCTCCACCATTGACGGCGTTGCTCTGGTCCACCAGCTTTCGTCCTGCACCTCGCCAATAAAGGCCAATTGTCCCTTAATCATCGGGATATCGGGCTTAGTCTCCAGTTGACCGAGAATATCCCGCACTTTGTCCCGCAATCGCTCATAACTACGGTCGGCCTTGAGAATGGCTAATTGCAGTTTCACACAGAGAAGATCAAATTCCTTGGCCAGGGGGTCCTCATTGGGCAGACTATTGGGTAAACCGGCCAAGGAGTCGGCAATGGTGGCCGCGTCCTCCTGACTCAGGTTGTTCCAACGCTGACGCTGACTAAAGGTTTCCACCTGCGGCAAGCGACGACGCACGAGGAAATTATCCCGGGGCATGGTGGCGATGTGTTGATGGAGTGCATCGAGCAAACTCGTGTATAGGTCGCCGGCCCGCTCGACTTTGTAAGTAGAGGACTGCTCTCTCGCTCTAGGTGTTGCGCTTGGCTTGGAGGGAGCGAGGCGGGTTGCCAACTCGAGGCGATGTTTAACTAGGCGACTGGTGAGGCTTTCGGGTATTTTCTGGCTTGTTTCATCGATATCCTGCTCGAAATACTCGAAATTCCCGCAGAGGTCGAAGACCAGAAACTCGGTTTTATGGTTGCCAGGCCCAAACAAATCCTGACAGAGACGGGTCCCGCGCCCGATCATCTGATTGAACTTCACCCGGGAGAATACGGGCTTAAAAAACACCAAATTGACCACTTCCGGCACATCTACGCCGGTATCGAGCATATCCACCGAGACGGCTAAAATCGGTTCTTTGTTGGCTTCGCTGAAGTCATCGAGCAGACTCTGGGCGTAATTGTCGTGACTGTCAATAATTTTGGCGAAATGACCTTTGTAGTGAGGATAGTTACTGTTAAAGCGATCGCAGATACATTGGGCGTGTCGGTGATTACGGGCAAAAATAATCGTTTTACCCAATCGATCGCCACTGTTGACCTTTAGCCCCCGTTGCATCAATAATTCTAACGCTTGATCCACGGTGTCGATATTGAACAACCAGTCATTAAAGGCAGCTGCGTTAATTGCCTGCGGTAGTTCGCCGCTTTCCTCGTCCCGGAACTTCTCCTCGTAGTCTAGCCGCTCCTCCGGGGTTAGATCGCTGTATTTAACCCCAGTACGCAGAAACTTAAACGGCACAGTAACGCCCTTGGGGGGGACGAGGTGGCTATCCCTAACGGCATCATTTAACTCGTAGGCGAAGGTAGGCACGCCCTGGGGTAGCTGGAAAATGCGGTAGGTGTCCCGGTCTATTTCCGAGCGCGGCGTGGCAGTTAGCCCCACCAGCAGGGCATCGAAATAATCGAATATTTCGCCGTATTTCTGATAAATGGAGCGATGGGCCTCATCGACGATCACTAGGTCAAAATAACCCACCCCAAAGATTCGCCCCTCTGCATCCATGCGATCGATGGCGTTGAGCATGGTTTGATAGGTGGAGAAGAGGACGTTAGCCCCCGTCACGTCCTTGCTGCGGGTCAGATGCAGGACGGTAACGCTGGGTAGATGACGCTGAAAGGCTCGATAGGCTTGCTTTAATAGGGCATTGCGATCGGCCAGAAACAGGACTCGGTTTACCCAATTGGCGCTCTTGAGCAGTTCCACCAATGCGATCGCAGTTCGGGTTTTACCGGTTCCGGTGGCCATAACCAACAGGGACTTACGGGCGCACTTTTCTTCAAAGGTTTCGGTAATGCGGCGGATGGCCTCTTTCTGGTAGGGACGGCCGACAATATCCTCGTTAATGGCGGTGTTGCTGAGGCGTTTACGGTGGGAACGGCGGAAAATTAGCCGTTCTAGCTCGGTTTTTCGCAGGAAACCGAGGACGGGACGGGGGGGATAGGCGAGATCATCCCAGAGATAGGTTTCATAGCCGTTGCTGTAGAAAATAACGGGGCGTTGGTTGTAGTCTTTTTCTAAGGAGTCGGCGTAGAGTTTGGCCTGATTTTGGCCGCTGTCGGCGCTTTTGCTGCTGCGTTTTGCCTCCACGACGGCGAGGGGTTTGCCGTCGTCACCCCATAGTACATAATCGGCGAAACCGCGTCCGGTATCTCCGGGCTTTTGGATGGGCATCCCCTGCAGCTCGAACTCGGTGACGTTGGCTGCTTTGGTATCCCAGCCGGCCTCTTGGAGTAGTACATCGATCAGGTAGCGGCGGGTGTCGGCTTCGTTGTAGTCGTGCTGGTCAGCGATCGCTCGGTTTTGGGCGAGGAGGGCATCCCGTTCGGCCCTAGCGGCTGCGAGTTCGGCCTCGGTTTGGCGCTGTTTTGCTTCGGCCAATTGGCGCAGGGCATCGCTTTGGGACAGGCGTTTTTCCAGGTCTTGCAGTTGTTTGGGAGCGGGGGGTGCGGCCGGGGGTATCTTCTGGCGATCGAAGCTAATATCGCCCAATTTTCGCCCATTCTGCCCATAGTAGCGCACCAGCCAGTAGGTGAGATGAAATAGTTCCTCGATCAGGTGCAGGGAGTCCCGTTCACTGATGGGGCTGCCATGGTGGGCGGCGTTGTTGCCGACTTTGTGGATGGTGCGAATTTTGCCGAAAAGTCCTGGTTTAAGGTTATCTTTAAAGGTTTGCTCGTGGATAAGAGCGCCTAGGCTATTGTCCCGGGGCGGTTGCAGGTAGGGGTCGTTTTCATAGAGCCAGCAGACCATTTGTTCTAGGACAAAACGGGTATAGAAGCAACTGGCCCGGGGGTTGCTGAAGACTAATCCCTCCGCTTGGCCGGCGTGTTCGTAGATTGTCGGGAATTGATCTCGCAGGAAGGAGAAGTTTGAGTCCATATTGCGCTCCCCAGTCTATTATCCCCAAAGTTTTGGCTATCTCTATATTTTACCTGATTATTGTTTAACAATTGTATAAGTAGGTAGGCGTTAAAAATTATCAGATGCCCCCCTTATTAAGGGGGATCCCCCCGCCTATCGGCACCCCCCTTATCAAGGGGGGCAGGGG
>LFEF01044801.1_pt1 | contig 13289 bp, 10 predicted proteins | sample 619371 | NCBI WGS metagenome assembly LFEF01 (sample SAMN03014291, study PRJNA259931) | freshwater metagenome | biome: lake; feature: waterbloom | place: China: Taihu Lake | collected 2006-08 | depth 0 m m
ATAAAAAAAGAAGCACCGGGATTTTCTTTTTTCATTTACTTTATGTATGTCGTCAAAAGGAGTTGGACTTAATTTTCCGTTCTCGTCCCAATCAAATTGCGTTCCATAAAGTTGTGGTTTATTTTCAAATACAGCAATTCTATCAGTTAGATACGCTAAACTTTTAAGATCCGCTTTATTTTCTCTAACGGCAATTTCCAAAAGTGCAGCACACTTTCTCATAAATTCAGGTTGTCCGATGGAATGTTGTATTATCAACCAAGTCGCTTCGTTTGCTTCTTTACCAACTTTGTCTATAGTCGGATAACCGATGGACTCTATTATTTCGCTTAGTATTTTAGCATTTCTGTTATGCAACTCTTTCACTTCTTCGTTATAACCATTACTAAGTTGCCCTTTTTCAATTAGTTTCTCCCTTAATGCTAAGTCAGCATTTTTCAAGTTAATTATATTTTCAGCAATGCTTTTATAGTCCATTTTTTTAAACTCTTTTTGTACTTGTAAAGTTTCGTTCAAAATAGCAACTTACTCTCAAACAGTTCATCTTTTACTATCTATTCACAAAAAATCTTATTGAAAGAAGTAGCTAAAGTTCCACTAAAATACTAAATTAAATAGTATAACGATTGTTTTTAAAAGGAATTACTTTACCAATAGCATTGCCACGAAATTGGTCAATAAAAAAACGATTATAACTAACCCCCAAAGGGTTCCACCCAACCCTCGAAAGGTTCAAAACCCTTCAAGGGTTAAAAAATTCTTCGTTACTTTGTAAAAAGCAATTCTCATGAACAGACGTGACAAAATAGAATCATTGCCTATTTACCAAAAAGCGGAAGAAATACTTAAGCTCATCAACGGACTTTTGGTTAATTTACCCGAAGAGGATGAGTATTTGAACCATACCAAATACATGATGCGGGATGATATTTCCCTTATTTGTGCTAAGATAGCCGGAGCAGAGGGAGGAGATGAATATACGATTCGGATGCAAAACGCTGCCATCATTCGTGAACATGCCATGCATTTGTATGTGCAAGTGGGTAGCCTTCGCTTTCATGAAAATTTTAAAGACAAAGAATTTGTCACCCTCATTCGAAGCGAAATTGACCAATTCAGACAACTTTTTATTGCTTGGGTAGCCGGCTTTGACAAAAGCAACCACTATTGGGACGAATGGGAATTATTCAACCCACCCGGAGCCATCCCACCGGACCCCAATGCCTATCAAGACCCCATTAACCTTGATGATTTTTTTGATGATTTTGGGGAGGAGGATGAAGAGGAGTAATATTTTCAACCGTCGTCAACCCTAGAAGTGTTTTGAACCCATCGAGGGTTGATGAATAAAGTTGTTAAAAAATTCGCACAAAAGTAAGGTTTTAAAGTATAGAAATACGATAAAGATTGAAATTAATTTACTTGTTCTTTAAAATTTTTTCCGTGTGTCAAAAACAAATACATTTGCTATGTTAAATAAAACGGTTGTCAAATCAATAAATAGTTTAATTTTCAAATGGTAGAGCCACATTTCGAACTTCCCTTTTTTACCAATTTGCTGATTTTATTGGTAGCGGCCAAAATATTCGGAGAAATATTTGAACGATTTAAACAACCGTCAATGATTGGTGAAATCATTGCAGGAATGATTCTTGGTCCGAGTTTACTGGGTCTTATTCATAGAACCGAAGACATTAAGGTGATTTCAGAATTAGGTATTTTTCTCTTGGTTATCATTGCCGGTCTGGAAATAAATATTGAGGATATTCTCAAATCATTAAAAGGGCGAAACATTATTATTTCAATTATGGCTTTTTTTATACCCATATTTGGAGGTTTAGCTGTTGGCTATTTTTTTGATCAAGACATCATGACCACTGTTTTTATTGGTTTGTGCGTAGCAATTACTGCTCTACCGGTGAGTATTCGAATTTTGATGGATTTAGGCAAAATTAATTCTGAAGTAGGTCAAAAAATTATCTCCATTGCTATTTTTGATGATGTGTTGGCATTATCAGTTTTAGGTGTACTTCTCAACATTAAAGATACTGACATGTCAATGGTTTCCGTTGTAAAAGCCGGTACAATTTCTTTATTTAAACTGGTTCTGTTTATTGGTCTCTTAAGTCTTGTTTATTATCTTATTAAAAAACTACTACGAAAAGGTGATTATATTCAGCAATCTCTTGATAAACTCGTTGGATTCTTAAAAGGAAAAGAACCCTTGTTTGCCTTGTTTTTTGTCTTCGTTTTATTGTTTTCTACTTTTACAGAGTCACTGGGTCTTCATTTTATTGTTGGTGCATTTTTTGCCGCTATGTTAATCAGTGAATCATTAATTGGGAAAGAGAATCTAAAGGCGATTGAAAAAACTACTAATAATATGGCAATGGGATTTTTAGCACCCGTATTTTTTGCCGGAATTGGTTTAGAGTTTAACATATCTTCCATCGATAATATTGCTTTACTAATAGCGGTAATAGCGGTTTCTTATTTCTCTAAAATTGCCGGTGGATTCATTGGAGGATCACTTGCAGGCCTCTCTAAAAATGTTTCATTAACGCTTGGTATCGGTCTCAATGCCAGAGGGATAATGGAGCTTGTTATCGCCAATATTGCTTACAAAAACGGTTTGATTTCAACCGAGGTCTTTTCTATTTTAGTCATCATGGGTGTACTAACTACACTAACTACTCCTTTACTTTTGAAAAAGGCGTTCAGTCGTTTAGAATAGTGATGACTACTCGTTTATACCTCCTCTCCAAAGGTCAGTAAATTAAAGTCCGGATCGAGTAAAGAAAACTCCTTTTGTCCCCATGGTTTTTCTGCTAATGCACCATTTGGGTGGATAGCTATGTTTTGACCAAGTAAAGTGTCATACCATTCCGATATGCCTTTTACCCGAATATATACGCCTCCATAATTTTCCTCCGGTAATAAAGTCGGAAAAGCAAAAAAGTGCAATTCAATTTGGTCTTTTGCCAACAAAAGATAGTCACCATAATCGCTCATAAGTGAAAATCCCAAAGCGTTGACATAATAGTCAATAGTTTTGGTTTTATCCCGCATAGGAAGTTTGGGGTGAATCTCTGTCAGCATGTTTTTGGTTTTTTTAGGAAAGAAAACAAGGTAAAAGGGTAGAGCTGATTTTCACGTTTCACAATATCGACTTATTTCTCACCTCTCCAAATGAATTGCATAAAATAAACGTTTACAATTATTTGGTTTACTTTTTATACAATCGTTCATATAAATCAATCCATTCCTGCACGGTCATTTTTTGCATCAATTCACCAATCAATGCAAATGGAATGTTTTCCGGTTTTTTAAAACGAATGCAACTTTTACCCATGTCGAGTTTTTGTGCCGAATGTTTTGGATATTCTGCTACAAACCAATCCAATAATGATTTGTCAGCATTTAGCCCCATGTGGTAAAAATTGATAGAGTTTTTTTGCGAAGCGATTCCGGCAAAGGGCAGTGGTTCAATTGGTTTACAGTGATAACCATCCGGATAAACCGAATGGGGAACAACATAACCTAAGCCACCATAACTGATTCCGGGTTCAAATCCTTTAGGTAGGTTTTGTACAATACTATCATGCAATTGCTTAAAGGCCATTGCTCTTTCCGTGGGTACATTTGCTATGATTTCTTCAACTGTTGTGCCGTTTGCTTTCATAAAAGGAGGAGGTATGGGTTAGTACTTGCTTTTGAGTTGTTCTTGCTTGAAAAGCAACCCAAAAATACAAAATTCTGTCCATAGAGTCAGCGAAGAATTAAAAAAGTTTTTTCACCCTTCAAACGTTAAAAAAATCAACACTCTTCCCCAGCACAACCCAACTCTTAAACTTTTCCACCCCCTTTGTCATGCTGACGCAGGAAGCATCTCCTACATCACCCGCAAAGGATAAAAATTACAGTAATGAAATCAAGAAAAGCGATACAAGAAGAATCACTTTTACAAAAACATTTATCATTTTCCTTCTGTTTTATAGTTTATTACCTCATTTATAAATTAATGATACAAAATACAATGCATCAATAGACTAGTTGAATTTTGAAAGTAGCAAAGCACTTCACATTAGATAGTTCAGCATGCACTAACTTCATCCGTTTTACTTTACCGCCATCCCATATCCCAACAAGCCTGCTGCAATGCCCAAATGAGCAACCAACCAAATCTTTTGCCATCTCGGACGCTCATTCCAAGGAATTTGGTCATTAAATGGATCAAAAATCAAACCGATGGCCATACTGCTGGCTCCTTCAATAAAATCATGGTTCACCACTACATGGTATAGCCCAAGTACAACAAAGACTCCATAACCGATTCGGGCATAGACTACCGGAATCGTTTTTACTTTTTCTTCTTTCATCTTTTTTTTATTCTAATCGAAATACATTCACACCAATAGCAAAACCATAGGGTTGCTTGTTGGCATCATGGTAAATTCTTATTTTATTACATGCTCTTCCTAAATCGATTTTTTGCCAAGTTGTTCCCCCGTCCAACGTTTCGTAACCACTGTTCATCGTGCCTACAAATCCATGGTCGGCGGTTAAAAACCCTATACCAAATTCTCTCGCTCCGGCATCTTCTACTAAGTTGAGCTCTGTCCAGGTTGCTCCGCCATCCGTCGTTTTTACTACCCGTTGTTGTTTTACATTCGGGTCCGGATGATAGGATTGTATCGTAGCATAGCCCACTTTTTCCGTAGGAAAAGAAACTTTCCACGTGGTTTCATATGGTCGATTGGATTGATATACTTTTTGCCATGTTTTGCCTCCGTCACTTGTTTTTAATAGTAAGGCATTGGATTGAGCAATATCAGCTGAGGTAGCCGCACAAACGATACCGTTGTTTTTATCAAACATTTTAATATCAAATAACATCTTACAATCTTCATTCATCGATTGCGACGTCCATGTTGCCCCACCATCATGTGAAACCATAAGATTGGCCGGACTGCCCACTCTACCCACTGCATAAATATGGTACTTGTAATCCGTTTTCCCATGGTTGATAAAGGGTTCTTTTACCACGTCAATCGCACACAATCCTTTTACATACGGACCTTTATACGCTACCGGTGTCCACGATTTACCGCCATCTACTGTTCGGTATAACGGAATCGTATCGGTAACATTCGGAAAGTATTCTGTGCCCACTGTTCCCATAAAACCGTTGTTTTCATCTAAAAAAGCAAGGGTACGGAAGAAGGAGCCTTTCTTTTCATAGCGTTTTTCCCATGTTTCTCCGCTGTTGTTCGTGTGGTATAAGGCTCCATATCCGTTGATGTACCAACCGGTTTTTTCATTAATAAAATATATGTCGTCTTGCTTACCCGGATAAGGTTCGGTGGTTAATTTGGTCCATTTTTTTGGAGTGGAAGCTATTTCTTTTGCACCGTTAATCACTTGTAAACTCCATTCCACCGCCGACCGCGATACGTCAGGATTGAAAGCATCAAACAGTTCTTTGTACCGTTGTTGATTGAATAAATCATAGGCTTCTTTCATCGTGCCCGATTTGGCATAATAATGATCGGTTTGCGGAAAAACTGCTAACGTTGCTGTTCCGGGGCGATAATAGTTCACCGTCCGAACAATTTGCTCATGGTCAGCTTTGGAAAAGGCTTGAAAGTCGGATTCACCAAATTGTACCAATACTTTAGCCGTTGTTTTTTTCCAATGCTCTAAATGAGGCATGTCTTGAATTTGTCGCCAGTATTCCATGTTGCGACCATATATTTTATCCACTCCGTCATACATCCATTGGGTTGTTAACACCGCTTCTTTTTTCGGGTCTTTTGCCAATTCCGCCAATGAGGCTTTCTCTACAAAAAAGCGGTAATTCAATTCATATTGGTCCCTTATGGATTGTTCGTATTCTAACGGTTCCATACCGGCTAATTCATTTTGTACCCTATACATTTCCAATTGGTATTCAAACCATGATTTTGCGGTAGTGCCATATACTACTACGCCGGCAACCGGATATTGAGCACTCAATGCCGGTGCAACAATGCCGCCCATGGAATGGCCTACCATAATGATTTTAGTGGTGTCCACATAAGGCAAGGAGCGTAACTTTTGCAACCCAACGGCAAAGTTTTCTATTTCATCTTTTAAGTCACAGGATTCACAGGGCGGTGTATTTTGACTGTCGCCTAAACCGCTTTTCTCAATGCGTAGGGTGACAAAACCTGCCGCTACATAGGCATCGATAATGCGTTTATACGGATGAAAATCAGGAAGGTTATCAATAGAACTGCACGTATATCCGGGGATGAATAGCATAGCAGGTAGCTTCCCTTCTTTGTGGGGACGGTTAATAATTACCCGTAGTTGCCCCTGTTTATAGTCAGCCTGATCATACAGTACAGAAGAAAAAGAAGAGGTCTCTAATGGACGCCCCATGAACTTTCCTTTCAAACGAATGGTTTTACCCTTGCGGAGTACCTCTATTTCCGCTTTGTCGCCTGCTCGTTTGCTACTGATTTGGTTCACTAAACTTTGGTAATCCGTTAGGGCCACTTGGTTGACGGATTGAATAATGTCGCCTTCCGCCAATTGGAGTTGAACGGCCGTTCCATCGATTACTTTGACTACTTTAATGCCTTTTTCCGTGGGTTCCAATTGTGCACCTAAAGCGGCTTTTCGGGTCAACGTTTGAGCCGTAACCGCTTGCATACACAACCATACGAGCACCATCAATTTAATGTTTTTCATTTCTACTCTTTTTTGAGAACAAAGTTCACCAAAGGAATGTAGAAATGCGTTGTCAAAAATTGCTTATTTGCAGTAATGTGTGGGGGAGTGGCCAAAAAAGTGTTTATAGGCTTTGCTGAACGTAGGGGTGTCGGCAAAACCTGTTTTCAAGGCCACTTCAGTGATTTTTTCACCTTTCATTACCAGTGTTTTGGCGTGCTGCAAACGCTTTTGAAGCAAATATTGATAAGGTGTTACGCCAAAAGTAAGTTTAAACAACCGAATGTAGGCATACTTAGACATGAACGCCACATTCACCAATTCTTCCAAACCAATAGGGTTGAGGAAATAGGCATCCATATATTGCTTGCTGTTGAGCAAGTTGCGGAAGACTTCTTCGTTGACTTCCGGTTTTTTATAGTTGAGTTTCGAAAACTGCTCAAAGATGAGCGATTGGTCAATCACAATGTGTTCACCAATGCTGTAAAACAATTCACTGGAAAACAAACGGTCTGTGGGATGTTGATGAAGGGCTTCGGTGACTTGAAACAAGCTATGCCCCAAATGCGTGTGTTCAGCATGGTATTTATTGACCAAAAACTTATCGGTGCAAATAAATTCAGCCAAATCGGCATTGTCAAATTTGGTTTGGATGATTTCCGTGATGATGTCGGTGGAAATGTCTATGCACAAGCCTTTGGTTTTGTTTTTGATGATGACTTCCGACAACAGATTGTTGTTGCCAATCAGGTATTCTCCGGTATTGACATGAAATTTTTTACCGTTGATGAGATAGGTTTCCTCACCACTTACCACAAACTTAGCCGCCACATGCTGAAAAGTGGTTTCACCTTCAAACTGTTCAAAGTCCGATATTCTGACGGCATTTTTCCATTCATCTTGATACAAATGACTTGTCATGGTAGTGGCTGTAGCTCTTTTATTTCGCTTTCATCGGTATTAGTCGTGCACTGTTTAAAAATGTTACGCTTCTCAACCCTCGAAGGGTTCCAACCCCTTCGAGGGTTAATATCCACCCCCTTTGTCATGCTGACGCAGGAAGCATCTCTTTAATTAGTTCGTAAATCATTAAAAAACCAACGCTCTTCCCCAGCACAACCCAACCCTCGAAGGGTTCCAAACCCTTCGAGGGTTACGAGCATCAAAAAAATTCCCTATATTTGAACATGCTTAACATTTGCTACCCTTTAATACCGCAATATACATAGCAAGTAGAATGGAAATCAACAAAAAAGTCATCCACAAAATAGGAGAAGCCATCAGAGGAGGGAAGTACCTGAGCATCTACTACAAAAACAAACAGGAGGAAATAAGGCATTTTTGGATTTGCATTTTGGATCTAAACAACAAGGGGCAAATGGTGGTGGACATGTTCAATGTCAACAAAGATGAACCTATTTTACAAACCACACTTTACCTTGCTGCCATTCAATCGGCAGAGATATTGAAGTTTTCTCATTATGACGTACCGGAGCAATTAATCAAAAAATTACAGGAAGACGAAAGTTTACACGTGTATGAATTTGAACGGTACGACAATGCCATTTTGAATTATTACTTAGAATGTTACAAAGCCAATAGCGACCCTTTTTTACACCAAGCTTATTTACTGCCCGAAATTGACTTGACTGAGCTGTTGCAACATAGTCCGTTTCAATTGTCGTTGGCACAGCAACAGTACCTGCTCAAAGAAATTTATCACAATGAATACAACAAGTTTCAGGAGTATAAATTAGCACTTAGTGAGTTTTCCATTGACATGGGCTCCAAAGGTAAATTTGTTGTGGCGTATAGGGAGTTGACTTATGATCCGGTGAAGAAGACACTTCTCATCAGTAAATACACGCACTTTAATCCCCATTTTTATATCAAAGATGTAAAGTATTCGTTGTCGTATTATACGGATATGAGTACGGCAGATTTTGAAGATTTCTACTTAACCGACCCGGCAAAGACCATTGAATGGTTGAGTGAAAACTTTAGAGTAGGAGAGTTGCCCAATACGCGACCCGAAGTAGTGGTGTTAGGGTATTCCAAAATTGATATTGCTCCTGTGTTCGATCGCATCAATGCGGAACAGCAAAACAAGGAAATGCAAATTCCGTTAAAAGCATTCTTTAAAAGTGCGTCGTTATTAGACCGCAAAAACAGAAAAGAACCACACATCGTGTTGTACGATAAAAACGTGAACATCGACCAGTTACGCACCATCTATAATTCGCTCAAATATCCGATTACGTATGTGCAAGGTCCTCCCGGAACCGGAAAAACACAAACCATTTTAAACATTGTCGTCAATTGCCTTACCAATAATAAAACGTTATTGATTTCTTCTAACAACAATGTTCCGATTGATGGCATCAAAGAAAAATTAACGTTAGGAAAATACCGCGACAAAGCAATTATTCTTCCCTTCATTCGGTTAGGAAACAATGAATGTACATTGGAAGCCCTTCAAACCATCAAAAAACTATATGAATTTGAAACGACTGATGTGCCCAAAGAATCGCTTTTGCTAAATCTGAAAGAAAATTCAAAGGAGCGAAACAAACGTTTAGTCGAAAAGTTACAGCAGTATGAAGAACGGACTGATTTACAACAGAATTTAGAATTTATCAATGGATTGTTGTCAAGAGGGGATTATTATCTATTGAAATTGGAAAAAGAAAAACTGGAAAAGAAAGTCCATTCCATTCCGGAAACGAAAGACGAAGATGTCAAAGGCATTTTTGAAATCATTGACGGGAATTTTAAATTGCTTCAGTTTTTCTACTTTGAATCGTTAAAGTACATCAAGCGATTAAAAACGAAAGACTATATAGAATTAATTGAAATTCTCCACATCGAGGAAGAAAATGAGCAAATCAAAGCATTTAATACCTGGTTGAGCGACGATAAAAACCTCGAAAAGTTCACCAAAGTATTTCCGATTATTTTAACCACTAATCTCTCCAGCCGTCGTTTGGGACAAAAGTTCAAATTTGATTTATTGACCATCGACGAAGCCGGACAATGTGATATTCCCACCAGTTTAGTACCCATTTCCAAATGCAAAAACATGGTGTTGATAGGCGATACCAACCAACTGCAACCCATTATCCTGTTTGATGAGTTCAAGAATGATAAACTGATGAAGCAGCTGAACATCGATGCAGATTACAGTTACTACCATCACTCCATTTTGTCGGCTTATAAAAAGATGGACAGCATTTCGAGGGAAATTTTATTGAGCTATCATTACCGCTGTGGGAAAAAAATTATCGAGTACTCCAACAAGCGTTTTTATGAGCAACGGTTAAACCTATCGGCCATCAAAGAAAATGGAAGCATTCAATTACTTTCGGTGACCAATGCCAACCAAAAGCATAAAAACGCACAACTGGAAGAAGCTGTTGAAATTGTCAAATACATCAAAAATAACAAGTTAACCGATGTATTTATTCTCACACCCTTTAGGAACCAAGAAGAGGTACTTCAGCATTATGTGACCCAAGCCAAAGCTGCCGGCGTGATTGCTGATTCCGTAAGTTGTGGCACCATTCACAAAGTGCAAGGACAGGAAAACAAGACCATTATCATTTCTACCGCTCTTTCTACCAAGACCAGCCGAAAAACCTACGACTGGATCAAGAACAACAGCCAATTGATTAATGTGGGCATCACCCGAGCCAAAGAAAACTTGATTGTGGTAACCGATTTAAAAGCCATTGATGTCTTATCCCGTAAAGACGATGACTTGTATGCCTTGATTGACTATGCCGCTAAGAACGGAACCACCCACGTGACGCAAAGTACCGTGAATAAACTAACTATTGGTTTTTCTAACAATTCAAAGTTTGAGGATGAATTTTACAAAACCATGCAGCATTATTGTTCGCTCAAGGATACCCGTTTCAGGCGAAATGTAAAAGTGGTGGACTTGTTTCCGGAGGAAAAAAACAATCCGCTGGTGAATAAAAAAGAATTGGATGGCGTGCTCTTTCAAAACAATGAGCCCAAAGTAGTTTTTGAATTGAACGGACCGGAGCATTACCACCACAAAAAAACCATGAAATCCGATGCTCTTAAAATGGAGCTATTGAAAAGAAAGCAAATTCAATTGCTCTTTATCCCCAACCAATATGTCAAACACTACGAGTTCATCCGCGAATTAATCAACAAATTCAATGGCGATGTCTATCAACAAACGTTGTTTGATGGGTATGAGGAAGCGAGGAGTTAACTAAATGAAGCACAGTAAGTCCCAAACCTTACGAAGGTTGATTTTTGCTATATTTGTAATAAAGAAACAGGAAAATCTCTTGAATAATGAAATTGGAAAAATCAATACTCTTTTTTACTTGGAATAACACCCCGAATTCCTCCTCTTGGATTTTCAACATCTCCATTGTATCTTGGAATTATATGAATATGACAATGTGAAATTGTTTGACCACCAGATTCATTAATATTTATACCAACATTAAAACCATCAGGATTAAATCTGTTTTGAAGTATAAGTTTTACTTTATTGGCTACTATCCAACATGCCGTTTGCTCTTTTAAAGACAAATCAAAATAGTTAGAAACTAATCTTTTTGGTACAATTAGAGCATGACCATTTGAAACAGGGAATTTGTCATAAAATGAAAATACTGTAGCTGTTTCAACTATTAATTCTCGAGTTTCATCTCCAACTAAAAATGGACTCAATTTATCATTGCCTTTATTTAGTTTTGTATAATGTTCATATTCATATATTTCACAATTTTCATTTTTATAAATAGACGAATAAGCTAATTTAATTATGCATTGGTAGGTTTCTTTTTTATGAACTTTATGCATTCTAAAACCCTCATATTGAATATCTCTTCTAACTGCAAAATATGCTTTTCCATTAGGTTTTAAAAGATTCGATACGTTCATTAAAACCTCAGCTTGTTCTTCTGGCTGTAAAACATTTAGAACATAAAAGCACAAAATTGTATCGTATTTTTCAGTTGGGAAATTTGGAAAATAAAACGGATCATATCCTATAATTTCAATTCCTTTATTTTGAAGTAATTCAACATCTTTGCCAATGCCACAACCAAAATCTAAAACCTTACCTTTTATCTTTTTTTGGTTTAGTAGAATACGTGCAGGAAATGAAAGTGAATTTCTTTCTATTGCCGTTAAATGACTATTTGGATTTTGATTATTCATTCATAAATAAAAATCCGTTATTACTAGCAATGGTAAGCAAAGGCTGAATGGTATTCGAAAACTTTTCTTTTTCGAAACAATCAATAGTAGGAAAGATGGTAAGAAACTCCTCCATATACTTGCTCTTTGGGTTGTTATTTTTATTGATTTCAAAAGCTGTTTTTTGTAAACTATAAAATTTGTCAAAATGCTTTTCAAATAAGGGTAAATTATCTTTTTTAGAAGAGTTTTTACTTTTTTCAATAGGAATTAAATTCCAAATTAAATCATGTGATACAAAATTGTAGGGTATAAAATGGTCAATAGCAAAATTCTTTTCTTCAAAAAACAATTTAGTTCCAGTAAAAATACATTCAATATAACCCAATTCTTGAAACACTATTTTCCAATAATGATTAGTTTGTTGGTTTAAACCATTTCTACTTGCAGGTTTTATTAACTTGTTTGGAATATCTGGAACATTTGGATTTCTGGTTTGAAGAAATATTGATAAATTCCAATAACAAAAATCTTTTAAAACCCTCGCATTTGATTTTAGATATGTAATCCATTTTGGATTTATTTCAATTAAATCTTTGTGTAATGCATACAAACAATCATTTAAAAACAATTGTGAATCTTTATAAATTCTATTTTTTTGTTGATTATCGGTTTCACCTCTACTTTTTGAAAACCAAGGAGATAAAAACCAATGGGGAACGTTTTTATCAAAATGCGATAATTGATTAATTGTTTTTTGATTTTTTGAATTTTCTAATCGATAATCAAGAATGTTTTTCTTTTCATCAATTGTCAAATTTTCCTCCTTTAAAATTGTTTGAACTGCAATTTGAAGATTATCTTGTTTACCAAATGAAATATGAAAGTAATTTATTGTGTACCAAGAATTACTAATCATTCGTGAAAAGATTCTCTTCTTTGGAATTTGAAAATTATCCTCCTCTACAAGTTCAATAATAGCAATTAACCAATAATATTTATAGGTTGCAACTGTACTTCCAAAAACTGAAGCAAGTTTATTAATTGGTAAATTTTCTGATTGAGGAAGAAAAGTCATAATACAACTGTTGTCAACTAATTTATATACTAGTAAAAATAGAAAATAATCCCACAAAAAAAACACCTATTCCGGTAAATTTTTTACGTATTCCCGCATTCTACAAAAAAGTTCAAAGGAGTTCACCCACCACCCGGCAGGTTTTTGTTTTTGGAATCGCTAAGATAGAAAAAAAGTCGAGAAAAGAAAATAGAGGAGGGAAAATTAGTTCTTAGTGAATAGTCCATAGTCCTTAGTGAATAGTTCATAGTCCATAGTTTCCCTTTTTTGAAAAACTACCCCTCAAAAATCAGCTCTAAGTCCTAATTGTCCC
>LFEF01015132.1_pt1 | contig 13288 bp, 10 predicted proteins | sample 619371 | NCBI WGS metagenome assembly LFEF01 (sample SAMN03014291, study PRJNA259931) | freshwater metagenome | biome: lake; feature: waterbloom | place: China: Taihu Lake | collected 2006-08 | depth 0 m m
AACAATCCAACAATTATCAGAACAATGGAAAAAACTTTTAATTTACTTGAAAAGGTATACATATCAATACAATCTAGTTGTCAATAATTATAATTTACTTTTTAACTGAAGAACATAATCAGTTACTAACCAACGCTCATGTTGAGACAATTGATTTGCATGAGAACCCATAGAGTTTAATCCATATGTAATCACATGAAATACACTACCTTCTGTAATTTGTCTGTCAGCATAACTTGGTACTCCTAAGAATTTTTCTCTTTCTACTAATTTTCCTTTCCCATTCCCAGTATCTCCGTGGCAAATTGCACAATATATACCATACAATTCTTTTCCTTTTGAAGCTTCTTTTTCAGTTATTGAATCGATTGGAGAGATTAAATTTGCTTTTGCTAATTCATATCCAGCAGTTGAATTTTCAAATTCATAAATTTCAAAACCTCTTTTGATACTACCTTTTGGTGGTTCTTGGGCTGTTTGCCCTTTCAATTGATTTTTGCCATTAAATGCTTCAGACTCGGCATAAGTCTCATAACCGACAGACTCATACATGTTAGGGAAAAATTGATAATTTGGACTTTTTGTGTCAAAACAAGACGTTACCGAAATGGAAAGTCCAAATAACATGGATATTTTAATTAAGCTTTTCATATTTCTATCTTAATGCTTTTCTACAACTTTAATTTCAACAGCTCCTGTTTTCTTCAAAAAATCAGAAAGCTCTTCTTCGTTATTATGAACGGCAACTTCCATTAAAAAATGATCGTCAGTGGTTCTCACATCAGGATTTTCAGCTGCTTTAAAAGGCCATAATTTACTTCTCATGTAAAAGGTAATTACCATTAAGTGAGCAGCAAAGAAAACGGTTAACTCAAACATAATTGGCACAAAAGCCGGCATGTTTTCAATATAACTAAAACTCGGTTTTCCACCAATATCTTGTGGCCAATCCTGAATCATGATATAATTCATCATCCATGTTGCCAAAGATAAACCTACACATCCATATAAAAATGAGGCTATAGCAATTCTTGTTGGTGCTAATCCCATTGCTTTATCCAATCCATGAACAGGAAAAGGAGTATAAACTTCTTCAATATGATGATGTGCTTTTCGCGTTTCTTTAACCGCATCCATCAGGATGTCATCATCATTATATAGTGCTTGTATAACTTTAGTACTCATAATTTCTTACTACTAATTATCTTAATGATTATGGTAATCCCCCTCTTGTTCTCTTTTTCTCTTATAATTGTCACCCGAAGATTTCAAGATGGTTTTAACCTCTGCTTGAGCAATTACAGGAAATGAACGTGCATATAATAAGAACAATACAAAGAAGAAACCGATTGTTCCAATAAAAATTCCTATATCTACAAATGTTGGAGAGAACATCGTCCATGAGGATGGAAGGTAATCTCTGTGTAATGAAGTTACGATAATTACGAAACGTTCAAACCACATTCCAATATTTACAACAATTGAGATTACGAAAGAGAACATGATACTTGTTCTTAATTTTTTGAACCACATGAATTGAGGAGAAAACACGTTACACGTCATCATCGCCCAATAAGCCCATGCATAAGGACCGGTAGCTCTGTTCAAGAAAGCATACTGTTCATATTCTACTCCGGAATACCATGCAACAAACAACTCTGTGATGTAGGCAACACCCACGATAGAACCTGTAATCATGATTACAATATTCATTAATTCAATATGTTGAATAGTGATGTATGCTTCTAATTTAGATACTTTACGCATGATAATCAACAAGGTGTTTACCATAGCGAAACCTGAGAATACCGCACCAGCAACGAAATATGGAGGAAAGATAGTTGTATGCCATCCAGGAATTACCGACGTAGCAAAGTCAAAGGATACAATCGTGTGTACAGAAAGTACAAGAGGTGTTGCTAAACCGGCAAGAACTAAAGAAACTTCTTCAAAACGTTGCCAATCTTTAGCTCTTCCACTCCATCCGAATGATAGAACAGAATAAATTCTTTTAGTAAATGGTGTAATCGCTCTATCTCTCAACATGGCAAAGTCAGGAAGTAAACCTGTCCACCAGAAAACTAACGATACTGAAAGATACGTAGAAATTGCAAACACGTCCCAAAGTAATGGTGAGTTAAAGTTAACCCACAACGAACCAAATTGGTTTGGAATAGGGAGTACCCAATACCCTAACCATGGACGACCCATGTGAATAATAGGAAATAAACCTGCTTGCATTACAGAGAAAATAGTCATAGCTTCCGCAGAACGGTTAATCGCCATTCTCCATTTTTGACGGAATAACAACAGTACGGCAGAAATCAAAGTTCCGGCGTGACCGATACCTACCCACCAAACGAAGTTAGTGATATCCCAAGCCCATCCAACAGTTTTATTTAATCCCCATGTTCCGATACCGGTAGAAATGGTGTAAATCATACAACCTAATCCCCAAAGGAAAGCGGTTAATGCAATTGAAAATACAATCCACCATTGTTTATTTGCTCTTCCTTCAACAGGAGCAGCTACATCTACTGTTACATCGTGATAAGTTTTATCACCAATAACTAAAGGTTTTCTAATGGGTGCTTCGTAGTGAGACGACATAATCCTTTATAGTATTTCTTATTAATTTAAAATTTTAATTACGTATTTCTAACTTTAACGTGATAGAATACATTTGGTTTTGTTCCGATATGCTCTAACAAATGATACATTCTGTCATCTTCGGCTAATTTGGCTACTTCACTTTCTTTATCATTTACATCCCCAAAAACTATTGATCCGGTAGAACAAGCACTTGAACAAGCAGTTTGGAATTCGTCTTTATTAACCGGACGGCCTTCTTTTTTCGCTTTTAAGATAGTGGCTTGTGTCATTTGAATACACATTGAACATTTTTCCATTACCCCTCTTGAACGAACATTTACATCCGGATTCAATACCATACGACCTAAATCGTCATTCATGTGGAAATCGAATTCATTATTTTTGTTGTATAAGAACCAGTTGAAACGACGAACTTTATATGGACAGTTATTAGCACAGTAACGAGTACCCACACATCTGTTGTAAGCCATGTGGTTTTGACCTTGACGGCTATGCGAAGTTGCAGCAACCGGACAAACTGTTTCACATGGAGCATGGTTACAATGCTGACACATTACGGGTTGGAAAGCTACTTGAGGATTTTCTGCAGGATTTTCCATTTGACCAAATCCTCCTAACGAACCTTTTTCTCCGAATAATCCATCAAATTCCTCTTTTCTTTTCACATCACCTGCAAACGTTTCTTCAGAAGAATAATATCTATCAATTCGCAACCAGTGCATATCTCTACTTCTTCTTACTTCTGATTTTCCAACTACAGGAACGTTATTTTCTGCATGACATGCGATAACACACGCTCCACATCCGGTACAAGAGTTCAGATCGATTGATAGGTTGAAATGATGCCCAACCGATCTATCAAAACTATCCCATAAATCTACTTTTGTAGCTTCGATTGGTTTGTGATCAAGGGAAACCATTGGTGGTGGATTCCATTTCTTAGCATCTTTTTCTGTATTAAAAATGGTTAACGTGGTTTCTTTGATAATATCACCACGACCCATTAATGTTTTTTGAGCTTGAACACATGCAAATTCGTGCTCACCAGCTTCCGGAGTAATAGTTACCGTTTGCGTAGAATTGAATCCTTTATATAAAGCAAACGCATTTACACCCACTTGCATTGCTTCTTTTAATGAAGCTTTTTTACCATAACCAAAAGCTAAACCTACTGTTCCTCTTGCTTGTCCAGGTTGAACAATAACAGGAACTTTTTCAATTTTAGTATTTCCAACCGAAACAGTTACATAACTTCCGTTAAGACCTCCATTGGCAACAATTTCATTTTTGATACCCATTTTATCTGCATCAGCTTTTGAAACCGTTAAATAGTTGTCCCATGAAACTCTTGTAATTGGATCTGGAAACTCTTGCAACCAAGGGTTGTTGGCTTGTTGCCCATCACCCATTCCGGTCTTGGTATATAAATTTAATTCAAATTCACTTGGTTTTACTTGAGCTAAAGCTGAAGCGGCGGCTGAAAAATCAACACCAACTGCACTATTAGATGTTGCAGTAGCAGAAACAAATATTCCATCGTGAACTGCTTGACTCCATGACTTACCAGATAAAATACCGTTAGTCCAAGTATCTTTTAAGTAATCGTAGTAGGTTTTATCATTTCCATTCCACACTAACAAATTATCTTGTAATTGACGTGAATTAAACAACGGACGAATAGTTGGTTGTGTAACACCGAAAGTACCCTTGATAATTTCAACATCTCCCCAACTCTCTAAATAATGAGGTGCTGGTGCAGCAATCGAAGTTAAAGAAGCTGTTTCGTCTTCTTTTAAAGAGATTGCTACTGAAAGTTTTGCTTTTTTTAATCCGTCAGCAAAAGCTTTACCATCAGCTAATGAATAAACCGGATTTACACCACTCATAATAAGTGTGTGTACTTTTCCTGCATTCAAATCAGCAACTAATTCAGCAACTGCTTGATTAGAACCTTTTCTGATTTGACGGGTTTGATTTGGATTAAAAGCCTCACTATTTAATTTAGCATTGATGGCCAATACTAATAATTGTGCATTTTTATCATCAATTCCGGAAACTAAAACACCTTTGGTACCAGATTGATTTAACTGTCCGGCAATATTAACAATTTCAGCTTCATTAGCTAATTTTCCAATATTTACAGGAGTTCCGGTAATGATACTGAAAATTTTAACTAATGCTAATTTTTGTTCAGCAGTTGACATTGGAATTCTTCTATCAGCTGCAGATCCTGACAAAGTCATATTCGCTTCTAATTGAATATGTTTTGACATTTTTCCTTGTTTTGGAACTCTACCTTGAGCATATCCTTTATCATAACCACCACCTTGCCAATCGCCTAAGAAATCAGCACCAACAGAAACGATAGTATTTGCTTTAGAAAAATCATATTCAGCTAACGCTCTTTCTCCATAAGCTGCCTGAAAAGCATCTAATGCTTCTGAAGAAGAAACAGCATCATAAATTACATGTTTAGCTGTTGGGTTGTTAGCAATAAATTCAGTAACTAATTTATTGGTAGAAGGGCTTGCTAAAGTTCCAGTAAGAAGAACAACTTGAGCTCCTGTTGCTTTTGCATCAGCCAAACTAGCTTTTACTTTAGCATCAACATCAGACCAAGTCGCTTCTTTTTGATTAACTTTTGGTTGTTTTAAACGCATGTTGTCATACATCGATAAAACGGAAGCATGAACTCTTGCATTAGCACTAAAATTAGCACCTTCAATTGTATTGTTTTCGATTTTAATCGGACGCCCTTCTCTAGTTTTCACTAAAATGTTTGCAAAATCAAATCCATCAAACATTGTAGTTGCATAATAATCTGCAATACCCGGAATAATTTGTTCCGGTTGAACAACATAAGGTATAGATTTAATAACGGGTCCTTCGCAAGCCACTAGTGAAGCAGCTGCTGTACTAAAACCTACATATTTTAAGAAATCACGTCTTGACGTTGAAGAATTGGACAAGCTGTCTTTATCTCCTAGAAACTCATCCGTTGGAATAGGTTCCACGAATTCATTATTTCTTAGCGTCTCAACAATAGAACTATTATCGTTTAGCTCTTCAACACTTTTCCAGTATTTTTTGTTTGATGACATACTGTATATATTAGCTTCTTAATTAATTAATAGTGACATTTTCCACATTCTAAACCTCCCATTTGTGCAGCAGTTAACTTATCTACACCATATTTTTTAGAAAGTTCTTCATGCATTTTTTTATAGTATTCATTGTCTTTCAACTTCACTTCTGTTTCTCTGTGACAATTGATACACCATCCCATTGTTAGAGGTGAATGTTGCTTCATAATTTCCATTTCCTCAACAGGACCGTGACACGTTTGACATTCAATCCCACCAACCGTTACGTGTTGTGCGTGATTGAAGTAAACTAAATCAGGAAGATTATGAATACGAACCCATTTCACTGGTTGCGTTTTTCCCGTATATTTTTGGTTTGCTTTGTCCCAACCTACTGCATCGTATAATTTTTGGATTTCTCCATCATAAAACGCTTTGCTGTATTCTGGAGTGGCAGTTGATTCAGCTACTTCAGAAATATTTTTATGACAGTTCATACACACATTTAAAGAAGGGATATTTGAATGTTTACTTTCTCTGGCTGCCGAGTGACAATATTTACAGTCAATACCATTTTCTCCGGCATGTATTCTGTGTGAATAATGAATTGGTTGAATTGGCTCGTATCCTTGATCAACTCCAACCTGCATCAAAAATCCATAAACGAAATATGCACTAGCTAACAAGAAGAAAATAACAGTTACTAAAACCAAGAATTGATTTTTAGCAAAAGCTTTCCAAATTGGTAATGACTTTTCACTTTTTACTACCTCTAAACCGTTTGCCTTAGCAATTCTTGTTAACACGTTGTTTACCAAGAACAACATCACAACTAACATCGCTAATACTAAAGCAAGAGCTCCTAGAATTACTTCATTAGAAATTCCACCTGATTGTGCAACTTCTGTTCCGGGTAATGGTTGGGGAGATGGGGCTGGAGCAGCAACAGGTTCCATTGTGTATGCGATGATATTGTCAATATCTGCATTGGACAACTGAGGAAAAGCCGTCATTGGTGACTGGTTGTACTCGTTGAAGATCTTATTGGCTCTTTCGTCTCCCGATTTGATTAATTCAGCACTGTTACGAATCCATTTATACAACCATTCTTTTTCATATTTATCACCCACTCCACGCAAAGCAGGACCGGTAGCTTTTGCATCTAACTTGTGACAGGCAGCACATTGAGCATTAAACAATGCTTTTCCTGCAACTGGGTCTCCAGAAGCAGAAGACGTTGTAGGTGCAACAGCGGTTGCATCAGCAGTCGGTGCCTGAGCAGTCGCATCTTGAGCAAAAATTTGAATAGAAAAAGTTAGCATAAAAGCTAAACTGAACAGTAGAACTCTTGAAATCGAATTAGGGTTACCCACCTTTTTCATATATTAGAATATAATTTGTCGACTAATTTTAGGTATGATTTTTTCTGTGTTAATAATAAAACATGCTTTTTTATTAAAAACTCCGACAAAAATACGACTTATGAACTATTCTCAAAACCCTAAAATAACCTTAAACAGTAATTTATATTTATTCTAAATAATATTTATTGTTTTGTTTTATTTCATAAGCTGTACATTTGCATAAAAATCAATTCATTATGTTGTTCATAGAAAGAAAAAAACTGTTAAGTCCCTTAATTTTATTAGCTTTTTTATCTGGCATTCAATCTGTATTTAGCCAAATTACTACAGTGGAACAAGATGTCAAATTTGAACAATTGTTAAACGAAAAACGCAAGGTTAACGCATCTTTAACAATGAATGATAGGTGGAAAATTCAATTATTTACCGGTAATAGTGAAAATGCAAAAAAAGAACTATTGCAATTCAAAAAAGAGAACAAAAATTTTGATGCAACGATTGTTTTTCACACACCTGTCTATAAAGTTTGGGTTGGAAATTTTAAAACTAGAATCGAAGCTGAGAAAAACTTAAAGGAGCTAAAAACGAAGTACCCAAACGCATTTTTAATAAAACCCAATAAATAAAAAAATCCCGATTAATCGGGATTTTTATTGAATCTTATTTAAGCTTTTTCTTAACTTCTACTTGACTGAAAGATTCGATTAAATCTCCAATTTCAATATCGTTATAGCTTTTAATTTGCATACCGCAATCATATCCTTTTGATACTTCTTTAACGTCGTCTTTGAAACGTTTAAGAGCAACTAATTCACCTGTGTAAATTACTACACCTTCACGAATTAATCTGATTTTAGAACTTCTAATAATTTTTCCATCAATTACCATACAACCTGCTATGGTTCCCACTTTAGAAATTTTAAATGTCTCTCGAATTTCGGCTGTTCCTGAAATTTCTTCTTTCATTTCCGGCGACAACATGCCTTCCATTGCATCTTTCAAATCGTCAATTGCATCATAGATAATAGAGTAGGTTTTAATATCAATCTCTTCTTTATCAGCCAATTGTTTAGCATTTCCGGCAGGACGAACATTAAATCCAATTATAATTGCATCAGAAGCCGATGCTAATAATACATCCGACTCTGTAATCGCACCAACACCTTTATGAATAATCTTAATTTGAATTTCTTCCGTTGACAACTTAGAGAAGGAATCAGAAAGAGCTTCAACTGAACCATCTACGTCTCCTTTTAAGATGATATTCAATTCTTTAAATTGACCTAATGCAATACGTCTTCCAATCTCTGCAAGCGTAATGTGTTTTTGCGTTCTAACCGATTGTTCACGCATTAATTGAGAACGTTTCGCTGCAATTTGTTTTGCTTCACGTTCGTCTTCAAAAACATTGAATTTATCACCTGCTGTTGGAGCTCCATCTAAACCTAAAATGGATATTGGTGTTGAAGGACCTGCTTCTTTGATTATTTTTCCACGTTCATCATGCATCGCTTTTACTTTACCATGATTTTTACCCGCTAAAACATAATCTCCAACTCGCAAAGTACCAGCTTGTACTAAAACAGTTGATATATATCCTTTCCCTTTGTCAAGGAAAGCTTCAATTACTGTTCCTACAGCCGGCTTATTTGGATTCGCTTTTAAATCCAATAATTCAGCTTCCAATAAAACTTTTTCAAGTAATTCTTTCACACCCATACCCATTTTGGCAGAAATATCATGTGATTGAATTTTTCCACCCCAATCTTCTACCAATAAATTCATTCCGGCTAATCTTTCTTTGATTTTTTCCGGATTAGCATTAGGTTTATCTACTTTATTGATAGCAAATATCATCGGAACACCAGCCGCTTGAGCATGACTAATGGCTTCTTTGGTTTGTGGCATAATATCATCATCTGCAGCAATCACAATAATTGCAATATCAGTCAATTGTGCTCCACGAGCACGCATCGCAGTAAACGCTTCGTGACCTGGCGTATCTAAGAAAGCAATTTTTTGACCGTTTTCTAAGGTTACACCATATGCACCAATATGTTGCGTTATACCTCCGGATTCTCCTGCAATTACATTCGTTTTACGAATGTAATCCAAAAGAGAGGTTTTACCGTGGTCTACGTGACCCATAACTGTGACTATTGGTGCACGATATACTAAATCTTCTTCTCTATCTTCAACTACTTCAATTGATTCTTCAAGGTCGGTTGTGATAAATTCAACTTCATATCCAAACTCATCTGCAACTATAGAAAGTGTTTCTGCATCTAAACGTTGGTTCATGGTAACCATGATACCCAATGACATACATGTTCCAATTACTTTAGTAATAGGCACATCCATCATTGTAGCAATTTCACCTACAGTAACGAATTCTGTTACTTTTAGAATTTTACTACCTTCTTCAATTGCTTTCAATTCATCATCATTTCGTTGACGATGTGTTTCTCTTTTATCTCTTCTATACTTAGCAGCTTTACTCTTATTTCCTTTTCCTTGAAGTTTTTCAAGTGTTTCGCGAATTTGTTTTTGTACTTCTTCCTCCGTTGGCTCTACTTTGGCAACAATTGCAGGTCTAACACCTTTATTGAAGCTCGGCTTACCTTGCTGTGGACGATTATTCCCCTGTCCATTACCTTGACCTTGTCCGGGATTAGTGCCGGGTTTAGATGGGATTCTTTTTCTTTTATTTTTAGCATCATTCGCATTTCCACCTTGATTTGAAGGTTTATTAGGTTGAATTTTTGGTTCTTCCTTTTTCTTTTTTACCTTATCAAATTGTGATAAGTCAATGCGTTGTCCAGTAATAGTAGCACCTGATAGCTTTTGATACTGTGTTTCAAATCTTTCTTCAACCAAAGGAGCAGGATTGGCTTCTTCTTTGGATTGTTTGATAGTTTCCACTTCCGAAACCTCAGATTTATTTTGTTCTTTTTGTTTTTGCTCTGGTTCAACTTTAAACTCTTTTGTAACCTCAACAACAGGTGTTACTTTTTCAACAACTATTTCTTTAATGGTTGCTACTTCTTTTTTGACTTCTTCTTGTGGAATTTGTTTCTTTGGATCTAAATCAATTTTTCCAACTTGTTTTGGACCAGTTACAGTAGCTTTGGCTTTAATCACTTCTTGTTGTTGTTTTAACAACTCTTCTTCTTGTTGCTTTTTTAGTAACTCTTCTTTTTCTCTTTCTATTCGCAAAGCTTCTTTTTCTTTTCTTTTCTCTTCTCCAACTTCTTTTGAAGCCGCCTTGTTTCCTTTATCGCCAGCAAACTCATTACAAAGAATTGTATATTCACTTTCAGAGATTTTAGTATTTGGACTGGCTTCAATTGAAACTCCTTTGTCTTTTAAATAATCGACAGCCCTCTCCAAAGAAATATTTAATTCCCTTAAAACTTTATTAATTCTTATGTTCTTTTCTTCAGACATATATTTTTATTAGTGTGTGTTCAATTCACTTTGAAGATTAAGCTTCAAATTCAGATTTTAATATTTTTATCACTTCTAAAACAGTTTCTTCTTCTAAATCTGTTCTTCTAACCAAATCTTCAACAGAATGTTTCAATACGCTTCTAGCTGTATCTAAACCAATTTTTGCAAATTCGTCAATTACCCATCCATCAATTTCATCAGAGAATTCATTTAATTCAACATCATCTTCTTCTTCAGCAACGTTGCCTTCACGAATTACATCTAACTCATATCCTGTTAACAAACCAGCCAATTTAATGTTATGACCTCCTCTACCGATGGCTTTGGATACTTCTTCCAACTTCAAATAAACTTCTGCTCTTTTTTTATCTTCATCTATTTTGATGGATGAAACTTTAGCCGGACTCAAAGCTCTGGTAATGAATAATTGATTATTGTTGGTGTAATTTATTACATCAATATTTTCATTTCCTAACTCCCTTACAATTCCGTGAATTCTTGACCCTTTCATTCCAACACATGCTCCAACAGGATCAATTCTATCATCATATGAATCAACAGCTACTTTAGCCTTTTCCCCTGGAATTCTCACTACTTTTTTGATCATAATCAAACCGTCAAAAATCTCAGGAATTTCTTGTTCGAATAATTTTTCCAAGAACTTTTCAGATGTTCTAGACATGATGATTTGCGGTTTATTACCTTTCAATTCAACACTTTCAATAATTCCACGAACATTATCCCCTTTTCTGAAAAAATCGGATGGAATTTGTTTTTCTTTTGGTAAAACAATTTCATTTCCGTCATCATCAACTAAGATAACAACTTTTGGTCGAACATGATGCACTTCTGCTGAATAAATTTCACCAATTAAATCCTTAAATTGTTTATAAAGATTTGTACTGTCATGCTCATGAATTTTTGAAATCAAATTTTGACGCAAAGCTAAGATAGCTCTTCTTCCTAAATCAATTAATTTCACCTCTTCGGATACATCTTCACCCACCTCAAAATCAGGCTCAATTTTTCTAGCCTCTGATAAAGAAATTTCAGAATTCTCATCTTCTACTTCACCATCCGCTACCACCACTCTATTTCTCCAAATCTCCATATCTCCTTTATCAGGATTAATAATGATATCGAAATTATCATCAGAACCATATTTCTTTTTTAAGGCATTTCTAAACACATCTTCCAAAATGGCCATAAGGGTCACACGATCAATTAATTTATCGTCTTTAAACTCTGAAAATGATTCAATTAATGCTATATTTTCCATGCTACTCTACTTACTATATTTAAAATGTTATTGTCACTATTGCTTCTTTTATTTCTGAATAGGGTAATTCCAGTTTTTTTTCAACGGTTTCTTTCCCTTTTCCAATTTTTTTTGGTTCTCTTGCCTTCCATGTTAATGTGATAAAATCATTATTGGCATCTGATAAGAATGCTTCTATTTGACTATCACCTGTTTTTACTTTTAAGGTTCTGCCGATATTTTTTTTATATTGTCTAACCAATTTTAATGGTGAAGACACTCCGGCTGATGCCACTTCTAATGAAAAATCATTCTCTTCCCTGTCTAAATTGTGTTCAATTGCCCGACTAACATCAATACAATCTTGTAATTGCACTCCATTATCTCCATCCAAAGTTACAATAATTTTCATTGTATCCGTTATTGTGAGGTCAATAAGAAACAACGATGGTCTTTCTGCCAAAGCCTGATTTAATAACGTTTCAACTTGTTGTTTAAATGTCATATTTCTATAAAAAGAGGGGAGCTTTGCTCCCCTCATTATCCATTTTCGTAAATAATGGTGCAAATATAGTGTTTTTTTTTATATTTGAAAATTCAATTTAAATTCAAAAATAAATTGTACCTTTATAATCTAAAATAAAGACAAAACCAACCAATTTATTATAACTTTTTTTATGAAAAAAATTTTAATTCCAACCGATTTTTCTCAACATGCCGAATATGCATTAAAAGTGGCTGCTCAAATTGCAAAAAAACACAATGGTGAAATTATTTTACTCCACATGCTTGAATTACCTCATCAATCCGGAGATGCTGTTTCTGCTGGCCATGCTTTACCTGAGATTATGTTTTTTAAAAATGCCGCTATTGCAAAATTAGAAAGTCTAATGGAAGCTGACTATCTTGATGGTTTAAAAGTTTCAGAAGTTATTCAATTTGAATTAGCATTTGATGGAATTCTTAAAATCATTCAAAAAAACGATATTGATTTGATTGTAATGGGTTCTCATGGTGCAAGCGGATTCAAAGATATGTTTATCGGTTCTAATGCAGAAAAAGTAGTTCGTCATTCAGAGGTTCCTGTGTTAATTATTAAACAAGAAAATCCAAACTTCAATGTTGATAATTTTGTTTTTGCCTCTGATTTTTCTGATGAAGTAAAAAAACCCTTTGCTAAAGCGGTTGAAATCGCCAATAAATTTGGAGCACATATGAACTTAGTTATGATTAATACTCCGAATAACTTTAAATCAACCTTAGTAGCACAAGAAATAATGAGTAAGTTTATTGCTCAGTTTAACATCAACAATTACAGCACTCACATTTTCAATGATGCGAATGTTGAAAAAGGAATATTAAACTTTGCGAATAGTACTAATGCAGATTTGATTGGAATGTGTACACATGGAAGAAAAGGGTTAGCTCATTTTTTCAACGGAAGTATTAGTGAAGATTTAGTAAACCACTCCGTAAAACCGGTAATTACTTTCAAAATTTAATTTTAAAAATACAAAATC
>LFEF01031230.1_pt1 | contig 13264 bp, 16 predicted proteins | sample 619371 | NCBI WGS metagenome assembly LFEF01 (sample SAMN03014291, study PRJNA259931) | freshwater metagenome | biome: lake; feature: waterbloom | place: China: Taihu Lake | collected 2006-08 | depth 0 m m
GGGAGGGTCGGAGCGAAGCTCCGGGGTGGGGTGACCCCCGTCACGCTGGAGTTCAGCTGTCGGCACCATAGAGACGTGAGAGACACCGACCGCCCACGCCCCCTACTGCCTGAACCCTGCCGCTTACCGCTTGCGTGCCCTGAGCACCTGGCGCGCATGCTCGTCGCCCACAGGCTGGCGCTTGGCCGAGGCCTGGTTGGCGGCAGCGATGCCGGTGGGCGTGTTGCCCGCGCTGGATCCGGCCTCGCGGATGCTTCCCTGCGGCTCCTCGCCGGTAAAGGTATAGCGGTCTGCGCGAATCCAGCTGTCGATCCGGTCTTCCGCCAGATCGGGATCCATGCCGAAGAACAGGCTCTCCGCACGGCTCGCGCCGTTTTCGCGGCGCGCAAGATGCGGATAGATGTGTTCGAGAATGAAGATCGCGTCGGCCGGCTCCATCGCCACGCCGGAAAGCGTCGTGGCGAGCTGACGTCCGGAGATGTCGAGCAGGATGCGCTCGGCAAGCCAGCGGCTGGCCGTCAGCAGGTCGGCAAGCGTGGTCGCAAACAGTCCGCCATCATGCGAGCGTGCAAAGCGCACCAGAAGCGCCGTCTGCAGCGGCGTTGCCTGACGCCGTCCCAGACGGTCGCCGGCAGCAGGGCGCTGCTGATAGGCCATGCGCTTGATCGTCTGGCGCAGGGCTTCCTCGCGCGCCGATCCATGCACTTCCTGGGCTGCGGGGGCGGCAGGCTGAGGTGTCGTGGCACGCTGGCGGGCTGCAACCACCTCGGTAACGGCGCCCGGCAGATCCGCCATGGTCAGTTCCGTCATGATCCGGTCGAAGCGCGACGGCTCGCCCTGCGCTGCCGGCATGGCCGGCGCCTTTGTCTGAACCGTTGGGGCCGGCTCGGCCTGGGCCGCCCTGGTCGCTGCCTTCTCCGGTCGCGGCGGGAGTGCATGCCGGAGCGACACGAGCGCATCGATCACCGTCGGCGACAGCCGCTCGCGCTTGACGATGGCGCGGGCATGATCGGCTCCTTGCGTCCGCGCGATCATGATCAGCATGTCGTCCGACAATGCCGGCGAAGACGCCAGAAACGGCGCTGCGATCGAGATCGGCTGGCTGGCGATGAAGGCTGCCACTGACAGAGGCAGGCTCGGGCTCTGGGAGAGCGCCGCCACCGCTTCGCGCCGGGCTTCGAGCGAGGATTCTGCAAACAGCGGCTGGAACAGTTCGGCAAATTGTCGAAGTTCGGATTTGCCCGGGAAGGAGAGCGCCTGGAAACTCGTGACCGTGGCCATCAGAACGACATCCTTGTTCCGCGCGCCGGCCGGCTTTTCAAGCTCCCTGAACTGTTCGCTCACGACAAACCCACTCCAACGCAATACAGATAGATGTGTCCGATGTTAGAACGAATTTGTTAGCAAGCTGTTAACTAACCTATGGCTTCTTGTCGGCAGGTGGATGGTCAAATCTGACGATTCGCCGCATGTTTCCGATATTAGGCATATGCGTACCCCGTTTCGTGGGGTGAACCGCGACAAGGGGCTACGCGTCGGAGAAAGGCGCAGATGATCCCGGTGCGTGCGAGACTTTCCGCAGCATGAACCGGAATGTGCCGGCCCTCGTAATAGGAGGGCAGGGCGAGATGACCCTCTCGACCCTCTCGATCTTTCTTCTCGAAAGGAGACGAGCATGGCGGATATCATCAGGATTTCGGACCGGCTGAACCCCTCGCGCCGTTCGGCCCGTCCGGCATATCACAAGGCGGAGATCCTCTTCTTCACCGGCATCCGTTACGAGCGGCTGGACCCCAATGCCATATGGCCCCGGGTGGAACTGCCGACCTTGCCCGCCCTGCCGGCACCCCAGGGCCCTGTTTTCGGCCCCGACCGCCGGCCCTACTGAGCGCGCCCATCAGGTCCGCAAGCCTCGGCTTTGACAGGCCCTGTCAGCCTTGCCTCCCTCTGCTGTGCTGAACCGGTCGCAGCCTCCGCACCGTTGCGCATGGCCGACGGCCCTCACACCGTCAGCGCCCAATCCCCAATTTCCGTTCCTTGCTCAAACGCTTTCGTGATCCTCGATCACGTTTCGTCCCTCTGCCCTTTACCAGTTTTCAATTAGTTATGCCGAATAAGATAAGAAGACGAAATCGTGGTATTTGACCTCGATCTGGCGAATGACAGGGCTGCGTGCCCTTCGCCAAGCGGAGCCCTTGAAATTGCATGCTGGTCAGGATCGAGAAGCACACACTGCGCAAGGGAATGTTCGTGGAAAGTGTCGCCTGTCCCAGTCGGGAATTCGCCCGTCGGCGTTTCCTCCTGAATAGCGACCAGGATCTCGCCGCCATTCTCCGCTCCTCGGCGACGGAGGTTTCGATCAATGTCGCGCTTGGTCTTGGTCCGGACGGCCGGCAGAGCGAGGCGAACGCATCAGGCACGGACATCGGGACTGATCGTGGTCCGCGGGTCGAGGCGGTCCGCAGCGCGATCAGCCAGTCTGCGGTCCTGCTGCGTGCCAGCCTTGGCGAGTTCGTCTCCGGCGGCAGTGTCGACATGGTGCGTTTGGCAAATGCGGCCGAAGAGAATTCCGACCTGTGGTCTGATAGCGCTGTCATTGCCTTGAAGGTCACCAGGCTGAAGAGCAAGGACGAGACCACCTATCTGCATTCGCTGGCCGTCAGTGGAATGATGACGCTGCTCGGACGCTCTCTGCAGATGGATGATGACACCGTCCGCATGCTCGGCGTCGCAGGCCTTTTGCACGACATCGGCAAGCTGCTGATCCCGAGCGAGATCCTGACCAAACCCGCCCAGCTCACCGATGCCGAGCGGATCATCATCCGCAACCACCCCGAGGCAGGCTATCAGCTCCTGAAGACCTATCCGGAGGTTCCGCAGCTGGTGCTGGATATCTGCCGTCTGCATCACGAGGTTCTCGATGGCTCCGGCTATCCCCTCGGCCTGAAGCAGAAGGATTTGAGCCTGCCGGTGCAGTTGAGCGCCGTCTGTGACGTCTTCGAGGCGCTGACATCCATGCGTCCCTACAAACGCCCCTGGTCGACGACAGAGGCGCTGGACTGGATGTTTGCCCGTCCGCATCATTTCGACCGCAAGATGGTCATCAGGCTTGGCAGCGTCTTGAGCGACGAGCCGATCAGCTGATCGCCGTTCAGCGCCCGGTAAACGGCAGGCATTCCGCATCGGCCAGGAAGGCCTTGGCCTCAGCCTCGTAGCTGGCCTGGGGTGCGAGCACCCGGAGCACCACATAGCCTTCCATGCCCGGATGTTCGACCAGGATGGTCTCCGCCAGCGCCGCAATCGGCGTCTTTCTGAGCTGCGCCACCTGCACCGGTGTGGCGACCAGCACGTCGAGATCGCCGGCAACCGAGGTGCGGTCGTTCATCGAGAAGACTTCGTTTGCATCGCGGTCATAGATCGCGACCGACCAGAAATCGACGCCGCCGCCGAGTGCGATCATGGACAGCGGCTGTCGCGTGATGTCGAAGTGGCAGACGGCCACTCTGAGATAGGGATCGAGGCTGGACAAGCCCACCGCATCCGGCGTCGCCTGCAGCGGATGGAAGACGAAGGGCGCACCTTCCGCGGTCACCCGCGTATAGGCGTCGCGGCCGGTGAAATGCGGCACGCCGAGAATGATGATGATGTGCAGCAGGACGGCGCCGAAGGTTCCGGTCAGCACGGCATAGATAAGCTTGCTCATTGGCCGCACCCGATCTGTTCGATGACCGGCATGGCAAGTCCGGACAGGCCCGTCGAGGCGGCAGCCGGCGTATCGAGCAGTGTCAGGACCAGCTGGAAGGCGCCGGTGTCGGGAATGGCAAGCCAGTTGCCGGCCTTGGCCGTCCGCGAAATGAGGAGATCAAACGAGCCGTCGCGCCGCCGCAGAACCGTCTGCGAATTCTTCGCCGTCGGCAGGTCGACACCGGCATTCAAGGGATTGCCGGCAGCATCGGCGGCATAGAGCGTCCACAGCCGCGTCGTCGGCGTGCGCCCGCTCATCCGGTAGGTGCAGGTGCCGGTCAGCGTCAGCCCGTCCTTGTCCCGCGAGGCGGTGAACTGCAAGCCTTCCGCCGATCCGTAAAGCAGCCGCCCGCCCTTGGCCCGATGCGCCTTGGCATAAGGATCGGCAGACGCCGTCTGCGCCGCCGGAAACGCCCGCCACCCAGCCACCTCGATGGCCCCGAAACCCACGGAAGCATTGAGCATCGACAACGCCGACAGGATCCCGCCACCGAAGGCGATGATCAGCGCAGTGGCGACGATGAGCGGAACACGAAACACGGACGGGACGAGACCTTGGGCTACGGGCGCAAAGCGCCAGACGGCAGTGCCCGAGGGGTATCACTGATTCGGGGGAGAGGGAAGTTTGGGGGTGTGGGGGAGAACCGCAATGCCATGGCAGGCTCGTCAAATCGCCTTGCGCGGCCGCCCGCCCTTGGCGCCATTGGCCCGGGCTGCTGCGGCCTTGGCCTCGGATGTAACCTTCCCCGCGCGGCGGGCCAGTTCCCGGCCCATCCAAGCCTTTGTCCCGAAGATTCCCGCAATCAGCGCGGGGACGTAGAGATCCACATCGAGATCTGGCCAGTGAAGATTGAAGCCGAGTCCATCAACCTCCACCGCAGCAAGCGCGTCCGGCGATGCCGATTGCAGATCCTCGACCAGAACCGTGGGAAAGGCGTAGAGGCAGCCATTCGTGAGGTCGAGCACAACACGCCCCGTCTTGTCGTCGTATCGTGCGGCAACGGCTCTCGGTTCGCTCGCGAGCATGGTCTGGCCGCGCTCCTCCGCGGCAGCGAATCGTGTTTCGTCAACGTCAGCCATGGATCCGTTTCCACTCTTCCAGGAGCCGAGCCTGTTCCGCCGCGACTTCCGTCATGATGCGTCGAAGGTCGGCCCGGGTAATTCCGATGCTGTAGACCAGTTCCGGTAGGCCGTCCCGGCCCAGCAGATTGATCTTCGCCTGTCCTGCGCCGGTAATGTGTACATGCGCAGGCTCGTGGTCCTGCGTATAGATCACGAAACGAAAACCGAAAGCGCGATGGACGACAACCATGAAAGACACTAACCCATCTGTTGGGTTTTTCCAAGGGGCGCGGTCTTTATGCCCCGGGCACGTCCACCCCGTTCGGCAGCGAGATCCAGATCACGGTCTGCGCCTCGGGCGAATGGCGCGACAGATGGCCCTCGCCATGCGTATCCTCGACCAGAACAAAGCTGCCGGCTGGCACATGGCGTCGATCACCGTCGCTGGTTTCATACTCGACCGATCCGTCGAGCCGCACCGTGAGCACAGGTTCCGGCACCCTGTGCCAGGCGACTTCCCGCATTCCCGCCGGGATGTGAGTGAACCGCACGCGCGACGCCTGATAGCTTGCGGTAACGTCGAAGGGAGCGGCATCGGGATGCACCGAAACCTGCGTCGTCGGCAACTCGACCTCATCGAAATGCGATTCCCCCTTAGCGTCAGCATAGATCCTCAGGCATTTCATGCGAGCAACCTTCCTAAGTCTTGTGTCTGACCGACTGGCGCTCGTGAGATGCGGCGCGCACGCAAGCTGTCATGGTCCAAATGGACCTGGGTCTTCCACGACCAGGAGCAGCAACTTTCTCCAAGGTTCAGGAAAAGCGGAAACCCGTCGCCGCCACCAATCGATTCGCAGTTGCCGAGCGCGGCCAAACGGTTCGCTTGGCAACACGACATACACCATGCCAAACCCGGCAAGTGCTGCACCCCACGGATACTCAAGTCCATACTTGTGCCCGAGAACCAATCCTGCAATCAAACCGAACAGAGCGATAATCGACTTCGCCACTGGCGGGCGAAGCGCATTTAGAAGCATCATCTCAATTGTCAGGATTACCAAGAGGATTGAGAATTCGAGCTTCTGCAATGCTACCTTCCAATATCTTGCCGATAGGCCATATCGCTTGACGGCAACGTAAGCAGGCGCATTCGGGATCTAAGAATTGTCTCAGCGAAAGCGAAGTTATGCAACTCAAAGTGAAGGTAATGCGAGGCCGCCACGTTTTAGTTTGAGATCTCTGGTCTCGACGGCAGGCTGCCACCTCTACCTCAAAACCCCCGCCGCCAGCGCCCGCTGTATCCCGCGCACATCCGTGCCCTTCTTCAGCGTCTTCGTCACCGGCTCATGGGCGCCCGACACCCAGATCTTCAGCTCACTGTCGAGGTCGAAAGTGCCGGCGGTTTCGACGGAAAAGCGGGTGATGGCGCGGTAGGGTACGGAGGTATAGTCGACCTTCGAGCCGGTGATCCCCTGCACGTCGATCAGGATCAGCCGCTTGTCGGTAAAGACGAAGACGTCGCGGATGACCTTGTAGGCCAGCGAAACCCGCTCGCCCTCGATCAACACGCCATCCAGCCGCTTGGCGAGATCGGACGGGTCCACGCTCGATCCATGGCCCAGCAATCCGTCAAACAATCCCATCGTCATCCTCCATTGGTGTTGGATGACCAGATGGGAAGCGGCGGGCCAGGCGTCAAGATGAACTGGGACGGTTCCGGGCGTCAGACTTTGCCCTCAAATGCCTCCACTCTTCGGGAAAGGTCGCCGACGCTTTGCTCAATTCGAGACAGCGAGGTCTCGATTGTGGTCTGCATGTTGGCAAGCGAACCACCGAGTTCCATCTTCACCATCAGCTCGATGTCATCGCGAAGCTCGTTCTCCCGTCGCTCGACCCGTCGGGTCAAGTCGTAGGTGGCGTTCAGGAGCCGCATCATATCGCCCCTATCCTTGCGGAGCAGGCGCAATTCCTCGATCTGCAGTTTCGACTGTTTCGCGAGGAAATCCAGACTGATGTTGTCGGTGGTCACGATCGGAAACTCCCACTGACCGGCATTTTAGCGCCGAATGCGCCGAAGCACAAATTACACCCTCTCGCAAAACGCAATCCGGTTGCTGAACGGGTCGGTGACCGTCATCTCAAGGCCCCAGGGGGCCTCTTCCAGCGCCGGTTTCAGATAGCGATAGTCCTTCGCCGTCAGCTCTGCGTGAAAAGCCTTGATGCCGGCCATCCAGGTGAATGCCTTGGCGCCGGGCGAGGCGTCGCCGGCATGTTCGGACAGATGCAGCACGCACGGACCGCGCGACACCTGGCAGTAGAGTGGAAAATTCTCGCCGAAGCGGTGCTCGAAATCCAAACTGAAACCCATGAAATCGCGATAGAATTCCATCGCCTTGTCGACATCGAAGATGCGGAAGATCGGGATCGCCGGCTCAAGCTCTGTCACGGCCGGCGGGCGCTCATCCGCCGCGATCCGGGCGGCGAGGATGTTCCACTGGTCGAAACCCAGCTGTCGGGCCACCAGCTCCAGGGCCTGGGAATGGCTAATCTTAAGATTGGCTTTCGCCAGCTCCGCCTTCAGCGTCCTCGCCATCAGTTTGGCATCGCGAAAATCGCGCATGGTCTTTCCTTCCTCGGTGGCAACAGGTCACATCAGTGTCCGCGTCTGCTGATCCGTCGCCATCTTCCGGAGAGGGAAAGGATGAGGAGGGTGTCTCGTGCGATGCATTCACCATCGCGTTCGCCAGGGAACGCCGCGGAGCGGCAGGCTGCATCGGCCTGGCCCAAAGGTTAAGCGCCAGTGTCCCCGGAGGCAAGAGGCCTAAAATCGGTCGTCCGGCCTTCACCCGCTGACCACCATGCGCTATCTGGTCATCAGACAAGTCCAGGCAGGAGGATCACCATGGGCAAGCGGATCGTGTTTACCGGCGGCAGCGGCAAGGCGGGGCGCCATGTCGTGCCCTATCTTCTGGGGCAGGGGCACAAGGTGCTGAATGTCGACCGCGCCGTGCTCGACGTTCCCGGCGTGCACACGCTGTTGACCGACGTCACCGACAGCGGCCAGGTCTTCAACGCGCTATCCTGCCATTTCGGTTATGACGGCTACGAAGAGGCAGGCGGCCCGAAAAAGGTCGATGCCGTCGTGCATTTCGCCGCAGTCCCGCGCATCCTGATGCATCCGGACGTCAAGACCTTCGCCGAAAACACCGTCTCGACCTACAATGTCATCGAGGCCGCCGCCAAGCTCGGCATCAGGAAGGTCATCATCGCCTCGTCGGAAACCACCTATGGCGTCTGCTTTGCCGAGGGCGACAAGGATTACAAGGAATTCCCCCTCACAGAGGACTACGACACCGACCCGATGGACAGTTACGGCCTCTCCAAGGTCGTCAACGAAAAGACGGCGCGTGCCTTCGCCATGCGCTACGGCATCGATGTCTATGCGCTCAGGATCGGCAATGTCATCTCGCCGGAGGATTACGCCAATTTTCCCGGCTATCTCGCCGATCCGCCATGCCGCAAGCGCAATGCCTGGTCCTATATCGATGCCCGCGATCTCGGCCAGATCGTCGATCTCTGCGTCAAGAAGGACGGCCTCGGCTTCCAGGTCTTCAATGCCGTCAACGATACGATCACGGCGACAATCCCGACCCGCGAATTCCTCGCCAAATATGCCCCGAACACACCGATCACCCGGGATATCCAGGGTTTCGAGGCGCCGCTCTCCAACCGAAAGATCCGCGAGGTCCTGGGCTTCCGGGAAGAGCATGACTGGCGCAAATATGTGAAGCTCTGAACCGGTCGTCGACCGTTGCGGCGGTCATCGGGGGAAATGCCTGCAAACTTTGCGGGGCATAACCCCAAAATGACCCGCCGCATTCCATCGCGCTCGTATATGACGGTATACGAATGTCCGGGCCTTGGAGCCGGCGGGATCGGAATGTCAGGGGAGGAGCCTTGTCCGAGAAGCGCATCGAGATCGCCAATGTCGCGCGCATGGAGGTGCGCGGCCATGACTTCGTCAGCTTCGACGTGGCGATGAACGGCTATGTGATCTCGACGATCGACGCGCCGCTCCTGTCGGGCCGCATCCTCTGGTCGCATGCGGCCATCCATGGCTTCGGCGATTTCGATCCGCGCGAAAGGACGCTGCTGGAGGCCGAGATCGACCGGCAGCTGATGCATCGAGCCGATGGCTGGGACGCCGCCGGGCAATCCGGCCCCCGCCGCCGCCATCACTGATCGATGATGCTCACGCCGCCCAGCGCGGCAGCTGTGTGGCGACGGCCAGCGTGACGGCTAGGGCTGCACAGATGGCCAGAAGGAAGGTCGTCAGAAACAGCAGGCTTGCCCTCACTATGCCGATGTCGAGATCCCGGCGGAACCAGCGGATCTGCGCCTGGCCATACCAGAGGATGGCTCCGACGAAGAGCAGGGCGCCGTAGACGATACCCTGGCCACCGGGCATCAACAGGAAATCGACCGTCAGTCCGATGAGAAAGACAAAGGGACCCGCCACATAGCACTGGCTGAAAAAGGGTGGCCGCAGGCTCGCCCGCGTCAGCCGAACGCCCTTGTGGCGGATCAGCGTCACGGCCATGGCCATCGGAAAGATGCCGAAAATCACGCCGCGGGCAATCAGGAGATTGGCGCTCGAATGCGTCAGTGCCTCCGTCACCTCGTGCGATGCCGCCGCCGCCGGAAAGGCCGATGACAGCGCCTGGGAGACAAGCAGGGTGATCAGCAGGAAGAGCGGCGGGCTCACCGTATCCTCGTATTGATCCTCCGGCCGGTCTTCGAGCTCCACATCGGCGTAACGCATCATGTCGAGCGGCGCAGTCAGCGCACGCCAGAAGGTCAAGGGATAGAAGACCAGCCAGGACACCAGCTCGTAGAGCAGTTCCTCCAGCGACTTCAAAAGCCTCATGAAATCCATGCCGTCTCCCCCGCAGACCGACGTCACGCAGCCAGCGTCTCGGCTTGTGCCGGGTGTCGATGATGGAAACCTATCGGATCGGCTCGAAGATGCCAGCCGGGTGACGGTCGGGCAAGGGCGCGGCGACGTGCGGCGGCGTGCGGCAGGCAGGAGCTGTCCGCTCGCGCAGGATGGTCACCCAGTCCCGCAGCCGCGTTATGGTCATGTCGCTCAAGGGGAGGGATGGAGGACGACCCTTGAGAATCGCGCCACCCCCTGCCAGTGTCGCGACCGTTGCCATCACCCCGGAGACCCGATGCTGTCCCTCTTCCGCAAGACGCCGATCCTCGGCGCGCTTCTCGCCCAGGTCATCGCCCTGCCGGTGGTGGCGGCGGTCACGGGGCCGCTCTCGACCTCGGTGGAGCGCCTGCCGCTGATCCTGGTTGCGCTGGTCCTGCAGGGAGCGATCGCCGCCGGCATCACGCGGGTGCTCGGGCTCGCCCGCTGGTGGCTGCTGATTGCCTTCCTTTTCCCGCTCGCCATGGGCTCGGCCATGCTGCTCGGCAACCTGCCGGCCTGGCCCTTCGGCATCGCCTTCCTCATCCTGGCGCTGATCTTCTCCAACACCACGCGCGGCCGCGTGCCGCTTTATCTCACCAATGCCGAGACGGCCTCGGTGCTCAAGGACCTGATGGGGGACCGCAGTGCCAAGAGCATGCTCGATCTCGGCTGTGGCCTGGGCGACGTGGTGCGGGCGCTGGATGGCGAAGGCCGGCAGGCGCGCGGTGTGGAAAACGCCCCTGCCGTCTATCTCGCAGCCCGCCTTCTCTCGGCCATCACCGGCAAGGGCGAAATCCGCCGCGGCGACCTCTGGAAAACCGATGTCTCCGAAGCCGACATGGTCTACGCCTTCCTCTCGCCGACGCCGATGCCGGCCCTCTGGCAGAAGCTCTCCACCGAAATGAAACCCGGCAGCCTCTTCGTCTCCAACAGTTTTGCCGTGCCCGGCGTGGATCCCGACGAAATCTGGGAACTCTCCGACAGTAGAAAGACGCGGTTGTTTCTCTATCCGATCGGCAAAGCGGGGGAGCAGACGCCGGCTTGACGGGCACCGAACGCCGGAGGCGGCCTTCACCGCCCTCCGGCCACCAGGCGGAGCCGGTTGAGGTTGGCACGGGACGATGCGGTGCCCTGCACCGGTTTCGGACCGGGATCCCTCAGGCGGACTGGATCTGCAGCATGAGTGGCTGTGCGTCTGCCGGCTGCTGGTCCGCGATCAGTTTGCCGGCATCCTGACCGCTCATCGGACGGCCGAACAGGTATCCCTGGATCAGATCCGGCTTGAGACCGGCAAGAACAGCCATCTCTTCCTCGGTCTCGACGCCTTCGAGCACGCAGCGCAGGTTCAGCTTGGAGCACAGCGCAATGATCGCGGCCACGATTTCGCGTGATGTCGTGCTGTGCGGCACCTTGCGGATGAAGCTCCGGTCGATCTTCACCTTGTCGAGAGGCAGCTGGTCGAGATACTCGAAACTCGAATAGCCGGAACCGAAATCATCGAGTGCAACCCTGCAGCCGCTGCTTCGCAGTCTCTCGAGAACGGTGCTCGATGTCGCCAGATCAGACATCACCGCAGTCTCGGTGATCTCGAATTCCAGACGGCTCGGCGAGACGCCCTCCTGAATGATCTGCCCGAGCAGCGACAGGACGAAGGACTGGTCGGAAATGTCCCGTGCCGACAGGTTGAAGGAGAGGCTGATCTCCTCGGGCCAGGTCTTCAGCTCCGCCAGGCCCTTTCGGAACAGGATGGCGGTGACTTTCTGGATGAAGCCGGAGCGTTCGGCGACACGGATGAAATCGTCCGGACGGACAAGCCCGAGCCTCGGGTTTTGCCATCGGGCCAGGGCTTCGAAGCTGACAACACGCTGACTGCTGGGCGAGTATTGCGGCTGAAACAGCAGGAACAGCTCCTGCTCCAGGTTGCCCTCGCGCAATTCCCGTTCGATGGCGATGGCGTTCTCCATCTCCTGGCTGTCGGTGGTGTCGAAAAGGATGCATTGTCCGCGAAACCGGGCCTTGGCCTTGTAGAGAGCGAAGTCGGCCTGCTCGTAGAGCTGGGTGCTGTCGGTTCCCATGTCCGGATAATGCGAGAACCCAGCCGAAGCGCCCACCGAGAGTTCCTGGTTGTCAATGACATAGGGGGCGGTGAGCGCCTTTAGCCAGCCGCTGGCAAGCTCCCTGACCTGCGCTTCGGAGACGTTTCCGGTCAGAACCACGGCAAACTCGTCACCACCGATCCGGCCAATCATCGCCCCCTCGAAATGAAGGTCCATGGCCCGCGCGACAGAGGCGCGCAACAGCCGGTCGCCCATCGAGTGACCATAGACATCATTGATGCCCTTGAAGCCGTCGAGGTCAAAGATCCCGAGCCAGAACGGCGTGCGTTGCTCGATCAGACGATCGACCTTCTCGAAGATGGCGCGCCTGTTGGGGATCCCGGTCAGCATGTCGGCATCGGCGAGAGCCCTGGCCTTCACCGTCAGCTCGTCGGCGAGCAGGCGGGCATCGATCTGACGAATAATCGCAAGCCGGAGCAGCCCCGTCATGCTGACCGAAGCGAAAGCGGTCGCAACGACAATCGAGACATATTCTGCGTAAAGGTCGGCCGGAAGAGAGGTGGAAAACCAGTAAAGCGTGGCCAATGTCAGGGGAACGCTGATCATGGCCGTGCGTGTCGTGGCGCTTGTGATCGCGAAAATGAAGGCCAGCAAGACGAAGTAAATGTAACGCGTCTCGACATTGTAGACGAGAAGGTAGCTCAACAGGTTGAGATACATGAACAGATGCATGGCCAGGTTATGCATTTCGAGCCTGGCCAGAGACATGCTGCGATTGGTCGTCAGAAGCTTGTGAAACAGATAGAAGCCGAGGGCCGTCGTCATGCTGATGAGCGAGAACCCGACCAGCATCAGCCCGGTCTGCGTCTGCCAGTGCTCCCAGGTCACGAAGAGGTAATAGCAGCCCGCAGGGATCAGGATCGGCCGTAGAATGGGGATATAGGCATCCACCATGGCCTGCTGGCGTGCCGGGTCGTTCGAGTTCCTGAACGCGTTGAGCAGCCCGTCGATGTTCATGGGGAACGCGTGTTGTGTTCGCGTGAGCCGGATGGTCGGTGCTCTGATGGAGGCAAACGCATAGACTTTTCCCGTTTCTTCCTGTGCCAGCACAGCGTGCAATGGCTTGCGCCCCGACGTCTTGTGAGTCCTGACGATATATATCAGCGGGATTTAAAACAGGTTTACGGCCCCCTGTCTGGAGGCTCCTTTGCGGCAGACCGGGCAGGCTTTGGCTTCGTCAACCCTGTCAGCGTGAGGCCGGCTTGGTGGTTCTGATCCAGGCCCGGGAAGATCTGCAAAGCGGTGACTGCGCCTTCGCCTTCACCCTTTTGCAATGGTGTCAGCGCAGCCCCCCTTGAAGCCCCACCATTTGCTCTCACGCCACCACGCGTGCGGCCTCTTCGTCGACATAGACGCGCCAGGTGTT
>LFEF01018850.1_pt1 | contig 13257 bp, 11 predicted proteins | sample 619371 | NCBI WGS metagenome assembly LFEF01 (sample SAMN03014291, study PRJNA259931) | freshwater metagenome | biome: lake; feature: waterbloom | place: China: Taihu Lake | collected 2006-08 | depth 0 m m
AAAATTCTTCTGTTGTCCATCCCTCAGTTTGAATAGGAAGTTGAACGTCTAAAGAAGTCACATATCCATAAATAAACCCAGTATCTCTTACTTGACAATAAAAATCCAATTCACTTTTAGAAAAGTTGAATTCGTTTGAATAGGAGGTATTCAAAAATTTTTCTATCCAGCCTTGTGTAGAAGGATTTATCACAGTTCTATTTTTTTTGCAAAGCTATTGCTTTAAAAGAAAAATTCCCGAAAAAAATCGGGAATTTTGAATATTTTACTTATTTAAAATAGGAAAAAGTTTCACCATTTTCTACTTTCAATAGGGACTCGTATATCAATTTTATCACATTTTCAACATCATCACGATGAACCATCTCAACGGTGGTATGCATATATCGCAAAGGAAGAGAAATCAAAGCAGAAGCCACGCCACCATTACTGTATGCAAAAGCATCTGTATCCGTTCCCGTTACTCTGGAAGAAGCCAATCGCTGGAAAGGTATTTTTTTTTCTTCGGCTGTGTTAAGTATCAATTCTCGCAAGTTATTTTGAACTGCTGGAGCATACGTTATCACCGGACCTTTGCCAATTTGAGTTTCACCTTCAATTTTTTTATCAATCATCGGAGTAGTGGTATCATGACAAACATCAGTCACGATGGCAACATTAGGTTGAATGGTTTTAGTGATCATTTCGGCTCCTCTTAAACCTACTTCTTCTTGAACGGAATTTGTAATGTAAAGTCCAAAAGGTAATTTTTTCTTGTTTTCATGTAGTAATCTCGCAACTTCAGCAATTATAAATCCCCCCATTCGGTTATCAATAGCCCTACATACGAATTTATTCTCATTCAAAATCATAAATTCATCGGGATAAGTAATTACACATCCTACATGTACACCTAATTTTTCTACCTCTTCTTTGTTGGAACAACCTATATCAATAAATAAATTGTCTATTCTGGCTGTTTCTTCTTTTCCTCTATTGCGTGTATGAATAGCAGGCCATCCAAAAACTCCTTTCACAATTCCTTTTTTGGTATGGATATTTACTCGTTTTGATGGTGCAATTTGATGATCAGAGCCACCATTTCTGATTACATAAATTAATCCGTTATCGGTAATGTAGTTTACATACCATGAAATTTCATCCGAATGTCCCTCAATTACAACCTTGTATTTTGCTTCAGGATTAATTACGCCAACAGCTGTTCCATAAGTGTCGGTAATAAATGTATCCACATATGGTTTTATATAATCCATCCATAATTGTTGACCTGCTGATTCATAGCCGGTTGGAGAAGCATTGTTTAAATAATTTTCTAAAAAAGTTAACGATGATTTTTTTAGTATGGTTTTTGATGACATATAAATTGTATTTTTTGCTAAATTATAAATTTAGATAATTAGAGTTTACATTTAAATATATATTTTTGTTTCCCATATGAAAAACATGAAGTATTCAATTTCGCTACTTACATTATTTCTTGGTGTCTTTATAATGAATGCCCAAGAAACCAAAAAAGATTCTACGGTTATATATTATTTAATTGGTAACGACTCTATATTACGTACCTCTTTGGATTTAGAAGAAGTTGTTGTTACCGGACAAAAGTCTAATAAAATTGATGAAGATAGAAAAAAGTTTCTTTTACTTCAGCAACGAGTGTTGAAAGTTTATCCTTATGCAAAAGCAGCGGCTGATAACTTGACAAAACTTAATGCTAATATGTCTAAATTCAAGACAGATAGAGACAAGAAAAAATATTTTAAGATTGTTGAGAATTATTTAGAAAATGAGTTTGAAGATCAACTTAAAAAATTATCTCGCAAACAAGGGCAGATTTTAGTCAAATTAATTCACCGCCAAACGGGTAAAACAACTTATACGTTAGTTAAAGATTTGAAAAGCGGTTGGAAAGCTTTTTGGGCGAGTAACACAGCAAAAGTTTTCGATATTAATTTAAAGGAAGAATTCGATCCTTTTGACGTAACAGAAGACTTTTTAATTGAAAGTATTCTAATTAAAGCATTCAATGAAGGCAGACTTCAACGTCAACCACCGGCTAATGCCATCGATTATGCTGAATTATCTAATGTTTGGAAACAAAAAGTTGAAATTGCAAAAGCAAAAAGAACAACGGATTAATAACGCTTACTATAATTTACAAATGATATTTCCTTTTAATGTCTAAGCGAGAACAATCCCAACCGGAAGAGATTATAAATGCAATTTCACATGGAATAGGAATCTTATTCTGTTTGATTGCCATACCCTTTCTTTTGATTGAAGCATTTACAAATAATCATTCAAATGTTTTTTGGGCAGTTTTAGTTTTTGGAATCGGAATGTTACTGTTATATTCATTTTCTACTCTTTATCATGCATCACGGGATAAAAAGATGAAGGATTATCTTCAAATTGGCGACCATATTAGTATCTATTTTTTTATCGCAGGAACCTATTCTCCCTTGATGGTTAAGTATTTAGAAACGGAGACAGCAATATTGTTTTTAAGTGTGATGTGGTCAATTGTGTTGTTGGGCACAATTTTTAAAATTTTTTTTACCAAAAAATTTAAATTCTTATCAACAGTTCTTTATTTAGCTCTTGGTTGGATGATTGTTTTTGTGATCGAACCTTTAATAGCAACAATGCCATTTTCTGTTTTTTTCTGGATATTAACGGGTGGTTTAAGCTATACCATTGGGGTGTATTTTTATGTGAAAGATCACAAAATGTATTATCATTCCATCTGGCATTTATTTGTGCTTTTCGGAACAATTGCCCATTTTGTTTCGGTATACATTAGCATAAGTTATTAATTTTTTCTTATTTTTTCTTTAATTCTTTGGTAATTTTAAAAAAGGTTTATTTTAATTTTAAAATTTTAAATCCAATTGCAAACGTATATCGTATATGTGAAACCAAATCAAAACAAAATATAAAATGAAACAAAAAAGCGAAGCCCCATCGTTTATCAAAAAATGTTTTTTTATCCTGTTATTATTGATAAACTACAGTCCGTTATGGGCTCAGTTTGTGATTAATGAAAATCAAAGAATTGATGAAATTTCATTACATCCTTTTGCCAAAATCGCCAATTTAAAACAAGAAAAACTTACTCTGGAGCAAGTCATAAAGGACAGTAGACTTGTTTTTGAAACTTTACCTAATGAAAACACCGATTTAGGATTTACCAATAATAACTATTGGATTACCTTTCAGCTAAAAAATAATTCTAACAGCAATGTCATTTATTATCTGGAAGCTTGTCGTCCAATTGTAGACATAGCAACATTTTATTCAATTGATCAAAAAGGAAAGGTTGCCAAACAAGTTAGCGGTGATGCTATTCCCTATAAAAACAGAACCATTCAAAATCGAAAAGTTCTTTTCAAAATAGCATTACAACCCAATGAAATGCAAACCTATTATTTACATTTAAAAAGTGATGGTGAAGTAATTAATGCCGGAATTATGCTTCGTTCTATGGATAATTTGATGCAAACGATGTCCTTTGAACAAGTTATTTTCGGAATATTTTATGGCATTTTATTGATTGCTGCCATCATTTATATGTTCTTCTTTTTTGCTATGAAGGAGAGAAGTTTTCTTTACTACAGTTTATATGTGGTGTTTATCGGAGCTTTGCAGTTTTCTTTAGATGGATATTTTTATCAGTTAATTACTCCAAATTCAGGTTGGTTGTGTTTAAACGCCGTTATATTGTCTGCCTGTTTAGCTAACTTTTTTTTGGGTAGATATGCCCAAGTTTTTCTGCAAATCAAAAAGTATAATTCATTTATTAACTATTCTTTTTATATCATTTTTATACTCGATTTTATTTTGTTGTTGTCTTTATTTGTTTCGCCTGAAGCATTAAAAATATCTTATCCTTTGGCTAATGCTCTTGGCCTTATCTTGTTAATTTTAATTATTTCTTCAGTAGTAGTTATTTATAACAAAACTAAAAAAATTGACCGCTTTTTTGTAATCGCCGGATTTGTCGTTTTCATCTTAAAAAATTTCAGTCTTTTGCCCGTTACCTTTATGACAGAAAACGGCTCAAAATTAGGTACCGGAATGGAAGTGATTTTTCTTTCGCTTTCGATGGCTAACTTAATCAGAAAAATGCGTGATGAACGAGAAATATTTCAACAGGATGCTCTTCAAAAGTCGGAAGAAATGAATGAGATGAAGTCGTACTTTCTATCCAACATCAGTCATGAATTGCGTACTCCCTTAAATGCTATTTTAAATTTATCAAAAGAAATTTCAAAAGATTCGGCTGATGATACTATTCAAAAGAACAGTAATTTGATTAAAGATTCGTCCTATAGTTTATTGAGTTCCATCAATGATATTTTGGACTTTTCTAAAATTGAAAAAAAAGAGTTGAAATTGGATAGTGAGGAGTTTAATCCAAAACAATTGATTGAACATTTAGTAAAAAATATGGCTTACCGAGCCAAAAATAAAGGACTTGGATTTAATATTGATATTTCAGATGAGTTACCGGAAATGATTCTAGGCGATAAAATGCGTTTATCACAAATGCTCAACAATGTGTTGAGTAATGCTTTAAAGTTTACAACGCATGGTTTTGTAACCTTCAAAGCAGATTGTAAGCCACTTAAAAACGGAAAAGTTGAATTGTTTTTTAGTATTGCCGATACCGGAACCGGTATTCCAAAAGAAAAAATGAACTCCATTTTTGAATCATTTACGCAAGAAAGTATCAACAACAAACGCAAATTTGGAGGATTAGGATTAGGACTATATATCGTCAAAAACCTTGCAGATTTACATGAAGGTAATGTTGAAATGCAAAGTATTTTAGATCAAGGAACAGTTTGTAGAATTACGCTTCCTTATACAGTTGTGAATGTGGAAAAGAAAATGGTTTTGCTGCCTGAAACCCTAGATTATGACTTAAAAGGCAAGAAAATTTTAGTGGTAGAAGATAACGCAATGAATCAAATGGTGATTAAAATGATTACCAAAAAATGGTTGAATACTGAGGTTGTATTTGCTAATAATGGTTTAGAAGGCGTTACAATCTTACAAGAAAAAACCTTTGATATTGTTTTAATGGATTTGCAAATGCCTGTGATGGATGGCTATGAAGCAACTATTGCCATTCGAAAAGGTGATGCAGGTGAAGAGAATAAAAACATTCCAATAATTGCATTAACAGCAGATGTTATGGAAACCACCAAAGAAAGAGTGATGGAAATTGGTATGAACAAATACATGACTAAACCGGTAGACAAAGAGGCGTTATTTAAAAACATATTTGAGTTAGTAATGTAAATTTAAATACCGAAAAACTGAATGAAATCAAATTTTATTAATCGGCTATTTCATCAATTTATAATTATTTATTTCAGTCTAACATAAACATGTTTAATTCCTTTTTTATCGGAATCGCGTTCGTGAATTTCAATTAATTTGGTAAGCGATTTCATTAACGGAGTAAGCTTTTGAAATCCGAAATTCCGTGGATCAAATTCAGGTTTTTTCTTTACGATTAGATTTCCAACATCACCTAAAAAAGCCCAACCTTCATCATCTGCTAAATCTTCTATACTCGATTCAATGATGTCTATTGTTTCAATATCAATTTTAAGGAATTGCTTTTGTTCTTTCTTTTTATCAGTTGTTTCTGATGTAGATGTGTTACTTTTCTTTTTCTTGGCTCCTTCTAAAACCTCAATAAAAATAAACCGATCACAAGCACTAATAAAGGGTTTTGGTGTTTTTTGTTCGCCAATCCCAATTACTTTCATACCGGATTCACGTAATCGAATGGCTAATCGGGTAAAATCACTATCACTGGATACAATGCAAAATCCGTCTAGTTTATCACTATATAATAAATCCATTGCATCAATAATCAGAGCAGAATCAGATGAATTTTTTCCGGTTGTATAACTGTACTGTTGTATGGGGGTTATGGCGTGTTCCAACAAAACAGCCTTCCACCCGGTAGCATTGGGTTTTGTCCAGTCAGCATAGATTCTTTTGGTGGTGGGTGTACCGTATTTGGCAATTTCTTCCATCATACCTTTCACATTGCTATAAGGAACATTATCTGCATCAATTAAAACAGCAAGTTTTAAATCTTCTTTGTCGTGTTTGCTCATCTTTATTTGGATTAAATGCTATCAAAGATAATTAAAAAACAGCGAGTTTTATATTTCATTTCGTATAAAAGTTAAATCCGATTTCTTCCTAAATTTATTATGTAGAAAGTAAAGAAATCATTACTTTTGTCACGTTTTTTTAACACACAAAATCATGGTAAAAGATTTATTCGAAAGAATCCAAAACAATAAAGGTCCGCTTGGAAAATGGGCTTCTCAAGCAGAAGGATATTATGTATTTCCAAAGTTGGAGGGAGATTTAGGACCCAGAATGCAATTTCACGGTAAACAAATACTCAATTGGAGTATCAATGATTATTTAGGTTTAGCCAATCATCCCGAAGTTAGAAAAGCGGATGCAGATGCCGCTTTGCAATATGGTGCAGCTTATCCAATGGGTGCACGTATGATGAGTGGTCATACCGATGTTCACGAACAATTAGAAAGAGAATTAGCGGCTTTCGTAATGAAAGAAGCTGCCTATTTATTGAATTTTGGTTATCAAGGAATCATGTCCACTATAGATGCACTGGTGACTAAAAATGATATTATTGTGTATGATGTTGATGCTCATGCGTGTATCATTGATGGTGTGCGTCTTCACATGGGAAAACGCTTCACTTATCGACACAATGATTTGGAAAGTATGGAGAAAAATCTTCAACGTGCAACCAAAATGGCTGAGGAAACCGGGGGTGGAATTTTATTCATCACCGAAGGTGTTTTCGGGATGCGTGGTCAACAAGGTAAATTAAAAGAAATTGTTGCCATGAAAGAAAAATACAATTTCCGTTTGCTGGTAGATGATGCACATGGTTTTGGAACATTAGGAAAAACAGGTGCCGGAGCAGGTGAGGAGCAAGGTTGTCAAGACGGAATTGATGTTTACTTCTCCACTTTTGCCAAATCAATGGCAAGTATTGGTGCATTTATTGCAGCTGACAAAGACATAATTGACTACTTAAAATATAACTTACGCTCACAAATGTTTGCTAAAGCGTTGCCCATGATCCAAACTGTGGGTGCTTTGAAGCGTTTGGAATTATTGAGAAATCATCCTGAATTAAAAGATAAATTGTGGGAAAATGTAAATGCTCTCCAAAATGGTTTAAAAGCTAGAGGTTTCAATATTGGGGATACCAACACTTGTGTAACACCAGTTTACCTTGAAGGTTCTATTCCGGAGGCGATGGTAATGGTAAATGATTTACGTGAGAACTATGGAATTTTCCTTTCCATTGTTGTATATCCTGTAATTCCAAAAGGAATTATTTTATTGAGAATGATTCCAACTGCCTCTCATACAATGGAGGATATTAATGAAACACTATCAGCATTTGAAGCCATTCGTGAAAAATTAGTCAATGGTACCTATAAAAAGATTGCTGAAGCTACAACTGTTGATGTGTCTTAGTTTGGATATATCTTAAAATTAATCAGCCGACACTTTTTTGAAGAGTCGGCTGTTTTTTTATAAAAAGAGAATAAGTTACACGTTTTCTAATTCAATCCGATACGTTCTTCGTTTTCGATCAACGGTTGAATTGAAGTTTTTCCACAAATTGTGAATCGCATGATTTTCTTCCAATTCAGGTGTACGATTACATTTTTGTATACCTTTTTGTTTGAAAACATGATAGTATTCTCTGAAAATAATGGCTGTAACACCTTTATTTTGGTATTCCGGATCGATTCCAATCAAATAAAACAATACTTCAGTACTATGCTTTTTAGCTTGTAATAAATGATAAAATCCAAAAGGGAACAATCGACCATTAGCTTTTTTCAATGCCTCAGAAAAACTTGGCATGACGATACTAAAAGCAATCATTCTATTATTTTTATCCAAAATAAAAAGGATATACTCCGGATTTACAAAAGGAATGTATTTTTTCTTGAAATATTCTTTTTGACGTTCTGATACCGCAATAAAAGAGGCTAGCTTTTCATAACTTGTGTTAAATAAATCAAACATTTCATCTACATACGGAACAATGTCTTTTGTTTTTTTAAAAGTGACGACTTTCAATCCGTAACGCTGTTCAATTAAATGACTGATTTTTGTAAAACTTTCAGGATGAACATCTTCAAACGAGAAAACACTTTCAAAATATTCTTTCTCTTTAACAAAACCCAATTGCTCTAAATGATCTTTATAATAAGGGTAGTTATACCATGTAATCATTGATCCCATTCTGTCAAAACCCTCAATTAGCACGCCAACCTTATCCAAATTGGAAAAACCCATTGGACCTTCAACATAACTTAAATGATGTTTTTTACCCAATTCATATACTTTTTCCAATAAAGCTTTGGACACATTGATATCATCAATGACATCCCACCAACCAAATCGCACTTTGGGTTTTTGTTGCTCCTTGATTTCTTGCCAATTCACAATTGCAGCAATTCGACCTACAATTTTATTTCCTTTGTAAGCTAAGTAAAAGTAGGCTTCTGCTTGCTCAAAAGCTGGATTTTTTGTTCGATCAAACGTTGCTAACTCGTCATTTATTAAAGGAGGCACCCAAAAGGGATGATTTTTGTAAAGTGAAAATGGAAATTTCACGTAGTCCAGAAGCTGTTTTTTTGTTTTGGCTTCAATAACATTTATTGTATTATCCATCAACTTTGTCTAATCGTTTTTTCTCTTCTTTGGCTTTTTTGTCTTTTTTCTTTTTGTCCACTCGTTTTCCACCTTCTTCCTCTTTTTCTATTTTTACTGGCTGATACTTTTTATCAAAACGCCATGAGACTCCAGCTCCACCGAAAAATAAACTAGGTGTATCTTTGATGTTTTTACTGATTGAGGCATCAATTTGTAAATTATCTAACATTAGATAGGCTGCTCCAACCCTAAAAATTCCATCAGAATAATAATCACCCTTAAATCCTTGGTTTTCTATAAATCCGGACCATTGTTCATTAAATCCTCTGGTTAATGTGATAATATACCCTAATGTATTATAATCTGTTGTAATTTTATCATAAAAAATATTGGTCACCAAAACATATCGACTTCCAATTTGATTTTGCCCAATAATCATAATTTTTGGGCTAATTACAGGTTCATTAGGAAAGGCATAATCATCATTTGCTAATCCTACATTCATACCGACATAACCGGAGACCGCTGGTATTAATTGTCTCCACTTGAATTTATGATTGGCTTTCCAACTATAAAGATTGGGTTTTTCTTCATAGTTTTTATAGGGGTCATAAATCAAATACTTTGCACCAATTATGGAAGAACGCAGTCCGCTTCTGGTTTGCTCAACTAATGGTGAAAAATATTTGTCATATTGGAACCTAAAACTGGCAATTACTTCCAATTGTTCAAATAAAACGCCATATCTAAAATCCATTTCCATTCCCATCCCATTTGAATTATATCGAGCCAAATCATGATTTTCCCGATAGCCATATAGCCCTCCTTCAACTTGAAAAACTGTTTTCCCGACAGAAAAAGCAGACATTGACATACCGGGGCGATTGGAATTAATCATGTCTGTATGTTGCGAATAGGAAGAGGCAAATACCAAAGTCAGAATTGTTGCGAATGGAAAACGAATATTTTTCATCTCGAATTGTTGTTTATCAAGTTTAGAAACCAAAAATAAGACTTTTTATTATTTATTTATGATACTTCGATTAATTTTAAAGCGGGTATTTTCTTATTTTTACCCAAAATTATGTCGTATGCAAACCGCTTCCATACCAGGATTTATCAGAACCATTCTAATAATCATTGGAATTTATTATGCTTTCAAGATAATAAGCCGAATTCTTATGCCTATTTTGTTAAGGAAAATGGTTCAGAAAGCCGAAAAAACCTTTCAGCAACAAATGGAGTTTCAACAGCAACAGCAAGCAGCTAATCAAGCTCCACCTAAAGCAAAAATGACAGAAAAAAAGAAAGTGGGTGAATATATTGATTATGAAGAAGTAAACTAAACATTGACCAACCTAACCATGAATAAATTTAAACGTTTTTTACCTCACTTATATGTGATTATCGGATTTGTAGTCGTTTCGTTGTTTTACTTTTATCCGGTTTTACAAGGTAAACAAATCAGCCAATCCGATATTGTACAATATACCGGAATGGCCAAAGAACAAAACGATTTCAGAGACCAAACCGGTGAAGAGCCGTATTGGACGAACTCCGCTTTTGGTGGAATGCCAACCTATCAATTAGGTGCAAAATATCCGCATAATTATGTGAAATCAGTTGATAGTTTACTTCGCTTTCTACCTCGACCGGCAGATTATTTATTTTTGTACTTCTTAGGGTTTTATATTTTATTATGTGTCTTGAAAATCGATCCGTTAAAAGCTTTTTTTGGTGCTTTGGCATTTGGTTTTTCAACCTACCTTATCATTATTCTTGGGGTCGGACACAATGCAAAAGCCCATGCCATTGCTTATATGCCGTTGGTCGTTGCAGGCGTTTTATTGGTTTTTCAAAAACGATATATTGTTGGTGGATTACTCACAATGGTTGCGGCAGCTCTTGAAATACAAGCCAATCACTTTCAAATGACCTATTATTTGTTGTTGCTGTTATTGATTATTTCTGCCTATTATTTTTATTTATTTATTAAAGAAAAAGACTTCTCTGCTGTTGGTAAGTCGATTGGTGTTTTTGTAGTGGCCGGATTATTGGCCTTGGGTTCAAATGCTACTAATTTATTAGCAACTGCCGAATATACCGAGTTTAGTACAAGAGGTGCAAATGAATTAACTTTTGCACCAAATGGCGAAAAAGTAGAGAACAAATCCGGTATGTCTTATGAATACATTACAGAATATAGTTATGGAATAGCGGAAAGTTTCAACCTTATTGCTCCGAGAATTTTTGGTGGTGGTAATGCTGAAAAACTAGGAAAAGATAGTGCAATGTATGAACTTTTCATTCAACTAGGTGCTCCTGAAGCGGATGCATTAGACTATGCCAATAATGCTCCAACGTATTGGGGTGATCAACCTATAGTTGCTGCACCGGCTTATATTGGTGCTGTTGTTTTCTTTTTATTTGTGTTGGGAATGTTTACCGAAAAGCGAAAACTTAAATTTGCATTTTTAACTGGAGCAATTGTTTCGCTAATGTTGTCTTGGGGAAAAAATTTCCCTCTATTGACAGACTTTTTTATTGACTATGTGCCGTTGTACAACAAATTTAGGGCGGTTTCTTCTATTCAAGTGATTTTGGAATTGTGTATTCCGACACTAGCTATCATGGGATTATATTCCTTTTTTAAAACGGAAAAAGAGGAACAATGGAAAGCTTTATGGAAAGCTGCTGCAATTGCAATTGGAGTTCTAGCGTTATTATTCATCGGACAAGGGATGTTCAATTTTGCCGGTGGTAATGATGATTATTATCGTCAGGCATATGGTGAAATTGGTCAACCATTTGTGGAAGCATTGATAGAAGACCGAAAAGCAATGTTTACTGCTGATTTGCTTCGTTCTATCGGCTTCATTGCCGTTGTTTTTGGATTATTATGGTTGAGTTTGAAAGATAAATTAATACAGACCAATACCGTTCTTTTAGTGGGATTGGTCATGGTTTTTGATTTATTCGTCATCGGTAAAAATTATGTGAATGCAGATGATTTTGTGAATGCACGTGAAGTGATGGAACCCTTTCAAGCCAGTGCAGCTGACCAACGAATTAAAGAAGATAAAGACATTCATTTTAGGGTTTTTGAGCCTTCACAGGGAATGGCTGGAGCTCGTACTTCTTATTTTCACAAAGCAATTGGTGGTTATAGTGCCGTTAAACCACAACGAATGCAACAACTGTATGATTATCAAATTGCCAACAATAACATTAAGGTGTTGAACATGTTGAATGTAAAGTATGTCATTCAAACTACAGAAGAAGGTCAACCCATTCCTTTACAAAACCCTGAAGCGAATGGAAATGCTTGGTTTGTGAGCAAACTTAAAATAGTTCAAAATGCAGATGAAGAAATGAAAGCTTTAGATAGTTTGAACACAAAAGAAGAAGCCGTTTGGGAAAAACCTACTATGTTTAAAGGTTTTATTCAATCCAGTTATGTAAAAGACAGTTTGGCGACTATCAAATTAGAAGAATACAAACCCAATTATTTAAAATATACGTCTCAAAATGTAAATAAAGGCTTAGCTGTTTTTTCTGAAATCTACTATCCTAAAGGATGGAAAGTCACTATTGATGGTAAAGAAGCCGAAATGATTCGAGTAAATTATGTGTTGAGAGCGTTAGAAATTCCGGCTGGAAAACACACTATAGAATTTAAATTTGAACCGGAAGTGGTAAAAACCGGAAGTACAATTACTATGTTTAGTTCAATCGGAATGTTGTTATTGTTGTTAGGTGGAATATATTTTGAAAGAAAGAGTTGGAAAGATCAATAGTTATGCAGGTTTTTTAATTTATATTTGATTGAAAATTTGTGAAATGAAAAAAGAAATTTTACATCACGGAAATCCAAAAGAATTGGAAGCAAAAAGAATAGCTGAAATAAAATCACTTTCTTATGCTGAACGTTTAGAACGTTTAATGGCGTTAATTGAGGTTTCGTTTGTGTTAAAAAATGCACCTAAAAGAACTTCTTCAAATAAAAGCCAAAGTTAATATGTGTCATTTCGACAAAGTCATATTTTTTTAAGAAGTTTATAAATCATTTCCAAATCTTGCAATCAAAAACAAAGAAAATCCTCATCATAACCTACTACTGGCCACCGGCAGGCGGACCAGGCGTGCAGCGTTGGTTAAAATTCGTCAAATACTTACCTGATTTTGGATATAAGCCACACGTTTACATTCCTGAAAATCCTACCTATCCAATTGTAGATGAAAAATTAACAAAGGAAGTTTCGGAAAAAGCTATCATCATCAAACAAAAGATAAAGGAACCCTATCGTTGGGCGGCTTTTTTATCCAACACCACCACCAAGAAAATTAGCTCCGGAATTATCCCAAGTAAGAGAAAACAATCCTTAGTGGCCAAACTGTTGCTTTGGATTAGAGGGAATTTATTTATTCCTGATGCAAGAGTTTTATGGGTAAAACCTTCCGTCTCTTTTTTGAAAGAATACCTGCAACAACATCAAGTTGACACTATCA
>LFEF01012494.1_pt1 | contig 13133 bp, 8 predicted proteins | sample 619371 | NCBI WGS metagenome assembly LFEF01 (sample SAMN03014291, study PRJNA259931) | freshwater metagenome | biome: lake; feature: waterbloom | place: China: Taihu Lake | collected 2006-08 | depth 0 m m
CGACGACGAGGATTTCGGCGGCGCCGGGACGGCTGGCGCGGCTGAAGGCAAAGACGGCGTTGGCGCTGTCGTCGGCGACGATCCAGGCGAAACCCTCGGGCTGGTGGTCGAGCCGGTGCAGGGCCGGCGTCGCGCGGTAGAGTGCGTTGAGGTCGCGTACCAGCGTCGAGGCGCCCTGCCTGCGCTCGTCGAAGGGGTGCGGCCAGGGGAAGGGGGCGTCGACGGACCATTCGTCCTGCGCGCCGAACTCGCAGCCCATGAAAAGCAGCTTCTTGCCCGGATGGGTCCACATCATCGCCAGATAGAGCCGCAGATTGGCGAAGCGCTGCGAGTCGTCGCCCGGCATGCGCGCGAGCAGCGAGCCCTTTCCGTGCACGACCTCGTCATGGGAGATCGGCAGCACGAAGTTTTCCGAGAAGGCGTAGACGAGGCCGAAGGTGACGTCGTCGCCGTGATAGCCGCGATGGACGGGATCATGGGCGATGTAGCGCAGCGTGTCGTGCATCCAGCCCATGTTCCATTTGAAATGGAAGCCCAGCCCGCCATGGTGGACCGGCCGCGTCACGCCCGGCCAGGCCGTCGATTCCTCGGCGATGGTGACGGCGCCCCGGCCGCGCGCGCCGACCAGCGTGTTGAGCTCCTGGAAGAAGCTGACCGCCTCGAGATTCTCGCGGCCGCCGAGATGGTTGGGCACCCATTCGCCCGGCTTGCGGCTGTAGTCACGGTAGAGCATCGAGGCGACCGCATCGACGCGCAGGCCGTCGAGGTGGAAGGTCTCGATCCAGAACAGGGCCGACGCGATCAGGAAGCCGCGGACCTCGCTGCGCCCGACATTGTAGATCAGCGTGTTCCAGTCGATGTGGAAGCCCTGGCGCGGATCCTCATGCTCGTAGAGCGCCGTGCCGTCGAAGCGGGCGAGCCCGTGCTCGTCGGAGGGGAAATGCGCCGGAACCCAGTCGAGGATCACACCGATGCCGGCGGCGTGGCAGCGGTCGACGAAGCGGGCGAAGGCCTCGGGGGGCCCGAGCCGCGCGGTCGGCGCGAAGAGCGCGAGCGGCTGGTAGCCCCAGGAACCACCGAAGGGATGCTCGGTGATCGGCATCAGCTCGACATGGCTGAAGCCCATATGCTGGAGATAGGGGATCAGGCGCTCGCTGGCCTCGTCCCAGGAGCCCATCTGCCCCCATTCGCTCCGCAGCCAGGAGCCGACATGGACCTCGTAGAGGCTCATCGGCGCCGTCATCGGGTCGGCGGTTTCGCGCGCCTTCAGCCAGTCGGAATCGGTCCAGGCGAAGGCGGGCGCTTCGGCGACGACCGAGCCGGTGCGCGGCGGCAGTTCCGTGCGCCGGGCGAGCGGGTCCGCCTTCCAGGGCAGGGCCTCGCCCGTGCCTGAGACCAGCGCATATTTGTAGACCGCGCCCGCCTCGACGCCGGGGATGAACAGCTCCCAGATGCCGGCCCCGAGGCGGCGGCGCATCGGGTGGCGGGAGGCATTCCAGCCGTTGAAATCGCCGACGACCGCGACATGGGCGGCGTTGGGCGCCCAGAGCGCAAAGAGCACGCCGGCGACGCCGTCGATCTCGCGCAGATTGGCGCCGAGCCGCGTCGCGAGATCGAAATGGCGCCCCTCGGCGGCGAGATGGAGGTCGTCGTCGGAGAGCAGCAGGCCGAAGCTGTAGGGGTCGGCCGTCTCGGTGATGCCGCCCGGCCAGGCGGTGCGGATCCGATAGGGGCCGTCGTCGGGGCAGGGCGCCTCATGGAGTCCGCCGCCCGCGTCGATCATCGGGACGGCGCGCCTCATCTCGCCCTCGCCGGTCACGAGTTCGACATAGTTCGCGCCCGGGAGGAAGGCGCGCACCAGGCCGACATCCTCGACGCGATGGCGGCCGAGGACGGCAAAGGGGTCCGGGTGGCGTCCGGCGACGAGCGCATCGATGTCGCGTGCCGGGAGGCGGGGCAGTCTGAGCGGCATCGGTCGCGTCATTCGGTCGGGCTCCAGCGCGAATGCGACTCCACCTGCGGTGGGGAATCGTCGATGATGCAACGCAGCGAAGCCCGCCCGCGTTCCGCGCCACGGCCTGCATTCTCCGGCGATTCCCGAAGCCCTCCAAGAGGCTCTGGAACCATCGGCATCCGGTCCGGTTGTCGCACAGCAATGCTGGCATGTGAGAGGGAGGATGCCGAATGAGCCGGGAGCAGACCATCCGCGACGTGGCCTATGCGATCTGGGAGGCGGAGGGCAAGCCCCAGGGCCGCGACGCCCAGCACTGGCGGATGGCGGAGGAGCGGGTCGCCGCCAGCGCCGACAAGAACGCGGGCGTCAAGGCGAAGGCGCCAACCCAGCGTGCCGCGAAACCCGCTGCTCCCGCCAAGGGCAAGGTCGTGGCCGAGAAGCCGGCCTCGGCGGCTCCGGCCAAGGCTGCGCCCAAGAGCCCGGCCAAGGCCGCTGCTGCGAAGGCGAAGCCCGCCGCGTCGAAGAGATAGGATCGGCGCCGTCATCATTCGGAGCCGGCCGTCCGCGGACGCGCCGGCTGTCGCCATTGCGTGAGTCCGGTGGCGGGCCGAACGGCCCGAGCCCGAAGCGAGGCCCTGCTGGCCGACCGCGATCAGCTGGCGAGGGCCCTCGCATAGACATCCGCGTAGCGATTCGTCGGCCGGCTCCAGTCGAAGCGCTTGGCCATGGCGTGCTGGCGCATCTGCAGGAAGGCCGCCTTGGAGCGGAAGGCGTCCAGCGCGCGCGTCACGGCGGAGGACAGGCCGGCCCCCGTCAGCGAGGAGAACAGGAAGCCCGACTGTCCGTCCTCGATCGTGTCGACCAGCCCGCCGGTGCGGTAGGCGATCGGCAGCGCGCCCGAGCGCTGGGCGTACATCTGGCTCAACCCGCAGGGCTCGAACCGCGAGGGCATCAGCAGGAAGTCGCTGGCGGCGAAGATGCGCCGTGCCTCGGCATCGTCGAATCCGATGCGCGCGGCGACGGAGCGCGGATGCTGACGGGCGAGCCGTTCCACCGCCTCCTCCAGTCGCGGCTCGCCGCGGCCGGTGACCACGAGCTGCCCGCCGCGGGCGATGATCGTTTCGGCCGCCTCGATCGAGAGGTCGATCCCCTTCTGGTGGACGAGGCGCGAGATGATCGAGAAGAGCGGGCCGCGCGAGGGCGGCAGGTCGAAACTCTTGCGGATGTCCTCGGCGCTGCGGCGCTTCCACTGGCGGACGCCGCGCGTGGCGCCGGGGGCGGGCGGAGCCCAGCTGTCGTCGATGCCGTTGACGATCCCGGTCAGCCGCCCCTCCTGCATGCGCTGCCGGAGCAGTCCGTCGAGCCCGCAGCCATGCTCGGCCGTGGTGATCTCGTGGGCATAGGTCTCGCTGACCGTGGTGACGTGGGAGCTGTAATAGATGCCGCTCTTCAGGAAGGAGATCTTGCCGTGGAACTCGGCGCCGTTGACCGAGAAGGCGAGGTCGGGAATCCCGAGCGCCGTCATGCGGCTGGGCTGGTAGAGGCCCTGATAGGCGAGGTTATGAATCGTCAGGATCGAGGGCGTGGCGAGCCCCTTCCAGCGCATGTAGCCCGGCGCGAGCGCGGAGGGCCAGTCGTTGACGTGGACGACGTCGGGTTTCCAGTTGGGGTCGGCCTCGCCGGCCGCGATCTCGGCCGCCGCCAGCGAAAGCCGGGCGAAGCGGATGTCGTTGTCGACGAAATCGCCGCCCGAGAAGGGGCCGTAGGGCGAGCCCTCGCGATCATAGAGCTCGTCGCAGAGCACGGCGTAGATGGTGAGCCCGTCCGGCGTGCGGAAACGGCCGAGCGACCAGGGCGGCAGGCTCGCCGTGCGCGGCATTTCGCGGACGATGTCCATGGCGGGGCTGGCGGTGCGGACCTGGCGGAAGCCGGGGAGCAGCACGCGGACGTCGCAGAGGGTGCGCAGCTGTCGCGGCAGCGCGGTCGACACCTCGCCGAGGCCGCCGGCCTTGATGAAATCGCCCATCTCGGAGGTGACGAAGAGCAGGCGCGTCGTACCGGGAAGCTTGGGGCCAGGGTCGGGAGCACCGTCCTTCACGGCCTGCGCATAGGTCAGCGCGTGGCCCGAGGTGGAGGGGCCGCCGTCGATGCCCGTTTCCTTCAGCGACTCGGCCATTCCGCGCTCCCCAGGCAGCTGTGATCCTCAACGCGTTCGGCGGTACGATGTTCCCGGTGCAGTGCAAAAATTTCATGCAATTTCGGGGCCGTGCTCCGGAACTCGGCACAGCCAGCCCACGTTAGACGGTCTGCGGCAGGCTCGCGACGAGGATGTGACGGGGCGCGAAGCGGCATGATGCCGCCGACACCCGTCCGGCCTGATCCGTACGGGGGATCCCATGTCCGACGGCAAGGCCACGCATTTCGACGTCCAGGCGGGCGACAGCGCCGATCTGGGAGCCGTCCATGATGGCGAGGGCACCAATTTCGCGATTTTCTCCGCCCATGCCGAGCGTGTGGAGCTGTGCCTGTTCGACGAGAGCGGGACCAGCGAGACGGCGCGGATCACACTGCCGGACTACACCAACGAGATCTGGCACGGCTATCTGCCGGGGGTGAAGCCCGGCCAGCGCTACGGCTACCGCGTCCATGGCCGCTTCGCGCCCGAGGAGGGGCATCGCTTCAACCCCAACAAGCTGCTGCTCGACCCCTATGCCAGGGAGTATTCCGGCTCCGTCGACTGGAACGATGCCCATTACGGCTATGTCGTCGATGCCGAGGGCGAGAAGGATCTGAGCTTCAGCGCACTCGACAGCGCGCCCTTCATGCCCAAATGCGTGGTCTGCGACTGGCGCGCCGACCCCAACCCGCCGGCGCGACCGAACATCCCCTGGGACCGGACGATCTTCTACGAGACCCATGTGCGCGGCTTCACCAAGCTGCATCCGGCGGTGCCGGAGGATCGGCGCGGCACCTTCGACGGGCTCGGCGAGAAGGCGATCGTCGACTACATCAAGAGCCTCGGCGTCACCTCGGTCGAGCTTCTGCCGGTCCATGCCTATCTCGACGACCACCACCTCGCCGCCAGGAACCTGACCAACTACTGGGGCTACAACACGATCGGCTTCTTCGCGCCGATGCCGCGCTACGAGGGCAAGGCGCGCCTCGCGTCCTTCCGCGACATGGTGCGCAGGTTTCACGATGCCGGGCTCGAGGTCATTCTCGACGTGGTCTACAACCACACCGCCGAGGGCAACGAGATGGGGCCGACGCTCTCCTTCAAGGGCATCGACAACTTCGCCTATTACCGCACGATGCCGGACGAGCCGCGCTTCTACATCAACGACACTGGCACCGGGAACACCGTCAACACCAGCCATCCGCGCGTGCTGCAGATGATCCTGGATTCGCTGCGCTACTGGGTCGAGGTCATGGAGGTGGACGGCTTCCGCTTCGATCTCGGCACCATCCTGGGCCGCGAGCCGCATGGTTTCGACCCGCGCGGCGGCTTCTTCGACGCGATCGGGCAGGACCCGGTGCTGCGCAAGGTCAAGCTCGTCGGCGAGCCCTGGGACATCGGGCCCGGGGGCTACCAGGTCGGCGGCTTCCCGCCCGGCTGGGGCGAGTGGAACGACAAGTATCGCGACACGACGCGCGCCTATTGGAAGGGCGAGCCCGGCATCGTCCGCGATCTCGCCGCGCGGGTCACCGGCTCGGGCGACATCTACGATGTGCGGGGGCGCCGGCCCTGGGCGGGCGTCAATTTCCTGACCGCCCATGACGGCTTCACGCTCGCCGATCTCGTTTCCTACAACGAGAAGCACAACGCCGCGAATGGCGAGGACAACAAGGACGGCCACGGCCACAACCTGTCCTTCAATTTCGGCGCCGAGGGACCGACCGATGACGAGGGCATCCTCGCCGCCCGCGAGCGCCAGAAGCGCAACCTGCTGGCGACGCTGCTGCTCTCGCATGGCACGCCGATGCTGCTGGCAGGGGACGAGCACGGGCATTCCAACCGCGGCAACAACAACGTCTACTGCCAGGACAACGAGATCGCCTGGATGCGCTGGGAGGAGCTGACCGAGCGCGACCATGCGCTGACCCGCTTCGTCCAGCGGGTGACCCAGCTGCGGGCCGAGCACCCGATCTTCCGGCGCGCCTCCTTCCGCGACGGCTGCGTGCTGCGCTGGGTCAACCCGGCGGGTGGCGACCAGCAGGAGGAGCATTGGGATGACGAGGGCCTGCGCGCCATCGGCCTGCTGATGCATATGCCGGATGTCGAGCAGGGCGGCGAAGAGGCGCTGATCCTGTTCAACGCCTTCGACGGCGACGTTCCCTTCACGCTTCCGCCGCGGGTGAAACAGGGTTCGTGGTCGGTGGTGCTCGACACCGAGACCGGGCCCGGCTCGGACGAGGGCCGTAAGGGGCTCAAAGCCGATACGGAGCTGACGCTGTCGCCGCGGTCACTGATCGTGCTGATGTGATCGATTGCCCGTAGCTTCATCTGTAGCTACAATAGTCCATGGGCTTCCAGTGGGACGAGGCGAAGAGCCAGGCCAATGAGGCCAAGCACGGTCTCTCGTTCCTGCAGGCAGCGCAGATCTTCCGCGGGTTCGTCGTTCTCACTGTCGATCAACGGCGCGACTACGGGGAAACCAGACAGCGGGCGCTCGGCCTGTACGATGGTGAGATCCTGTGCGTCGTCCTGACGGATCGGGGCGACGACATCCGCATCATCTCGGCGTGGAAGGCAGGCCAACGTGAACGACAGCGATACCAACGGGCCCGAGAAGCTCGTGCGTTACGAGAGCCTTGACGATCTGCCCGCGGCTCCGCGCCTGTCCGCGGCGTTCAAGGGCATGACCGACGAGGAGATCGAGCGCCGGGCTGCCGAAGATCCCGATGCGGGGCTGGTGCCGCCCGGCTTCTGGGACGATGCGGAGATCGTCGAACCGGAGGGGACGGAGCAGATCACGCTGCGGCTGCCGCGGCGCGTGCTCAGCCATTTCCGGGCGACGGGGAAGGGCTATCAGAGCCGGATCAGCGCGGTGCTGGCGAGCTACCTCGATGCCCGCCGGAAGACGGGCTGAAGGCTTGTCGCTATCTCAGGATCGCCTGCTGAACAGGCTGACGCTGCGGCCCGGCAGGAGGCCTTCGCCTCCCTCCGGTGCCGAGCAGAGCAATCGCTGCCATCCCTGAGCAGGCCCTTCGGGGAGGGCAAGGGCGACATCGGCCCCGCTGCGATTGACGGCGATCAGCAGGGAGTCCCCGTCGCCGTTGAGTTCCAGGCAAAGCGCCTCCAGATGGCCCCAGTCCTCGTCCGCGATCGGCGTCCCATCGGGTTTCAGCCAGCGCGCGTCGGGCGGTTCGCCGGTTCCGCTCAGGAAGGTCGCGGCCGACAGGAGCGGGTGCTCCGCGCGCAACGCCGCGAGCCGGGCCACGAAGGCGGCGAGGTCGCGGTCCGCTGCCGCCCAGTCCAGCCAGAACGCTTCATTGTCCTGGCAATAGGCGTTGTTGTTGCCGTGTTGCGTCCGACCGAGCTCGTCGCCGGCCGTCAGCATCGGCACGCCGAGCGAGAGGAACAGCGTGGCCAGCAAGGCGCGGACGTCGCGAGCGCGCGCGGCCAGGATTCCGGGATCGCCAGTCGCGCCTTCGATCCCGCCATTCCAGCTGTGGTTCTCGCTCTCGCCGTCGCGGTTGCCCTCGCCATTGGCCTCGTTGTGCTTGCCCGCATGGGAAACGAGATCCGCCAGGGTGAAGCCATCATGGGCGGCGACGAAGTTGATGCTCGCCAGCGGCCCGCGATGGCGCGGCGTAAAGAGATCGGCGGAGCCGGCCAGCCGCGTCGCCAGCGCGCCGGCCATTCCCGCGTCGCCCCTCCAGAAGCGGCGGACATCGTCGCGGTAGCGGCCGTTCCATTCGGCGAAGGGCGCGGGGAATTCGCCAAGGCGATAGCCCCCGGGCCCGATGTCCCAGGGCTCGGCGATCAGCAGCGCCTGCGAAAGGTCGGGATCCTGCCCGATCGCGGCGAGGAGCGGCGCATCCTGTGAGTAGCCCGTATCCGATCGTCCCATCACCGTGCCGAGATCGAAGCGGAAGCCGGCGACGCCGAGGCGGCGCCAGTGCCGCAGCGCGTCCATCGCCATACGGACGACCGGCGCGCGGTCGAGGGCGAGGGTGTGGCCGCAGCCGGTATCGTTGATCAGCCGGCCGGGATCGTCGGTGGCGTGGCGGTAGTAAACCGCGTTGTCGAGCCCGCGCAGGCTGATCGTCGCGCCGAATTCGTCGCTCTCGGCGGTGTGGTTCAGGACGATGTCGAGGATGATGCCGATGCCGGCCTGGTCATAGGTCGCGCAGAGACGGGCGAGATCGGCCTCGCCGCCCGGTGCGAGCCGCGGGTCGAGCGCGACGAAATTGACGGGGTTGTAGCCCCAGGCATTGGCGAGACCGAGCGGCGGCAGATGCCGCTCGTCCATCCAGGCGGCCACCGGCATCAGCTCGACATGGCTGACGCCGAGCCCCTGAATGTAATCGAGCACGGCGGGTTCGCAGAGGGCCGCCAGCGTTCCCCTGATGCGCTCCGGCACGCCGGGGTGTCGCATCGTGAAGGACTTCACCGCGAGTTCGTAGATGAAGGCCGGAGCCCGGTCCGGCGCTCCCGCTGCGACAGGCTGTGCGCCGCCGACGATTCCGCGCGGCACGAGATCGGCCGTGTCGACGCCTCGCTGCGCCAGCCGCGGGTCCCAGCGGAACGGGCGGTCGATCCGCGTCGCATAGGGGTCGACCAGCAGCTTCGACGCGTCGAAGCGGTGGCCGCGTTGCGGCTGCCAGGGGCCCTGCGCCCGCAGCGCATAGCGCAGGCCGGGGCCGACGCCCGGCAGCAGGCCGTGATGGGTGTCGCCGCTGCGGCAGGGCAGGGGCAGGCGGGCGATCTCGGCCTCGCCCGCCTCGTCGAAGAGGCACAGATCGATGCGCTCGCCGTGGCGGGAGAAGACGGCGAAGGTCACGCCCGCCTCGCCGGCCACCGCGCCGAGGCGGGCGGGCAGCGGGCAGGCGACCAGCGCAGGGCTCGGCACCTGGCTCAGCCTCCGGCCGTCGCGTCCGGCGAGGTCGGCACGTGCCAGATCCGCTGCGCATATTCGCGGATGGCGCGGTCGGCGCTGAACCAGCCACAATGGGCGGTGTTGGTCACCGACATGCGCCACCACTTGCCCTGGTCGGCCCAGAGCGAGTCGATGCGGCGCTGGGCCTTGCGGTAGCTCTCGAAATCGTTGAGCACCATGAACCAGTCATTGGCGCGCAGCCCCTCGACGAGGCCGAGATAGCGGTCGCGCTCGCGCGGCGAATAGGCGCCCGACGCCACCGCATCGAGCACGCCTTCGAGATGGGGCGTGGCGGCGATGACCTCGCTCGTCGGGCGCGGATTGCGCTTGGCAGCCTCGACCTCCTCGGCCGTCATGCCGAAGATGACGATGTTGTCGGCACCGACGCGCTCGCCGATCTCGATATTGGCGCCGTCCAGCGTGCCGATGGTGATCGCGCCGTTGAGGGCGAACTTCATGTTGCCGGTGCCGGACGCCTCCATGCCTGCGGTCGAGATCTGCTCGGAGACGTCGGCGGCGGGGATGATGACCTCGGCGGCGCTGACGTTGTAGTTCGGCAGGAAGACGACCTTGAGCCGGTCGCGGGTGGTGATGTCGTTGTTCACGACGACGGCGACGTCGTTGATCAGATTGATGATCGCCTTGGCGGTGCCGTAGTTGGAAGCCGCCTTGCCGGCGAAGATCTTCACCCGTGGCGCCCAGTCGCGATAGGGCTCGGAGCGGATCGCGTCATAGAGCGCGATCGTCTCGAGGATGTTGAGCAGCTGGCGCTTGTATTCGTGGATGCGCTTGATCTGGACGTCGAAGATGGCGTCGGGATCCACCGTCACGCCGGTGTCCTGCCGGATGATCTTGGCGAGCTTGAGCTTGTTCTCGCGCCGGATGGCGGCGAGGCGCTGGTGCAGCGCGGCGTCGCCGGTATGCGCCGCGAGGCGACGGATCTGGCCGATATGGTCGGTCATGTCCTCGCCGCAGACCTCCTGCAGCAGCTTCGTCAGGCCGGGATTGGCGCCGAAGAGCCAGCGCCGCGGCGTGATGCCGTTGGTGACGTTGGTGATGCGGCCGGGGAAGATCGCGTTCAGCGGTGCGAAGACCGTCTGTTCCATCAGCTTGGAATGCAGCGCCGAGACGCCATTGACGGTGTGCGAGCCGACGAAGGCGAGATGGGCCATGCGCACGCGCCGGCCGTGATGCTCGTCGATCAGCGAGATCGTCGAGAGATCGACGCTCTCGCCGCCGCTGGAGCGCCGGACCTCCTCCAGGAAGCGGGCGTTGATGGCGAAGATGATCTGCATGTGGCGCGGCAACAGCCGCTCCATCAGCGCCACCGGCCAGGTCTCCAGCGCCTCTGGCAGGAGGGTGTGGTTGGTGTAGGAAATGGTAGCGTTGGTGATCGTCCAGGCCTCTTCCCAGGGCAGGCCGTGCTCGTCCACGAGCAGGCGCATCAGCTCGGTGACGGCCAGCGAGGGATGGGTGTCGTTGAGCTGGATCGCGACCTTGTCGGCGAGATTGTCGAGCTTGCCGAACTGGCGGTAGTGCCGGCGCACCAGATCCTGCAGCGAGGCGGAGGTGAAGAAGAACTCCTGCCGCAGCCGCAATTCCTGCCCCGCGGGGGTGGAGTCGTTGGGGTAGAGCACCTTGGAGATCGCCTCGGCGCGGTTGCGCTCCGCGACGGCGCCGACGATGTCGCCCTGGTTGAAGGCGTCGAGCGAGAGCGGGTGCATGGCGCGCGCGCGCCAGAGCCGCAGCGTGGTGGCGTCCCGGCCGCGCCAGCCGACGATCGGCGTGTCGTAGGCGACGGCGAAGACCGTCTCCTCCGGCTCCCAGAAGACCTCGCCGGGCTTCTGCGTGGCGGTCAGCGAGCCGCCGAAGCCGATCTTGTAGGAGGCCTCGCGGCGCTCGAATTCCCAGGGGTTGCGGAAGGAGAGCCAGTCCTCGGGCACCTCGATCTGCTTGCCGCCGTCGATGCGCTGCTTGAACAGGCCGTGATCGTAGCGGATGCCGTAGCCCAGCGCCGGCACGCCGGTCGACGCCATCGCCTCGAGATAGCAGGCGGCGAGACGGCCCAGGCCGCCATTGCCGAGCGCGGCATCGGGTTCGATCGACTCGATGGCCGAGAGATCGACGCCGAGTTCGGCCATCGCCTGCGCCATCGGCCCGGTGAGGCCGAGATTGTTGAGCGCGTCGCCGAGCGAGCGGCCGATCAGGAACTCGAGCGAGAGATAATAGACGCGCTTGCGGCCGGTCTCGTAGCTCTCGCGGGTCGAGCGATGCCAGACATCGACGACATGGTCGCGTACCGCCAGAATGCCTGCGGTCAGCCAGTCATGCGGCTGCGCGACCGAGGCATTCTTGCCCAGCGAGTAGGTGAGCTTCCTCAGAATCTCTGCCTTGAGGGCCTCGACCCGTCCGTCGGCATCGGCGGGCTGGGTGGCGGCGGAGGCGGACTCGGTCAAGCGCTGATATCCCGGCTGTTGGACTGGCCCGACTTTCGGAGCAAGCCACCCTCAAGTCCAGACGAAACTGTTGCAGCGCATCATGACGCCTTCGCCCTCACGGGCGGATGGGAGCGGGTTCCTCCCGGGTGTCCTGTCCCAGTTGCTTGGCGCTCGTCACCGCCGATTCGGTCAGGCCGACGACGCTGGCCCACGCGTTGCGGGTGTAGAGGCCCTGATGGGCGATGGCGTCGTACCCAATCAGGATCACGGCGACGAGCAGCAGAATGCGAAACATCGATCCCTCCCATGTCACCCCTCCAACGCCGGCCGCGAGATCAGGTTCCACCGCACGCCCGGGCGAGGTGGGCCGCGACGATCGGTCTCTGGCGCGGGCACACGCCCCGCTCTATCTAGAACGAAGAAGGAACAAAGAGGCGCGGCGTGGCACAGCTGACGGTGATGGAGAAGCTCGAGATCCTGAGCGATGCGGCGAAATACGACGCCTCCTGCGCCTCCAGCAGCACGACCAGGCGCAACTCGCTGAAGGGCGGCCTCGGCTCGACCACGGGGTCGGGCATCTGCCATTCCTATGCGCCCGATGGCCGCTGCATCTCGCTGCTGAAGATCCTGCTGACGAATTACTGCAGCTATGACTGCATCTTCTGCATCAACCGCTCGTCGAGCAATGTCCGGCGGGCCCGCTTCACGGTGGAGGAGGTCGTCGACCTCACGCTGAGCTTCTACAAGCGCAACTACATCGAGGGCCTGTTCCTCTCCTCGGGCATCATCCGCTCGCCCGACTACACGATGGCGGAGCTGGTGCGGGTGGCGCAGACGCTGCGCGAGATCCATGGCTTTCGCGGCTATATCCACCTCAAGCTCATTCCCAGCGCCAACGCAGACCTCGTGGCGCAGGCCGGACTCTATGCCGACCGCGTCTCGATCAATGTCGAGCTGCCGACCGAGGTCTCGCTGGAGCGCTTCGCCCCGGAGAAGCGGCCGCGCGAGATCAGCGCCGCCATGGGCGGGCTGCGGCTGCGGATAGAGGAGAGCAAGGCGGAGCGCGTGAAGTCGCGGCGCGCGCCGGTGTTCTCGCCGGCGGGGCAGAGCACGCAGATGATCGTCGGCGCCGACGGGACGAGCGATGCGACGATCCTGCAGCGCAGCGCGCAGCTCTATGGCTCCTTCGGCCTCAAGCGGGTCTATTATTCCGCCTTCAGTCCGATCCCGGATTCCAGTTCGCAGCTGCCGCTCTCGGAACCGCCGCTGCTGCGCGAGCACCGGCTCTACCAGGCCGACTGGCTGACGCGGTTTTACGGCTTCGAGGTCGGCGAGATCCTCGACGACGGCGCGGACGGGATGCTCGATCTCACGGTCGATCCCAAACTCGCCTGGGCTCTGCGGCATCGCGCGCGCTTCCCGGTCGACGTCAACCGGGCCGACCGCGAGACGCTGCTGCGCGTGCCGGGGCTCGGCACCAAGAGCGTGGCGCGCATCCTGGAGACGCGCCGCTTCCGCCGGCTTCGGCTTGAGGACGTCGGCAAGATCGCGCGGTCGATGACGACCCTGCGCCATTTCATCGTCGCGGAAGGCTGGCGGCCCGGCGCTTCTCTCGACAGCGAGCGGCTGAAGCAGCAT
>LFEF01018597.1_pt1 | contig 13124 bp, 11 predicted proteins | sample 619371 | NCBI WGS metagenome assembly LFEF01 (sample SAMN03014291, study PRJNA259931) | freshwater metagenome | biome: lake; feature: waterbloom | place: China: Taihu Lake | collected 2006-08 | depth 0 m m
CGGCCGCCGCGAACTCGGCTTCGCCGATCACGGGGGCGGACACGGCGATGTCGATCAGCCCCTGGCCGGCGCCGCGCCAGCGGCCGGCGAGTGTTCCGATCGCCGCGATCTGGTCGGAGAGGGACATCGAGCGCTCGACGGCCCGGCCTTCGGTCCAGGCGCGCCGGGGCTTGGGAAAGGGCGGGCGGTCGACGCCGAGGACGAGGATCTCGCGCAGGCCGCTTGCCTCGATCTCGCGCAGATGAGCCTCCGCGCAGGTGGTGTCCTCCGTCCGCATCACGTTGTCGCCGCCGCCGAAGAATGGCACGGCCAGCGTCGTGCCGCCGAGTGTCCGCTCCAGGGCCTGCAGCGCCGCGTCCGCGGCCCAGAACTCGGCATCGGCGTGGCGGGCATAGACATCGCCCACCGTATCCATCCAGGCGTCGACGTCGCCGCCCAGATTCTTGGTCAGCCCGTGGCCGGCATGGAGATGCAGGTCGATCAGCCCGGGGATCAGGGCCGCGCCGTCGAGATCGATCCGGCGCGCCGCTGCAAGCTCTCCCTCGGGCCAGGCACCGGCCGCGACGGTCGTGATCCGGCCCGCCTCGACCACGACATGCCCCGGATCGAGGATCTGGCGCCGACCATCGAGCGGGATCACCGCCGCATTGCCGAGGATCGTCCGCGTCGCCTCCGTCATGGCGCGCGCCGCAGCGGATAGGTCGGCGTGAAGATCTCCGAGACGGGCGGATGACCGAAGGTCCGGTCGGGATAGCGGGCGATCAGCCCGTCGAACTGCGCCTGCGCCTGCCGGTGGGCCGCGGCTGCATCGAAGCCGGGCAGGATGCGGCCCTCCATCACCAGCCGCCCGTCGACGACGACATCGGTGACGTCCCGCCCGCAGGAGGACTGCATCAGCGTCTGGATCGGATCGATGACCTGGCCGATGCCGTCATGGCCGAAATCGATCGCGATGAGATCGGCCCGCGCGCCCGGCATCAGCCGTCCGAGATCCGGCCGGCCGAGCGCATCGGCCCCGATCCAGGTCGCGGCGTCGAACATCTCGGCGCTGCTCGGCCGCGAGACCGAGCGCGCCATCACCCGCCCGAGCATCAGGCCGACCTGCATGTTGAGGATCATGTCCGGCGGCCAGGTGTCGGTGCCCAGCCCGATCCGCAGCCCCCGTTCGCGCAGATCGGAGAGCTGGTCGAGCGCCGCGCCGTTGCGGGCCATCACGACCGGGCAGTGGACGACCGTGGCGTCGGCCTCGAGCAGGGTCGCCAGATCGCGCTCGCGGGTCGAGACGCCGTCGAAGGCCGGAAAATCGGTGAAATGCGGCAGCAGCACCCGCGGGCCGAGCAGGCCGAGCGAGGCCAGCCAGCCGGTCGGCGAGAGGCCATGGCGCTTCGCCACCTCGTCGACCTCGAAGCGCGACTGATGGCAGTGCAGGCGCAACGGCACGTCGAGCGCGCGGGCGGCCTCGGCGGTGCGGCGCAGCAGCTCCGGCGTGCAGCCCTCGATCCGGTCCGGCGCCAGCATGGTTCGCACGAGCCCGCCGGCCCGGCCCTCCATGTCGCGGCAGAAGCGGACGGCCTCGTCGAGCCCCGCCAGCCCGCGCGCCTCGTCGATCAGCAGGCTGACCGTGCCGGCCTCGTCGACGACGGTATGGCCGCTGCGATAGGCCGGTCCGAGATAGACGCGGAGGCCGAGCTCCTCGGCGGCCTGCGCGGCGGCGGCGAACTCGTCATAGGTCTCGCCCCATTGCCGATAGAACAGCGAGGCGATCGGCAGGGCCGTGGTGACGCCGTTGCGCAGCAGCTGCGCCAAGGCATAGCGCTTCTGGAAGGCCAGCTCGTCGGGCGAGTACATCTCGTAGGGGCCGCGCGCGACGTAGCTCTGCGGCCAGACGCGGCCCTTGCGCCAGGACGGCGTGTTGTCGAGGCTGAGGACGGCGGTGTCGAGGTCGCTGACCGCATCGAGATCGACGAAGCCCGGCGCGATCAGCGCATCGGGACGATCGATCCGCCGCGCCACCTCGCCGGGAAAGGCGTGTCCGACGAAAACGATCGCGCCGTCCTCGAACACCACCTCGCCACGCTCGATCAGAAGGTGGCGCCCGTCCTGGTGACCGACCACCCAGCGCCCGCTGACCAGTGTCCGTCCCGCGTCCCGACGCCCGAGGCTCATGCCGATGCTCCCGCGACGCTGGCGCCGCCCTTGACCTGAATTCGATGCTGCAGCGGCGCGATGAGGCCCGTCCTCATGATGAAACCGTCGGTGCTGCCGGCGTTGATGGTGGTGAAGACCGGGCGCTTCGGGCCGTCGGGTGGGGACACGTCGCGCTCTTCGGCTGTGGGTCTCTACCGGCATTGAACAGCCGGCGCGCCAATGTGGCAATCGCGCCCGCGCAGTCCGGCCCTGCGGGTGGGGCGCCGGACGCAACGTCTTGCCAGCCCCGCAGAAATTGGTAAACCAATCAGGGCGCCTCCATGGCCGATCCCGGCGCGCGCGACTGGAGCACGATGAGCACGACCACAGGACACGCCCAGCGGGTTCGCGATTTCATCACCGATGGAATCCGCGCGGGCGTCTATGGGGCCAGGAGCAAGCTGCCGACCGAGCGGGCGCTGGCGGCGCAGCTCGCCGTGCCGCGCTCGGCCGTCCGGGACGCGCTGGCCGTGCTGGAGAGCGGCGGCGCCGTCACGCGGATCATCGGCAGCGGCACCTATGTCCGCGCGACCGCGAGCGAGTCGCCGCCCGCAGAGCCTTCGCCGCCTTCGGCGAGCCCGGCCGAGATCATGGAGGCGCGCCTGCTGGTCGAGCCCCGTCTCGCCGAGCTTGCCGCGATCAACGCCGATCAGGATGATTTCGCGCGCTTCGACGACTGCATTCGCCAGGGCGATGCGGCCGATGATTTCGAGGCCTTCGAGCATTGGGACGCGGCCCTCCACCAGGCGATTGCGCGTTCGACCCATAACCGCCTCGTCATCGAGCTTTATGCGATGATCACCCGTGCGCGCGATCTCACCGCCTGGGGCGAGCTCAAGCGCCGCAGCCTCAGCGCCGAGCGGCGCGACCATTACCGGCGCGAGCATCACGCCATCGTCGCGGCGCTGAAGGCGCGGGATGCCGCCGCGGCCGAGACCGCACTGCTCGGCCATCTCGAACGCGTGCGCAGCAACCTGCTGGGGCGCTGAGACCTGTATTGGTTGACCAATAGAGCCAATGTGACGCAATTTTGCCTGATTGGTTGACAGCTTGCCGAGGCCTGCTCTAGCTCTGGAGCATCGCGCCACCTCGGCGCCAGCATCGGGCCGGCCTCATGAAACTCGCCATCTTCAGTCAGGGCACCAACGGGGCCGCCAAGGGCCGCCTCGGCGTCATCCTCGGTGACCACATCGCCGACCTGTCGGGCGTCGACGGCGCCCCGGAGACGATGGCGGCCTGCTGCGCGCTGGGCGCCGGGGCCGTCGATCGGTTGACCCATCTGGCCGCAGCGGCGCCGAAGCTGCCGCTCGCCGCGGTGACGCTGCATGCGCCGTTTCCGCGCCCGGCGCGCAATGTCTTCTGCGTCGGCAAGAACTATCACGAGCACGCCAAGGAGTTCGCCCAGAGCGGCTTCGATGCCAGCACCAAGGATGTCGTGCCCGAGGCGCCGGTGGTCTTCACCAAGCCGCCTTCGGCGGTGATCGGTCCGGGCGAGACCATTCCCGGCCATCTCGATCCGACGAAGTCCGTCGATTACGAGGGCGAGCTCGCCGTGGTGATCGGCCGGGGTGGGCGTGGCATCGCGGCTGCCGACGCGCTCGGCCATGTCTTCGGCTACACCATCGTCAACGACGTCACCTCGCGCCAGCTCCAGCACAAGCACCGCCAATGGGTGCTCGGCAAGGGCATCGACGGCTTCTGCCCCATGGGCCCGGCCGTGCTGACCGCCGACGAGGTGCCTGATCCGCGCACTCTGCGCCTGCGCACCTGGGTCAATGGCGAGTTGCGCCAGGACGCGACGGTGTCCGACCTGATCTTCGACATCCCGACGCTGATCAGCACGATCTCGGCCTACATCACGCTGGAGCCCGGCGACATCATCGCCACCGGCACGCCCGTCGGCGTCGGCATCGGCTTCAACCCGCCGAAGTTCCTCGCGGCCGGCGATGTCGTGCGCATCGAGATCGACGGGATCGGAGTGCTCGAAAACCCGGTCGGCTGAACACCCGTTCGGCCAACGGCCAAACCATAAGGGAGCCGCGCCAAAGCGGCCCATCAGGAGGAGGAAACGATGCGTCGGATCAAGGTTCTCTGTCTCGCCGCCCTGGCGTCGGCCGCGCTCGCGACCTCCGCCATGGCCCAGGCCTATCCCAGCCGCGGCGTCCGGGTGATCGTGCCCTTCGGCGCGGGCGGCCCGGCCGACATCTATGCCAGGGCCGTCGGCCAGCAGCTGCAGGAGGCGCTGAAGCAGCCCTTCACCATCGAGAACAAGCCGGGTGCGGGTGCCGTCATCGGCACGACGGAGGCCGCGCGCGCGGCGCCCGACGGCTACACCCTGCTGATGATGTCCAACACCCACACCGCCAACGAGACGCTGATCCCGAGCAAGGGCTACAATCTCACCAAGGACCTGGTCCCGGTGGCGCCCGTCAACGAGGCCGATCTGGTGATCGTGGTCAATCCGGCGGTCGAGGCGAAGACGCTGCAGGAGTTCATCGCGCTCGCCAAGGCCAAGCCGAAGCAGCTGAACTACGCCTCCTCGGGCGTCGGCACGCCCTATCACCTCGCCGGCGAGAGCTTCAAGGCGCTGAGCGGCACCGATATCGTGCATGTGCCCCATCGCGGCAGCGGCGAGGCGCGCTCCAACGTTATCGGTGGCCATGTCCAGATGATGATCGACTCCGTCACCACCATGGCGCCGAGCATCGCGGCGGGGCAGGTGAGGGCGCTCGCCACGACAGGTGCCACCCGCTCGGCGCTGCTGCCGGATGTGCCCACCGCCGCCGAGGCCGGGCTGAAGGACTATGAGGCGACGATCTGGCTCGGCTTCATGGCCCCGGCCGGCACGCCGCAGCCGATCGTCGATCTGCTGAACGCCGAGATCCGCAAGGCGCAGGCGCGGCCCGATGTGAAGGCGGCCTGGGCCAAGCAGGGCACGGCCAGCATGGACATGACGCCCGCCCAGTTCGGCGACTTCATCAAGGCCGACATCGCCAAATGGGCCAAGATCATCGAGACCGCGAACATCAAGGTGAACTGAGGCGATGGAGGCCGGCACGCGCCTGACCGTCAACGGCACGGGCCGGACGCTGGCCTCGGCGCCCGACACGATGCTGCTCGACGTCCTGCGCGGCGAGCTCGGCCTCAAGGCGGCGCGATTCGGTTGCGGCGAGGGCCTCTGCGGCTCCTGCCGCGTCCTCCTCGACGGGCACGCCGTCGCCTCCTGCAACACGCCGCTCTGGTCGGTCGCGGGGCGCGAGGTCACGACGCCGGAGGGGCTGGGCACGGCGGAGGCGCCTCATCCGGTCCACACGGCGCTGATCGCCGAGCAGGCGGCGCAATGCGGCTACTGCATCTCCGGTATCGTCGTCAGCGCGGCGGCCCTGCTGGCGCACACGCCCGATCCCGACGACGCCGCGATCAGGGCAGCGCTCGACCCCAACCTCTGCCGCTGCGGCGCGCATAACCGCATCCTGCGAGCGGTCAAGCGCGCCGCCGCCGCGATGAGGGATCGCGCGGCATGAGCGCCGCGACCCTCCTGCCCGCAGGGCTGCGGGTGACGCCGTGGCTCGACCGCTGGCTTTCGGTCTCGCCCGAGGGGCATGTCACGCTCTCGCCCGGCAAGGTCGAGATCGGCCAGGGCATTCTCACCGCGCTCGCCCAGATTTGCGCCGACGAACTCGACATCGCCATCGAGCGCGTGCGCCTGCGGCCGGCCGACACCGCGTCAAGCCCCAATGAGGGCGTCACCTCGGGCAGCCTCTCTGTCTCCGATTGCGGCATCTCGGTTCGGCTCGCGGCAGCCCAGACGCGCGGGCTCTTCCTTGCGGAAGCCGCGCGGCTGTTGTCGGTGCCGCAGGAGGCGCTCTCGGTCGAGGACGGCGCCATTACCGGGCCCGGCAATCTCGCCACCAGCTATTGGGAACTGGCGGGCAAGGTCTCGCTCGCCTGTTCTGCCGATCCTGCGGTGCAGGCGAAAGAGCCTGGTGACCGCACCCTGGCGGGCCGCCCGGTCCCGCGCATCGACCTCGCCGGCAAGGTCTTCGGCACGCGTCCCTTCATCTACGATCTCGACGAACCCGGCCTGGTCCATGGCCGGGTGCTGCGCCCACCGCGCCCCGGCGCTACGCTGGAAAGCCTGGACGAGGCGGCGCTGGCCGGCCTCGACGGGCTGGTCGCTTGGGTGCACGACGGCAGCTTTCTCGGCCTCGTCTGCGAGAGCGAGGTCCAGGCCGAGGCCGCCCTCGTCCGCCTCGCCACGGCGGCGCGCTGGACCGGTGGTTTCGAGCTGCCGGACCAGCACGACCTCTCCGCCTGGCTGCAAAACGAGCCGGCGGAGGCGTCCGTCGTCGATCTCCGTGAAAGCGCGGCGCCTCCGGCCGCAACCCGCCGGCTGGTGCGCCGCTACCTCAAGCCCTATCTCGCCCATGCCTCGATCGGCCCCTCCTGCGCGATCGCCACCTGGGCGGAGGATGGCCTTCGCGTCGTCACCCACAGCCAGGGCGTCTTCAACCTGCGGGCGGATCTCGCGCTCGTCTTCGGCCTGCCGGAGGCCGACATCGTCGTCGGCCATGCCGAGGGCGCGGGCTGCTACGGCCATAACGGCGCCGACGATGCCGCGCTCGACGCCGCGATGCTGGCGCGCGCCGTGCCCGGCCGCCCGGTGCGGCTGCGCTGGTCGCGCGCGGACGAACTGGCGCGCTCGCCCTTCGGGGCCGCGATGGCGATCGAGATCGCCGCCGAGGTCGGGGACGACGGCCGCATCGCCGGCTGGAGCCACGAGATCTGGAGCAACGGCTATGTCGCACGGCCCGGCCGCGCCGGCAGCCCGGCCCTGCTGGCGAGCTTCGATCTCGAAAAGCCGTTCCCGCTCTATATCTCGCAGGATCCGCCGCTGGCGGGTGGCGGCGGGGCCCAGCGCAATGCCGTGCCGCTCTACGATTTCCCCTCCTGGCGCATCGCCAAGAACCGCCTGCTGACCATGCCGTTGCGGACGTCCTCGATGCGCGCGCTCGGCGCCTTCGGCAACGTCTTCGCCATCGAATCGATGATGGACGAGCTCGCCCATGAGCAGGGGGAGGATCCGCTCGCCTTCCGCCTGCGCCATCTCGGCGACCATCGGGCGCGCACCGTGCTGGAGCGCGCCGCCGCGATGGCGGATGGGGGCGGACCCGTCCTTGAGGGCAGGGGGCGTGGCCTCGCCTTCGCCCGCTACAAGAACACCGGCGCCTATTGCGCCGTCGTGGCCGAGATCGACCTCGCGGCCGAGCCCCGCGCGACGCAGCTCTGGATCGCGGTCGATGTCGGCGAGGCGATCAACCCCGACGGCGTCGCCAACCAGATCGAGGGCGGGGCCGTGCAGGCGACGAGCTGGACGCTGAAGGAGGAGGTCGCCTTCAGCCGCGAGGCGGTCACCAGCACCTCCTGGGAGACCTACCCGATCCTGCGCTTCAGCGAGGTCCCGGAAGTGACGGTCGAGATCGTGCCCCGGCCCGACCTTCCGCCGCTCGGCGCCGGCGAATGCGCGCAGGGGCCGACCGCGGCCGCGCTCGCCAACGCCGTCCATGCGGCGCTCGGCGTCCGGGTCCGCCAGATGCCGATCACGCGCGACCGCATCATCGCGGCGATGGAGTAGCCTATGCCCGATATCAGCATTCTCAGCGGCGGCGCCGCCCAGGCCCTCGTCAGGGCGCTCGAGCCGACGTTCCGTGCAGCCACCGGCCATGGCATCGACGGCAGCTTCGGTGCCGTCGGCGCGATGCGGGCCAAACTCGCCGAGGGCGCGCAGCCCGACGTCGTCATCCTCACGGCGGCCATCGTCGCGGAATTGGTCGCGGGCGGCGTCGTCACGCCCGACAGCGTCGCCGATCTCGGCGATGTCGGGACGGCGATTGCGGTGCGCGACGGCGACCCGGTTCCCGACGTCGGCGATGCGGCCGCGCTGCGCGAGGCGCTGCTCTCGGCGGACGCGATCTATTTCCCGGATCCGAAGCTGGCAACGGCCGGCATCCACTTCGCCGGCGTCATCGACAAGCTCGGGATCGGCGCGGCGGTGGCGGAGCGTCTGCGCACCTATCCCAACGGCGCCTCCGCCATGGCCGCGCTGGCAAGCGCGTCGGAGCGGCGCCCGATCGGCTGCACCCAGGTGACGGAGATCAAGGCCGTCGACGGGGTCGCTCTCGTCGCCGAACTCCCGCCGGGCCTGAGCCTCGCCACCCGCTACACGGCCGGGGTCGCCTTGCGGGCGCCGCATCCGCAGGCCGCCCGTGAACTGGTGAAGCTGCTGGCCGGCGAGGCGACGGCCGATCACCGCCGACGCGCCGGTTTCGTCTGATCGGCCGGTTTCCTCCGGACGCGGCCGATCGCAAGCGGATCTGCGCCATCGCCCTCCGTAGCGTCAGCTGCGCATTGTGAGGCGGCGGCCGATCGACTATGGCTGGTTCTGCCCGGGTGCGAAGGATGCCCGGGCCGGACCGTGCGAGCGGCCGACATGAACATGCCGAGGACGCGATTCTTACGAGCGCCCGCCTCTACTACCAGCCCCAGGTCAGTGCCGACGGAAAGGTGCTGGTCGGCCTCGAATGTCTGCTGCGCGCGGTCGCGCCGGACGGATCGATTTCGGGTCCCGGCGCCATCCTCGACCGTATCGCCGATGATGCCCAGGCCGATGCCCTCGACTGGTGGGTCATCCGACAGGCGCTGTCGGACGCGCTGCGTTGGCCGCAGCTTTCCGTCGCCATCAACATCAGCGCGCGGCAGTTCCAGGCGCCGGACTTTGCCGGCAGGCTGCTGGCCGTGATCGCGGAGATCGGCAACGCCCCCGCGCAGGTCGAGCTGGAACTGCTCGAGAGCGGGATCATCGAGAATTTCGAGCGCGCCATCGAGACCATGGACATCCTCCGGCGCAGCGGCATCCGCATCGCTCTGGACGATTTCGGCACCGGCTATTCGAGCCTCGCCTATCTGCAGAAGCTGCCGATCGACAAGCTCAAGCTCGACAAGTCGCTGATCGACGGCACCGGCGAACTGAAGGCGGCCGCGATCGTCCAGGCCGTCACCGCCCTGTCGCGCGCGCTGGGCCTGAAGGTGGTGGCGGAGGGCGTCGAAACCGTGGCCCAGCAGCAGTTCCTGCGCGTCGCCGGCTGCCATCTCCTGCAGGGCTATCTGTTCTCGCCCGCCGTCAGTGCCGAGCGGATCGACGCCTTCGTCCGGGACGGCTGGCCCGCGGTCCGCTGATCGCGCCGCAGGCGCCTCACCGCGCCAGATGGGCAGCGGTCGAGCCCGGTCCCACACCTTCCGGCACGGGAATATTGGTCGAGGAGTACTTCGCGTTCAGCACCATGGTGGGGCCGGCCGAGAGGGTGAAGCGGCGCGCCACCACGATCGTGTAGGCCGATTCCGCCGCCACCGGCTTGTTGGCGCCTATGTTGAGCTCGCCCTGGGGCAGATAGAGCGTGCCGAGCAGCACCTTCGCGTCGTTGCTCAGGATCCGGTGGATCTGGTTCGCCGGCGAGGTGCGGTCCTCGTAGAACAGGATGCCCGCCAGCACGCCGCTCTGCGGCGCCGTGAGGTCGATCTTCGTGTCGGCCTCGAAGCGCAGCACCGAGCCCTTGCCGTTGAAGTAAAGACCGACATTCGCACCCTTGAGGGTGGCGCCGCCGGAGACATCGAGCGGCCCGTCCTTGAAGACGTAGACGCCGGGGTTGAGCGTCACCACGGCGCCCTTGCTGATCTGGATGCCGCCGCAATAGGTGCCGGGGCTCAGAATCGTGCTCTTGGTGATGCTGAGGGCGTTGGCGCTGCAGCCGCCGATCGACGGCGGCGGGCGCGAGGCGAGCGGATCGGCGAGCACTGGGCAGTCCACCGTCGGGTTGGGCAGGAAGCTGTCGAACTTGTCCTTGTAGGTGCCGCCGGCCGAGCAGATGAAGCGCGCCCGCAGCTGCGAATTGTTCTTGGCCGCCAGGCCGTGCGGCTGCGTGGAATTCGAGTAGACGGCGCAGTCCGGCGCCTCGAGCTTGGCGTTCATCTCGAGATGGATCGTTTCTTTTTTCTTGGTCTCCAGGCCGATGACGCAGATCGAGGCGGTGCCGAGCACGCGGGCGGTGGCCCGCGCGCTGACGGTGACGTTGTCGGAGCCGAACATGTGCATGATGTTCGTGCGCGCGACATTCGTCACCTCGACGGTGACGGTCATCTTCCTGAGGTCGACGGTCGCCGCGATCGTGCCCGTCTTATCGAGGGTCTTGAGCTGCGTGCTGGCGAATTTTTCCGCCGCCAACTGCACGCCCGTCGGCGTCGCATTGGCCAGCCGGAACTCGCGGGCGGCGGCAAGCGCGGAGCCGTCGGCCACCGCCTGGAAGGCCGTGCGCTGCTCGGACAGGGTCCCGTAGTCGATCACCACGCCCGCAGCCATCAGCAGGGCCGGCAGGGCGACGCCGAGCACCACCAGCACGCCGCCGCGCTCGTCGCGGCGCAGTCGCCCGATCGCCGCTGTCAGGCGCGCGCCCATCTCAGGCCGCCACCAGGGCGCGATGCGCCCGCACCATGAAGCGGATCTGATGGCCCAGAAGCCGCCAGTTGACCGGCTTGCACATGAAGGAGGTCGCTCCGGCCGCATAGGCCTGGTCGATCGAGAGAATGTCTTCGCGGCCGGTGATCACCATCACCGGGAGATCGTCGAGCCGGCTGTCGGCCCGGATGCGGCGGACCATCTCGATGCCGTTGATCCCGGGCATGTCGACATCGACCAGCGCGACGTCGAAGCGCTGCCGCTCCAGCAGCGCCAGTCCTTCTTCCGCCGAGGCGGCCGTCGAGATCTCGGCATGGGGGGAAGCGAGGTAGACCGTGCAGAATTCACGCTGAATCGGATCGTCGTCCACGGCCAGGATCGAGATCTGGTCGCACAGGACGTAACTGAACGGGATCGCGGCTGCTTCAGCCATCGTCATCGCATCGCTCCGTTGGCACTGTTCTGGTGCCTGAGGCGAGGACCGTAACAAGGAGTTCCAAACAAACGGTTCCGACTCGTTCTAAATTTCGGGGTCGTTGTTTGGAATTGCGAAAGCATGGTCTGGCTATGCTGAGGCATGACCTTTCGTCCCCACCTCTCCATTCGCAGCCGGCTGATCCTGCTTGTCGTGAGCGCGACGCTGCTGGCCAGTGCCTTCCTCGTCGGCGTGACCGTCTGGCGCGAAACCGAAAGCTACGGCCAGTCGCGGCGCGATGCGCTCCTGAACACGGCCCATGCGATCGCTGCCGCGGCCGCGACGCCCGTCGCGGACCAGGATTCCGTCTCCACGGCGCAGGCGATCAACGCCATCGCCCGTCTGAAGGGCATCGTCTTCGCCGGCATCGAGACGGCTGACGGCCGGCCGCTGGCCGAGATCGGGGCGGCCGAGCAACTCGCCGGCGATCTCGTCGTCGAGGGGGCCGACACGCGCTGGCCGCTGCCAGCAATCCTGCGCAGCCGGACCATGGAGGCGGCCGTCCCCGTCATCCATGGCGGCGTGCCGGTCGGCAGCCTGCGCATCATCGCCGACACGCGCGACCTGGCCGAACTGATCGGGCGTGCGGTCACGAGCACCCTTTTGACCGGAGCCGTCGCGACGCTGCTCGCGGTCGCGCTGGCGCTTCGGCTGCAGGGGCGCATCACCGGCCCGCTCGGCGCCCTGACGCAGACGATGATGCGCGTGCGTCGCGAGCACGACTATTCCGTCACCCTCGCCGCGACCTCCCGCGACGAGATCGGCATCCTCGTCGACAGCTTCAACGGCATGATCGGCGACATCCGCGAGCGCGATCGCCGGCTGGCCGACCATCGCGACAAGCTGGAGCGCGAGGTCGCCGACCGCACCGCCGACTACCAGCGCGCCGCGCATTCCGCCGATCAAGCGAACCAGGCCAAATCCGATTTTCTGGCGACGATGAGCCATGAGATCCGCACGCCGATGAACGGCATCCTCGTGATGGCGGAGCTGCTGGCGGCCGGCGAACTGCCGGATCGCGCCCGGCGCCAGGCGGAGGTGATCGCGCGCTCCGGCACCAGCCTGCTGGCCATCATCAACGACATTCTCGACATCTCGAAGATCGAGGCCGGCAAGCTCGAGGTCGAGGCGCTGGAGATCGATCCCGAGGAAGCCGTCGATTCTGTCCTCCAGCTCTTCGGCGATCGGGCTCGCTCGAAGACGCTCGATCTCTGCGGGTCGATCGCGACGCCGCCGGGCCTGACGGTTCAGGCCGATCCGGTCCGCCTCGGGCAGGTTCTCGCCAACCTCGTCAACAACGCGCTGAAGTTCACCGAGGCCGGCGGCGTGACGGTCGCCCTGACCCGCGAGGGCGAGGGGTGGCTGCGCTTTGCGGTCTCCGATACCGGCATCGGCATTCCCGCCGACAAGCTCGGGACGATCTTCGAATCCTTCTCGCAGGCCGATCAGTCGACCACGCGCACGCATGGCGGCACCGGGCTCGGCCTCGCCATCGCCCGCCAGCTCGTCGACGCCATGGGCGGGACGCTGAGGGTGGAAAGCACGGTCGGGACCGGCAGCTGCTTTTCCTTCGCGCTCCCGATCGTGACCGAGCCGGCGCAGGCCGCGGCCCCCGTGCCGACCGGCCGGACGGTCGGCATCCTTCTCTCCAGGGGGCAGACCGGCGAGATGCTGGCGCAGGAACTCGGGCGGGCCGGCTATGCCGTCTGCAGCGACGCCGCCGTGCTCGCGCAGGAGAGTGCGCGCTTTGATCTGGTGCTCGCCTCGCCGGACAGGCTGCCGGCCTGTCGCTGCCGTTCGGGGACCGTGGTGGTCGTGGCCGGACCGTCCGAGGACGCCGACGCCCTGATCCGGGCCGGAGCCGCCGAGGTGCTGACCTGGCCGGTGCAGCGGCGCGACCTGTCGGTCCTGCTCGCCGCGCTGCAGGACGGACAGCCGCTGCGGCGGGCCTCC
>LFEF01004373.1_pt1 | contig 13070 bp, 13 predicted proteins | sample 619371 | NCBI WGS metagenome assembly LFEF01 (sample SAMN03014291, study PRJNA259931) | freshwater metagenome | biome: lake; feature: waterbloom | place: China: Taihu Lake | collected 2006-08 | depth 0 m m
CTTTTGCCTCTTGCCTTTTGCCTAAAACCCATAACTTTTGTACCTCAGCAGACTGAAAAACGCTATATATTCGAGAAGTTTTAATTCATGCTGAATAGGACAAAAACAAATGGAAGGAGTAAAAAAATGCCGACGATAGATTTAGAGAAAACACGGCAAGCCTGGACAAACTTAAAGCAAATACTCTTTATACCTCGCAGCGAATCAGAATATGAACAATTAGTAATTATGTTAGATAATTTGATAGATGAAATAGGAGAAAATGAAAATAATCCTCTTGCTTCTTTAATGGAAATTTTGGGAATATTAATAAAAAATTATGAACAGGAAAATGTTCCCGAATTATAAATGGTAGGGGTGGTGCATTCCCAAATATTGGTTAACCTTGAAATTGTCATGTTTTCAGGGAACACACCCTAGGAAAGAATGCGATCGCCCTGCAAGAAAATATCTTACCCTCCTGATCGCCTACGAAACCGCCGGCGATCGGGAACAGGCGATCGCCGCTCCCCTGCAATCTTAACGAGTAATTTATACTAAATCCAGTTATTAAAGACTGATTGTTTATTCCCATGAGTGCCTGTCCTGATATGTAGCCTATACTCAACGGATTTAGTATTAGATAGTCAACAGCTTATTGCAATGGGGACAAACCATTAAGCGAATCGAATAATTGTAAATTTTTGTCAAGAGGTGCGGTCAGATCGAAGAATCATCGCTACAATCCCAGAAAAATCCTGTTATTTTAGCTTATTGTCAGAAATTTAGTTAATTGCGCTAAAATGGGGTGATATGCCGAAAGTTTCCGTATAATCCATAGTTAGGCGTACATCCAAGCTATAGGAGACCACGAGGCTCAACACATCCTCTGTTCATATCGCAATTGCTCGTACTTGAAAGGATTGGATTTTTATTCCACCCACCTACTTTAGGAAGCCATGAACAAATTGCTAAAATCTTATCACGCAGTTCGGGAATTTCTAGAATTTCACACGCAGATTTATGGCACAGGGAGAATGCAAAAATTTCATGCCAACGACTTTAATACCCTTTACGAAGATGTATTAATGAGTCCGGGAGATACCCATATTCCCTTTGCTAGTGTCGATGAAGAAGGAAGATTTTTCTATCCTTGGCATCAATATTATGCTGATACTGATTGTATTTGGATGGCGAATGAATTTCATCCCATCAGCTAAATACTCAATTTAATCTTTGTAACTTAATTGGAGTCAATCATGTTAAATGAAATTTTTGCGGCTAATGATGCCTATAAATTCCTGAAAGTAGAAGACTATTTTTATCGTTATAAAGAATGGGAAAAATTAGAAAAAGTCACTTCTCATTCTTTTGACCAAGATAGCGAGCGTCTCAGTCTTAAATTTACCAAAGCCGACGGGAGAAACTGCTGTCTGTTAATTCAATTTATTCAAAAAGATACTTTTCGTGTGCGATTCAATCCCAGTTACGAATCTGGTGAACAATATCCTACAGAAAATACTCGCTCGGTTGTTATGGATAGCATTGAAGAACTTAGAACAGTTCTCAAAGCTAGTGAAAATTTCCAAGTAAGTATTCAGGAAAATAATGAACAAGTTGAACTGAAAACACAAGGGACAGATGACCATCCTAGCTTAAAAATGGTTGTCAAGTTTAATCCTTTTGTGATTGAAGTGTTTGGCTTCTCTACCGAAACTAATGACTATTTCAGAGTTTGGCAAACCGCTAATCCTGGAATCTACTATACTTCTAATGGAGCAGAAGATTATGCCATTATCCAAGCGGTAAATAAACCAGCTACTGCCAAATATATTGGCTTTGGGGAACAAGGAGGACAGGGTTTAACCAAAAATACAGCCCAGTTGAATTATTTCAACTTTGATAATATGCGCTATCGACAGGTTTATAATCGAGGTCCTTTAGATGACAGAGAACCCCTTTACCATTCTGATCCTTTCTTTTTTGAATTTAATGGTGTTCCCGATCAAAAGAGTGTTAATGCCATTTTTATTGATAACCCCGGTCAAATCTTGGTTGATGTGGGTTATATGAATTCTGGTCGCTATATGTTTGGAACTCGCTTTGGTATCTTAGATTACTTTTTCTTTTTAAATAGTGAACCCCGTCATGTCTTAGACGATTTTACCTCAATTGTCGGTCGTCCCCGTTTAAAACCTCGCTACATTTTAGGCTATCATCAGGGATGTTATGGTTATGATAGTCGAGGTAGTGTCGAATGGGCTGTTGGAAAATATCGAGATTATCAGATTCCTTTGGATGGTCTTCATATTGATGTAGATATTCAACATAACTACCAAACTTTTACCATTGATACTAATAAGTTTCCTGACCCTTTATCAATGTTTGATAATTTGCGAAAAAAGGGGTTAAAATGCAGTACAAATATAACTCCTGTTATTAGTAACAAAGATATCAATTATCAGACCTATCAGGAAGGATTAAGCAATAGTTATTTCGTCTTAGATAAACGTTATGACCCCGATAATCCTGCTAGTCGCTCCTATCAGTGCTATGGTGGAGGCAACGAATATCGTCCCAATGATCCCGATAAAATACAAGGATTTAACAGTGGTCAACCTTATATCGGAGAAGTTTATTATGGCAATGATGCCTATGGCAATGAGTTAGGAACGCCAGGTCATTATCCTGATTTTGGGCGAGGCGAAGTGCGAAAATGGTGGGGAACCCAATATCAATATCTCTTTGATATGGGGTTAGAAATGGTCTGGCAAGATATGACAACCCCTGCTATTCGTGAGACTCGTGGGGACATGAAAGGGTTTCCTTTTCAACTCTATGTGACCAGTGATTTTATTTCTGGTGTCACGCCTCAATTAACCCCTGCAATTAAAGTCTGGAACCTTTATGCTTACAATCTCCATAAAGCGACTTATCATGGACTAAATTATCTACCTGGACGGGATAATAAACGCAACTTTATCATTGGGCGAGGTAGTTTTACTGGCTCTCATCGCTTTTCAGGATTATGGACGGGAGATAATGCTTCGGATTGGGATTTTCTGCGGATGAATGTTTCTCAGGTTCTTTGCTTGGGAATGTGTGGACTTGCTATCTGCGGTCAAGATATCGGTGGTTTTGAAACCTCATCTATAGATGATGGAAAATGGGCAAGTCCTGAGCTTTTAATTCGTTGGACAGTGGCAGGTGCTTTCTTACCTTGGTTCAGAAATCATTATGTCCGAAAAGGACGCAAGGAATTTCAAGAACCATTTATGTATTTAGAATACTTCCAAGAAAGGAATCTGCCTATTCCTCAACCCCAAGATTTGTATGCAATGGTATTGCCGATTTGCAAACATTATATTGAATTGCGCTATCGGTTGATGCAGCTTTTCTATGACTGCCTTTTCGAGAATTGTTTGGATGGAATGCCGATTTGCCGTCCTATGTTTCTTAATGATCCTCAAGACCAGTCTCTTTATAATGATAAAGAATATTTCCTTGACAACCAGTTTTTTGTTGGAAAGGATCTTCTCATTTCTCCTGTTACCAAACCTCAAGCGGAGACGAATGGAGGTAAATGGGATGTTTATCTACCCCAAGGTAGTAATTGGTATTGTTTTATGAACAACCAACTACCTTTAGCCAGTTTAGTTGAAGGAGGAACGACGATTCGAGATTTTGATGCGAATCTTAATCTTGAGGGGAAACACATTAATTTCATCGTTCCTATCTATGTTCGTTCAGGTGCAATTATTCCCATGATTGAGCTTGAACAATATGTAGGAGAACTGAATCAGCAAGGTAAACCCAATCCTATTACTTTGAATATTTACCCCGGTCAAAGTGGTGAATATACAATGTATTTAGATGATGGGGTGAGTCGTTCTTCAGCAGTGGACAAACCGGAAGAGCAAGGGGGTGATCCACTAGCGAAGAGTGAATATCGCCAAACTCAGATTACCCATCAATACATAGCACCGAAAAATCGTGAGATTAAGATAGAGCGTATTCATGATAAATATACGCCTAAGTACGAGACGTTTTTCTTTGTTGCTATTTTGCACGATCCTTCTGAAACTCAGGGAAGCTCTGGTTCTTTGAATAAAGTTATTCTCAACAATCAAGAAATCCAGAAATTAGGCAATGGAGATTATAATGCCCTCAATGGGGCTAGTTTGAATGCTTGGTATTATAACCCAACCATTAATATTAGCTTTATTAAGGTATTTGATAATCTCCCTTCGGTCACGATAACTTTGGAGTATGCTTAGACCCACATTATGTGGTGTCTTCAAAATAAAGTTTTGACTGCCTGTAAATAAATAAAAAACAGGCAGTCGAAACCTTATGTCCACAGCTTATTTTTTTTTGTTCTTCGTTACTTGGTATGGTTTGATCGGGGGGCATAAATCGACTAAATCCTTATCCGGCAAAAGACTTAATTGATTAGTTCGTTCTAGTCGGGTGTGGGGTAAAATCGGTGGCGATCGGCTTTCTCCATGGTTCAGGTTCTAGCATATATCGTGTAAATGCGCTAATATTCAAACTAAAGCCGTCCTCAAAAGACGGGGTTTGGGACTCAATTTTTCGATGACGACAATAATCGACGAGTTAAGGCAACAGTGGCAAGATCGCCTCTCTCAAACAGAGGATTCCTTAACCGATCGCCAACGGGATACCATTATCAATTGGTTACTCGGTGAAGATAGCCAACGTTGGGAAACTTTGGACCAGAGAGATTTAGAAATCGCTAAACGGGGATTAGTCTATCTTTGGCAAATTCTGCGGCAACGCTATCTGAAAGTTAGTCCCACCCGCGCCTATCGTAACCTGATTGATCGTCTCGGCGCTTGTGTCACTCTCCGGCAACAAATTCGCACTTGGGTTTCCCTAAGTCGCGATCGTCAGCAAGCGGTGGCCGATGTCTTGCAAGAAATTATTCAAGAGATGTTAAATAGCGATCGCTATCTACAATCCCAGTTAGCATGGATCGCTCGTTGTACCAATGATCAAGCTACTCGTGATCAGCTGCTGTTAGCCACCCTAGAGGAATACGCCCTGCGTCCGATCCGCAATCAACCCCTGTTAGCCTATCGTTTTGTTAATTATCTCCGTCGTCAATCGAGAAGCGGTATCACTAATGTGCCGCGGCAAGAAATGATCCGGATTCTCTCCGATGAAATTAGTGGCGATGAGGGGGAAAATAGCTTAAGTTTACTGGATCAAAATGCGATCGCTACCGACGAAGATCAACGCACTTGTCAAGAAGCGCAAATTCTCCGGGCAAAAGTTCAAGAGAGTTTTGCTAGGTATCTAGAGGAAAATGTTAGTCCGGAGGCGGTGACTTGGTTTAACCTCTATCTAGGGGGCGAAAGCCAAGATGCGATCGCCAAAGCGATGAATATTCCCATTCAACGGATTTATCGTATCCGGGAAAAAGTTGGCTATCATGCGATTAAGGTTTTTGCCCTCAAGGAAGGGACAGAATTAATCAGTGAATGGTTACAAATCAGCCCGAAAGAGCATAATTTTGGCTTAACTCTCAGTCAATGGCAAAGTTACTATGCTGGCCTTTCTCCCACGGGTAAAAGCGTTATCGATGGCTTAAAAGCGGGTAAAACCCTTGAGGAAATCGCCGGGGAATTAAACTGTAAACGCACGCAAGTGGTCAAAGAATGGACGAAACTTTATCTAAGCGCCCAAAGTCTCAGGACAAAAACCTAATCAGTTATCAGTTATCAGTTATCAGTTATCAGTTATCAGTTATCAGTTATCAGTTATCAGTTATCAGTTATCAGTTATCAGTTATCAGTCGAAGGCTTTTATTCTCCCCATCTCCCCACTTCCCCACTTCCCCACCACCCCACTTCATAATTCAGGCTCTTCGGTTTGTGTTATGCAATGGACGGGGGTTATAAGGGATGGAACCCCTATATAGAAAGGCATTTAGCGATTTTTGTCAATTATTTTCGATCTAGAGCGAACTAATCAATTAAATCCCTTGCCAGATAAGGATTTAGTCGATTTATGCCCCCCTATCGAACCATACCAAGTAACGAAGAGCCATAATTCATAATTCATAATTCATAATTCCCACTTCCGATCTCCTGTTTTCCGACCGTTAAATTTAATTGGGGTTCCCCGATCGAGGTTCAATGCTGCCAAAGGCGGCTATACTCAGCTTATCATCGTCGATCTGCAATTGGAGAAGGCGGGCGATAATTCCTTGTTTCTCGAAGTTTTTTAAATCTAACTGGGCGGATATACCCTCGGCAAACCCCTTGAGAAGGCGCGAGGAGATGCGACGACCGTTAAGAGTGGCTGTGGGGTCAATAAGCTCGATTTTTCGCCCCTGCACTAGCTTAAATCCCACTTCTAAGCTCAGATCGAGGCTGGCTGCGGGGCCGTCCGGCCGTTGGGTCTCTAGCTGCAGGCTGAGGGCGACTCGATTATTATTAAGAAAGTTAAAATTTGCTTGACTAAGTTGATATTTTGTGCTACCCAATTCTTCCCTAGAGGGAATCAGATTATTAATCAGAGTCTGAATTGGCTCTTTGACCGCTGCCGATTGTAAAGCTTGATTAACATTAGTTTCCGTGAGGACGAGATGCAATGCCCCCGCAGCCGGTCGGCGCAAGGCGGCGGCTAAACTGCCGTTTTTTTGCTGTAATTGCCGCAAATCGAGGCTAATTGGCTCAGTTTCTAGCTCGATCTTCTCAATGCGAACATCGGCACGGGGATAAATTCCCCGTGCAGAAATGCGAACTCGAGCGATTTTGCCTTGCAGAGCCTGATAATTGGGAGTATTATCGACTCTCACGGCTAATTGTTCCACTTTTTGGACTTGGGAGCGAAGGGTATGGGCTAAAACCGTATCGATAATTGCCCCTGCGGGAGTTAACAGGGTCAAAACACTAGCGAGAGTGATTGTTAGCCATTCCATCGCTCAATTACACCCATCCAGCTAAATTTTGCCAAGCATTAGTCAAAAGCTGACTTAACCAACGTCGTTGCACTTGATCTAAAATCGGGTCTTCTGCGAGAATTTCTTCGGTAAGATCGTCTAGAGATTGACCCTGGGCGCGGGCCATTCTAATAATTCCCGCAATCACGGCAGCGATCATCTCCTCGTCCACGGGGCGCTGTCGGAGGGCGGCAATTTCTTCGGGGGTAGTCGGGATGGGATAATTCATAATCAGATGGGGCTGGCTGTGTATTAATCTAGGTATGTAAAGTTTTTAAAACTTTTTTCAGAAAACTTTTTGTGTAGTCTAGCGTAATCAGACCATTTTTGACTTGTACTTTTGGGTATTTTTGGGTGTAATAACTAAATCAAGATGAGAGAAATCCTTTACAGAGAAATTCCGACTCCTGACTCGATCGCCGTTTGTCAGTGGTTACAATCCGATTGGCAACCCGCCAGCGGTGTCAAGACAAATACACCTAACGGGGTGAGATTGCGCTTATCGGAGGCGATCGAATTGTCGATCTTTGTCTGGACGCTGCAACGGACTACTTATTTAAAAGTTTTCCGCTGGGGTCAGCGATCGCATGACCGAGAAACATCCCTGACTCAGCAGCTCGATCGAGCTTTACAAAAGCGTTTTCCGCCGCAGTTTAGCACGATACCAAACATCGATCAAAAAAATCACTCAATTTTTACAGATTTAGAAGCGGACTATCCCCTAACGGTTCACTACTTCCGCAAAATGCCTCAAGGGGAGGCCGATTTAGAACGTTTGTATTGGTGGGAAAAACGTTGGCGCGACAGTGCCAAAAATCCCCAACAACCGCAGCCGGTAATTTTCTCTAGCAGTGAGGAAAATGATCATCCCATCGCCTATGACTTAATTTATATTGGTGGTGCCTTGGGGGCAATTCATGCGGCACAGATGGCCAAATTAGGTTATCGAGTCCTCTTAGTAGAAAGACTGCCTTTCGGACGAATGAATCGGGAATGGAACATCTCTCGATCGGAGTTTCAAAGTTTAATTAATTTAGGCCTATTTACGTCCGAGGAATTCGAGGAATTAATCTTCCAAGAATACATCGATGGCTTTAATAAGTTTTTTGATGGCAATAATCCCCCCCATCTGAAAGCCAAAATTCTCCATACTCCCACGGTTTTAAATATCGCCATTAATTCCGATAAATTGCTGCAATCCTGCGCTAAAAAATTACATGATCAGGGCGGTAAAATTCTCGATCAAACAGAATTTATTAAGGCTGATATTACTGCCAATAGTGTTACTGTCACCCTTAATCATGGTGGAGAAATTCAACAGATAAAAGGCCGTTTATTGATTGATGCTATGGGTTCCGCTTCTGCCATTGCTTGGCAATTAAACGGAGTGCGCGCCTTTGATAGTGTCTGTCCGACGGTGGGGGCAGTAGTAGAAGGATTCGAGCCGCTGGTGTGGGATTCTCACTATGGCGATGTCTTAAATTCCCATGGCGATATTTCTAAAGGCAGACAACTAATTTGGGAATTATTTCCGGGGGAAGGAAAAGAATTAACCTTCTATCTATTTCACTATCATCAAGTCCATCCCGATAACCCCGGTTCTCTGTTGGAAATGTACGAAGATTTCTTTACTATTTTGCCCGAATATCGACAGTGTGACCCAGAAAAATTAACTTGGAAAAAACCCACCTTTGGTTATATACCGGGACATTTTAGCACAGGCAAAAAAGATCGAATTGTCTCCTTTGATCGCATTTTAGCCATCGGTGATGCCGCCTCCCTGCAATCACCCTTAATCTTTACTGGCTTCGGTTCTTTGGTGCGTAATTTAGAGCGCTTAACCGATCTTTTGGATACGGCATTGAAACACGATTTACTAACAGCTAAAGACCTAGAAAATGTGCGTGCCTATCAAAGTAATGTGGCGGTAACTTGGTTATTTTCTAAAGGAATGATGGTGGCCACGGGAAAAACTTTACCACCCCAAAGAATTAACGCCATGTTAAACACATTTTTCGGTTTATTGGCCGACGAACCGCCAGAGGTTTCCGAAACTTTTATTAAGGATAAAACCGATTGGTTGACCTTTAGCCGTTTAGCAATTAAAGCGGCCAGAAAAAACCCCGCTTTACTGTTATGGATAGCAGAAATGGCTGGCAGTCAGGATTTAATTCGTTGGTTGGGTTCCTATCTCGATTTTAGCCTTGATGGAGTCAAAAATCTGCTTTTTGGTCTCTGGTTTCCCCAATGGTTAAAAAACTCCCAAAGCTGGCTAGAAAAAGACAATCCTCGCCTCTGGTTAAAGTTATTGAGTTTTAATTATAGCTTAAGAAATTAGAGGATATTTATCAGGTAAACTTTGATATAAAGGAGAGTGAGAACTGAGAAGTGGGTTTTTAAAGTTCGATTGGAAGTTAATCACACTATTAAACGGGGGAATATTCGGTAGCAGTTAAATAATCATAACAAAAACCACTCCAGACACAGAGGACACAGTAGCCGCCCTTGTAGGGTGCGTTAGTGATAGCGTAACGCAGCAATTTTCTTAAGATGGTGCGTTACGGCGCAATCATAATTTAATTATTAACAAATTTCTTTTAAATACGCGCAAACACGCACCCTACAAGCTGATTTAAGAGAAGTAGAATCCTTTATTTAGTCAATAAGTTAACATATAATTGAGTTAAGACATTCTCATTCAACGATTTTCCCTATGGCACAAGCTCAGGAACCGAACGATAAAAATTATGAAGTGGAGCGTCAATTGAGGAGTCTTAATCGGCGCCTGGAGCGTCTGGAAGATACCCAAGTGACAGGAAGAGAGCTAAACCGGAGTTTTGATCGGATCTATGACGAAATTGATCATCTTGAAGATAAAGTTGATCGGCTTCAATCGAATTTTGAAGAGTTTCGTGATGAGATTAACCAAAAATTAGATACGATTTTACAACATATTACGGGCATCAATTAAATTGACAGCGATCATCAATAAAGTATTATCGTAGGTTGGGTTGAACGATAGTGAAACCCAACACTTTTAAATAATTGAGTTGGGTTTCGTTCCTCAACCCAATCTACAGATTACTAAAAATTGTTGATAAGTAACAATTTTAGTTATTCCAAATTGTTGCAAAATTAATAAATCTTGATCGCCTGTAATTAAAAAGTCAGCTTGACTATCTTTGGCTAAGGCTAAAAGGTAGTTATCTTTAGCATCTCTACAGATATTAATTTTTGATTTAGTCTCAATAAGTAGTCGTGCAAAATTAATTTCCTAGTGAAGATAGGCAAGAGGCAAGAGGCAAGAGGCAAGAGGTGTTTAGATATGTGTAATTAATTTTGCTTAGGTACTTACATAACCCAATTATGCTTAAAAGTTCAAGTAATTCTTGAACTTTACTTTGGGAAAAATGCTTTTGTAATTTTGGTCTTTTGGTAACAAGGTTAATCTCATTAAGTAGCTGTGGAGAAAAAATCGGCACAAGAGTTTTTTCAATCAGTAGATATTTTAAACCAGCTAACTGTTTACCAATAAGAAAGCTAATCCAAAGGTTAGTATCAATAATAACTTTAATCGGTGGCTTGTTGTCCATAAATTTCAGCCCTAACTTCCTCCACTTCTTCGGTAATTGTCTCTAGGGAAAGCTCATCAGTTTTAAAGGTTTCTAAAAGCTGGGTTAATTTTTGATTTAAAGTTTCTTTTTCGAGTTCTTTACTGAGTTTTATTTTGTCACTTTCTGGGAGTTGTTTAACCAAATCTAAAATCTGGTCAAAGTTTAAGGTTAGTTGGTAAGTTTTTTGGTTCATTTTCTCAAATTATTGTTTATTGATAAAGCGAGGTGTTAGGTATCGAGTTCCTGAAAAGCTGATGTTGACGTGAGCAAAATCCCTAAAATTAGACTTGACAAAAGACCTGAGATTGTTATATTCTACAGGTTACAAGCCTTGGCACGAGAGAGCCACGCCCCAGGCAGCAATTATATCATTCATTCTACCTGAATATCAAACAGGAACTAGAAGCCTGTTACTAGGGAGAGATTGCTACGGGGGGATATTGATTGAGAGATCAAGGTTAACTCTGGTATCATACCATATAAAGCTTTTGTCGGGTGCGTTAGTAATAGCATAACGCACCAATTTTCTTAAGATGGTGCGTTACGGCGCAATCATAATTTAATTATTAACAAATTTCCTTTAAATACGCGCAAACACACACCCTACAAGCTACTATAGCGTTTTTCAGTCTGCTGAGGTACAAAAGTTATGGGTTTTAGGCAAAAGGCAAGAGGCAAAAGTCAAAAGGGAAGAAAAATATGTGTACCTCACTAGCTTATAGCGGTGTGCAGTCGTATTAGGTACAGTGTCACAAGCTATAAACCATGCTAGGCAAAGCTTGGTCTGTATCTCACTCAAGCGCTTACCGCTATAGCGGCAGGAAAAATTGGAAAAAGTAAAAAAGGGTAAAAAGGGAAAAAAAGGGGAAAAGGGTTACAGAGTCCTCCCAGCACCGCTCACCACCCGAAAACCGTTGTTGGTGGTGTCGTCGCTGTCGCGGCGGTAGTTGGGGTTGCGGTAAGCGGAACGGCAGTCATAAGGAAAGTTGAACCAAGAACCGCCCCGCAGTATTCGATCATCATTATCATTTGTCAGCCAAGCACTGCCATCCCTTGGTGCATTCTCATAGTTATAGTGCCAATTGTCTTCGCACCACTCCCAAACATTGCCACTCATGTCATAAAGCCCCCAAGCATTTGGCTTTTTCTGACCAACAGGATGAGTTGTATACTGAGAATTTCCGTCATACCAAGCATAATCTCCTAACTGATTGGCATGATCACCAAAATAAAAGCGAGTGGTTGTCCCTGCACGACAGGCATATTCCCATTCCGCTTCTGTGGGGAGGCGATAGGTTTTCCCGGTTATTTGACTCAATTTTTTACAAAAGGCTTGAGCATCGTTCCAATAAACCCATTCTACCGGATTTTGGGGATTGTTTTTAAAATTAGAGGGATTTTTTCCCATTACTGCTTCATATTGTGCCTGAGTCACCGGATATTTGCCAATCGCAAAACTGTTTACTTTAACTAGATGTTGAGGCTTTTCAGACTTGTCAGCATCGGGATCACTGTCAGGAGATCCCATGAGAAATTGACCTGCTGGTAAGCCTACCATCTCCAGTGTTACTCCCTTGGGTAGTTTCTCTGTAAATGGAGTTAGATTTATCGGTTGAGGACGAAATTGAGTAATAGACTGACATGAAGAAACAACACTAGCGACACTCCCGGCTGTAACTAACCCCAACTGTTTTAAAACTTTACGGCGCGACCATCTTTTTGACATTTTTTCAAGCCTCCCAAATTTTTGAAGTGGGTGAACTATGGGAATCTTAAGAATTAGTAAAGTGTAGGGTGGATTAGGCGGTTACAAATCCCGTCAAAAAACCAAAATTAACAATCCGCCGTAACGCACCAATTATATGATTAATTCTACCTGAATATCAAACAGGAACCAGAAGCCTGTTCCCCGACAGTGGAAGTTAGGGGTTGCTAACAGGGGGAACAGTGATGACAAAGCGGATAACAGTTCCGATAACTGCTGTTGCCAAGATGGTGATTAATGCCCAAATTTGGGCTTTCTGGGAACCTTTAATCTCTTTTAGATCACCTTGTAAGGTGTTGAATTCTCCCTGTAATGCCTTGAGGTCTCCCTTGACTTCGGCCTCGAATCTGACTTGAACAATCTTCATGTCTGTGACATCTTTCTGGAGCGCGTCTAGCTTCTGATTGGTCTCTTTAAGATTCTGATTAATCTGGTCTAGGATTTTTCCTAAATCGGTTTCGATGGTGGGGCCGCTCATGGGTTAGACTCCTAATTAATTGGTGCTGTTGTTTCTGACTTAGATTTCAGTGTTTGAACAAATTGTAAAACTTTTTGTTGCTTTTCCGGTGTCAGTTCTCGCCATTGTTCAAGTATTTCTTCTTCTTTACCCATAAATACCTCGCTCTTGAATTATAAATTGTTTGGTTTTGAGCAAGGCTCATTAAGTAGCTGGTTATAATTAAATTAAAAATGGATTTTAGGTTCGATCCCCCCTGCCCCCCTTGATAAGGGGGGTGCCGAT
>LFEF01017639.1_pt1 | contig 12942 bp, 12 predicted proteins | sample 619371 | NCBI WGS metagenome assembly LFEF01 (sample SAMN03014291, study PRJNA259931) | freshwater metagenome | biome: lake; feature: waterbloom | place: China: Taihu Lake | collected 2006-08 | depth 0 m m
CCCGCAGCCGGGATCGCCGCCGCGCCCGAGGCCGATGCCGTCTGCATCAGGCCCTCCCACCAGTATCCGCTTGGCACGACACTTTCGATGCCACGCCGCCTGGCGCTGCTGGACTGGGCGACCCGGGCTGGCGCCCGGATCATCGAGGATGATTACGATAGCGAGTTCCGCTTCACCGGCCCCCCGCTCGCCGCGCTACACGGCATCGACCGGGCGGGGCGCGTCGTCTATCTCGGCACATTTTCCGAGGCATTGGCCCCCGGCCTCCGGCTGGGCTACGCAGCCTTGCCGGCGGCGGTTGTCGAACCGGTCCACAGGCTGCGCGACCTGACGGACCGCTATCCCAATCAATTGATCGAGACCGTGCTGAAGAGATTCATGGCCGAGGGACACTACGCCGCTCACCTGCGCCGCGCGCGCAAGCGCTGCCGGATGGCACGGGATGCGCTCGTGGAGGGTTTGGCAGAGGCACCGCTGGAGGTGACAGTTCCCGATCAGGGGTTGCATCTATCGCCCGCGCGCAAGACGAAGAATCGGATGCCGACCTGCAACGCCTCGCTCAGTCGGGCGGCCTTGTAGGCCGCCGCTTGTCCCAGATGTTCCTCAAGGCACCCGCACAACAGGGGCTGGTGATTGGCTATTCGGGCTTTGAAATTGCCAAAATCCGGACTGCCGCGTGTGAAGCGGCGCGGGCTATCGCTTCGGGAGGAAACTGATTGAATGCGCTCGGTGCGGCATAATGCGGGTTACTCACCCACGATTTGGTCGAGCTGTCGGAAAGTGAGAGGGAGACCGCTTTCGATTTATAGTTGGGTAACGCAAGTCGAGACCGAGTGACCGCTAATGGGATGTGCCGACTGCTTCACCCGCGGTGATAGCCTCTGAGGGTCACCGCCAAGGAGGAGGAGCAACGATGAAAACCGCGACCAAACACGACCCTTCGACGCTTGTGGTCATCGGCGACGACATCGGGAAGGACGTCTTTCATCTCGTCGGTTTCGACGGAAATGGCCAACGTATCTTGCGGCAGAAGATCAAGCGTCTTGCCCTGACCAGCACCTTCAAGATGCTTCCGCGTTGCATTGTCGGCATGGAGGCTTGCTTGAGCGCGCATTTCGTCGGCAGGCCACTGCGCGCAATAGGCTTCGAGCCGAGGATTATCCCGGCGATCTACGTCAAGCCGTTCAACAAAGGGCGCAAGAACGACTACAACGATGCCGAGGCGATCGCGGGAGCTTCGCTACGACCGAACCTGCGCACCGTCTCGGAGAAGAGCCAGGATCAGCTCGACCTGCAGGCCCTGCATCGGGTCCGATCGCGGCACGTATCTCGTCGCACTGCGAGGGCAATCAGATCCGTGCCTTCCTGATCGAACAGGGTATCACCATCCGCAAGAGCCTGCGCGCCGTGCGAAACTCGCTCCTGACGCTCCTCGATGAACGGCGGGACGAAATCTCGCCGCGGATGCGGCACATCATCCTCGATCTGCGTGACGACTGGATGCGACTTAACCAACGCATTGATGCCGTCACCGAGGAAATTGCCGAGATCGGGCAGGTCGAGAAGGACTGCCGCAATCTGCGGACGATCCCCGTTGTCGGGCCGATCATCTCCACGGGCGTTGTCACGTTGTTTCACCGAGGCCGATTAAGCGCTTTCAGTTGCCTCAAGGCGCTGCGCCGGTCACGGCCTTTCACTGCGCGATAGCGCGGATCGATGAATGTGGGTGGCAAGGGCTGAGTGCTTCTGGTGCGAGGGGACGAAATGATTTCGGACTGCTGAAAACACCGTGATAAATCGTTGCAGGCCGCCGACTGATCGAAAGCCCTGCATCACCCGCTCTCGTATTCGCAGCGGCAGATGGGAACTTTCCGCGCGGTTGTTGAGACCCTTGTGAGATCTATGTTCGATGGCAGGCATCACATCTCGCTTTGCCGTCGCGTCTGAACGCAGTTTAACGGTAACAATCCGCTTTGGCGCGAGGCCCTGCTTCTTCAGCAGTCTGATCAACAATCGCTTGGCGCCTTGGTGTCGCGACGGGCCTGCACGATCTTGTCGAGAACATATCCGTCCTGGTCAATGGCTCGCCGAAGCCAATGCTTTCGACCGCCGATCGTCACGACCACTTCGTCCAGATGCCAGATTTCCTTACGCGACGGCGCCTTTCTCCACAGTTGCTTTGCGTGGGGCGCACCGAATTTGCGGCCCAGCGCCGGATCGTCTCGTGGGACACGACGATGCCTCGCTCCAGCAGCAGTTCTTCGACCAGCCGCAGGCTTAGCGGAAACCGGAAACACAGCCATACGGCATGAGCGATGATCTGCGGTAGGAAACGATGGTTCTTGTAGCTGATGGTCGGCGTGCTCAGCACGTCCAATTATCCATCAACCGTTAAACCACGGACAACGTGACAGCTCCCCTCAGGGCATTCTTTGTGGGATTTTCCAGCTGGCAAATGGTCGCGTTGAGGCGCTTGTCCAGCCGTAAATAGAGCTCCACTGCCCGAAGTCTGTCTGAATAGGAATACATGAACTACCTCCGTGTTGGTCCAAGTTTTTTATCAAGGTTCCTACAACCCGCAACACAGCACGTCCGAGGAGATCTTCCCTAAATGCCTGATGTACCACCCAGACGGGCATGGCGGACCAGAACGGGTTCGCAAGGCCAAAGATCTTGGCGAGTCCGAGCGCCGATGCAGAGGCGATGAAAAGTTGCAATGCGAGGAAGAGAGTGGCCGGGGTGAAGCCTGTTGCTTGCCAAATTGGCCTGGTCGCCACGAGTTCTAATCCTTTGGGTTTCAGGTTGCAGCTGGGATGAGAAGCTTGAGCGCCGGGCGCCTGGCTGCCACTTGCGGGTCTATCCAGAACTGAGGCCGTGTGGGTGTTGACGATGCCGAAGTCGTGTCAGCCTTCAGGATGTTTCAGTTTTCGTGATCGGGGTGCTCTTGCTTCACGAGGAGATTGTCACGTCATAAAAAGTGTCAGACTTATGCCCCGACAACGCCTTGCTTCGTACTCCGCACAAATCCGTCCCATTTAGCTTCATTTTGCCAATATGATCGCAGTGGAAGGCATTGTTTCTGTATGTCATTGTTCAGATAAAGACTGATAACCGGGAGGATCAATTACCCAATCTTTAGCCACTAACGATCCGCGAGTTAGCTCGCTTTAAGGCCACGCCACCGCTCTGGGACCCAGACCTTGCTCGACATAGCCTATTCAGCTAGTGTCGTCCTGTGACACGATGACGTACCCGGCCATCTGAGAAAAGCGATCCGGTCGGGGCTTTTTGCGCTGTTCCCCCACCAGCGGAAACAATCCCCGTTGAACGATTGCCGATCAAGCAGCCTGCCGCTGGCCAGAAGTCTTGGATCGCCCAACGACGAACCGGGAAATCATCTGGCTAAGCGAATTTGCTTCGCCATTCAGCACGGCCGATGCGGCTGTCGTTTCCTCGACCATGGCAGCATTCTGCTGCGTCGCTTGATCCATGTGGTTTACGGCTACATTGATTTCTCTCAGTCCGGAGGCCTGTTCGCCGGCCGCCCGTGAGATCTGCTGCATCAGTGAGTCGATCGCCTTTACCTGTTCCGCGATGCGATCTAATGCGCCACCCGTTTCGGCAACCAGCGTCACACCTTGACCAACCTGTTCGTTGGAGGCCGAGATCAACGCCTTGATTTCCCGAGCAGCCTGGGCAGACCGCTGCGCGAGCTCCCGGACCTCCTGCGCGACCACGGCAAAGCCCTTGCCGGCTTCGCCAGCGCGGGCGGCCTCGACCCCGGCATTCAAAGCCAGCAAGTTTGTCTGGAACGCAATCTCGTCGATCACTCCAATGATCTGGCTGACCTTGCTCGAGCTGTCTTCGATCCCTTCCATGGCCGCGATAGCCTTGCGGACGACCTCGCCGGATCGTTCAGCCTCCGTGCAGGCGGTCTTCACCTTGCCGGCCGCCAACTGTGCATTGCCGGCGCTTTCGTTGAGCTTGTCGGCGATTTCGCCGAGTGCCGCCGTGGTTTCTTCGAGGCTCGCTGCCTGCTGCTCCGTGCGCTTGGACAGTTCATCAGAGCTGCGGCTGATTTCGCGCGTACCACCGTTCAAGGTATCGACCGTAACGTTGAGGCGGATCACCGTTTCTTCAAGGCTCTGAACAGCGGAGTTGTAGTGATCACGCAGCTCTTCGTAGGAACCCGGGAAAGGCTCGGTGATCCGGTGCGAAAGATTGCCGTCGGCTAGCTGCTGCAGGCCCTTGCCCAGTGCAATCACAACCTTGCGCTGGGTTTCCGCAACGCCTTGGCGCTCGGCTTCCGTCTGACTGCGCTGCTCCTCGGCGGCGAGACGCTGACGTTCTGCCACCGCTTCGAGGCTGCGGCCCTCGGCGAGCTTGTGGCGGAACACATCGAGCGAAGTCGCAAGCGCGCCCACTTCGTCCTTCCGCTCCTGCCCGGCCACCGGCTGTTCGTAGTCGCCCCCGGAGAGGCGCCCAACTTCGCCGAGCAGCGACCCGATCGGCTTCTGGATGAACAGGCGCACTGCGATCAGCAGCGAGATGATGACCGCCGCCATGATTACAAGACCACCCGCGATGAGGATCAGCGTCTGCTGGTTCACGACCGCGGAAACAACCGCGACAGGCACATCCTCGACGATCATCCAGCGGGTATTGAGACCGGGCAACTCGAAGGGCATCACGACACGAAACACCGGTTTTTGATCTACGCCGATGACGTTTTCGAGGATGACTGTCTCGCCCTTCAAGGCTGCAGCCTTGGCTGCCGCATTGCCCTCGAATTCATAGCTCTTCATGACATTGCCCTTGTCGGGCGCGGTCAGCCAACTGCCCCCGGCCGACAGGAGATAGACCCGTCCCACGCCGAATGGCCGTTGGTTTTCGAGGGCTGCGGACAGCGCATCCAGACCGACATCGACGCCGAGAATGCCACGAAGCTTCTCCTTGGTTATGACCGGATAGGCAATGCTCATCATCAGCATGCCGCCGGCCTGGTCTTCGATATAGGGTTCGGTCGCAGCACCAGCACGCGTTTTGGCCGGAAGCGCGAAGTAGCCTTCCTCACGATTGATGGCATCGGGAATGATCAGTTCGAAACCATTGGCGCCACGCGTCCAGTACGGCGTGAACTCGCCACTGGCATTGGTACCGGTCGCGGCACTCGGCTCGTACTTCTGGCCATCGAAGCTGTTTACCTCTTCCAGAAGCCAGGAGCCGAAGACCAGATCGAACTTTTCGATCAGCGCCGGCAGCATCGCAGTCACATCGGCACGGTCGACGTCGGTACGTTCGACGGCCGATGCCATCACCTTCACGGAACCCGCCAGGTTGTTCAGCTGGGAAGCGACCGCGGCAGCCGTTGCTCGGGCATCCGTCCGAGCTTGGTCGAGTGTCATGGAAACCGTCTGCTCCCGGACCTGATAAATAACGCTTGAGAAAGTAATAACGAGACAAAGCAAAATGGCTGTGGCGCTTACGGTGAGCAGCTTGAAAGCTAGCGTCTTATTCATCGTCGATCCTTTGTCCTCGTCTCTTTGCTGATCGCCAATGCATGCTTGAGGGCGGGCGATCTATAAGTTTCAAGATTGCCCGCACCTCTATAAAAAAGTGCTAATTCTCAAAAAAATCGATTAATCTAGTTTCAGATCAGCTGTACGTTCCGCCAGTTCCGACTGGGGCTGGTTCGCACTGGAATAGAAGTTCTAGTTCTTTGGTTGAGCTGCAAGAGCGCGCGATTGAGGTGATCATCGACAATAGCCCCTGTGCAGGTCCGTCTCCTCCGACAGCCTGTCACTCACCAATCGAGCATCTTGCCAACTCCATTATTTGACATATCATGGGTCTAATGCCCCTGCAGGTCAGTATACCGCTACGCCAGCTGCCGGCTGTGTTGGTTTTATGCCGTTGAAATCCTTCAGCAATCGAGCGGCAGCATTGCTCAGTAGTCCCACATCATTGCCGATCCCCACGAATGTGGCTCCAAGCTCGGCATAACGTTTCGCCAACCCGAGATCGCCGATCAGGATCCCGGCAGCCTTGCCCGAAGCGAGGATCCGACCGATGGATCGTTCCACCAGATCATGGACTTCGGGTGCACCGGGACGCCCGAGATATCCCATGTCAGCCGCCAGGTCGGATGGTCCGATGAACACCCCATCGACACCTTCGACGGCGCAGATCGCGTCGAGGTTGTCGATCGCGACACGGCTCTCCACCTGGACCAGCAGGCAGATCTCATCATTCGCTGTCTGCAAATAGTCACCAATACGGTTGAAGTCAGAGGCACGCGCCAATGCTGCGCCGACGCCACGAACGCCGTGCGGCGGGTAACGTACGCCCTTGACCATCTCGGTCGCCAGCGCCGCATCATGCACCATGGACACGAGGATGGTCTGGGCGCCGATATCAAGCACCTGCTTGATCACCCAAGTCTCGCCGATGGGTGGTCGGATGATTGCATGCGATGGCGAACCGCGCATGGCACGAAGCTGCTCGGCCAGCCGGGGAACGTCGCTCGGCCCATGCTCGGCATCCAGCAACAGCCAGTCATAGCCGGCACCGGCGCAGATTTCGACCGTGTTAGGACTTCCCAAAGCCTGCCACAGGCCAATCTGCAGACGGCCCTCTTTCAGACCACGCTTGAAGCTGTTGACGGGTGCAGGCATCGCGGCCTCCTCCTTTGTTTCATGTCGAACGACTGCGCCCGCCTTGTCATGCTCATTCGAAAAACAGGCTGACGGTTCCGTAAGGACCGAAGTCGCCGACGATCGTGTCCCCGTGGCGGGCTTCTACAGGGCGGATGAAAGAACCCGCGAGCACGATCTGCCCCGCCTCGATGCCGTTGCCATACTGCGCCAGACGGTTGGCGAGCCAGGCAACCCCTCGGGCCGGTTGATTGAGCACGCCCGCGCCGAGACCAGTTTCCTCGACTTCGGCATTGCGGCTGACGATCGCGCCCATCCAGCGCATATCGAGAGCATCCGGTCGAACCGCACGGCCGCCGGTAACGATGCCCGCATTGGCGGCATTGTCGGAAATCGTGTCGAACACTGTCCGCGCCTTCTTCGTTTCCGGATCGACGCGGAGAATGCGGGTATCGAGGATCTCCAGCGCCGGTGTCACGTAATCTGTGGCGTTCAAGACATCGAATACGGTAACGCCCGGCCCCTTCAGTGGCGCCTTCATGACAAAGGCAATCTCGGCCTCGATCCGCGGCTGGATGAAGCGATCTTTTGGAACGGTGGCACCATCCTCGAAGACCATGTCGTCGATGAGAACACCGGAATCCGGAACGTCGATGTTGAGGGCATACTGCATGGCCTTGGATGTCAGGCCGATCTTCCAGCCTATGACCCTGCGCCCCGCAGCGACCTTGCGCTTCACCCAGGACGCCTGGATGGCATAGGCGTCATCCATGTCGATCCCCGGATGGGCAAGCGACAATAGACCCGTCTGAACCCGTGTCCGCTCGGCTTCATCGAGCCTGGCGGCGGCGGCTTCGATCTCTTCATGTGTCAGCATGTCAGGCCTCGTCAACGATCGTGTTTCTAAGGATCCCCAGTCCATCCGCCTCGACTTCGACCACATCGCCGGGCTTCAGCCAGATGGGCGGATCGAAGCGGGCGCCGGCACCGGTCGGCGTGCCGCAGACGATCACGTCGCCCGCAACGAGCGTGGTGAAGGTCGAGATGTAGTTGATGATCTTGCGGAAGGAGAAAATCATCCGGCTGGTACGGTCGCTTTGGCGCACCTCGCCATTGACCCGGGTTTCCAGCTTGATATCGGCGATCTGGCTCTCGTCCACGAACGGAACGAGCCAGGGGCCCTGGATCCGCCTCGGCCGACTGTCCGACATGATCGTTGACGAATATCTTGGAGCGACCTCGACAAGCCCCCGGCTGCTCACGGGCCTCATCTGTGTCATGCTCTCCCAGATCGCTCGGCTGGGCGGCGGCCACGACTTCGCGGACGCCTCTCCTTCGAAGCGGCTGGCGACCTGTCTTCGCCGTGCGATCGACCTACACTACCGAGAGGACTGGACCGTCGCGCGTTACGTCACGCTGCTTGCGACCACGCCGCATCTGCTCGACAAGGCAGCGCGGGAGACGTTCGGACAATCCGTCAAGGAAATGCTGATGGAGCGGCGCTTGCTGGAAGCCAAGCGCCTGTTGATGTTCACCATCCGATCGGTGGAAGACATCGCCCGCGAAATCGGTTTCGATGACCCCGCCTATTTCTCCCGCTTCTTCCGCAAGCGAACAGGCGTCTCACCGGCTGCCTGGCGACATGGCCATATAGGGCCTCATCAATGAGGCTAACAATCCATTCTGGAAAATCATGCCAATCTACACACTTAGGCCAGATAGGCCTTGTGCAGGATGTCGGGCTCCGGGATTAATCGGACACCTCCATTTACCCCGATTTCCTGCGTTGACGGGGCGATCTGAGCATACAATTGCTTTCGGCGGTGATGTTTGAAGGGTCAGTGTTGGCATTGCCGCACTTGCGGAGCGGCAGTCGTCATGCGTTGGCATTGCGACCTTCGTGGACGATATACCGGAGCATGTTGTCGGCGACATTATTGGGGCGATGTCGAGGCTGAGTTCGCCTGACCGATAATCCGTCACGGAAGCATCGTTGCTAGGAGGCCAAACTGCTTGTTGGGACAATCTCTTCCTAAGGTCTGCTGATGCGCTTCATTTGTTGATTTTCTAATCCTGACAACAGTCTGAAACGCTCTTCCTTTTTGGGCGACAATTTTTTGCCGAATATCAATCGGCTGTGATATCTCTAACACTCTTCCATCTTTTACGCGCTCGCCAGAACGCAGTTGCATCAGAATACCCTAACATCTCGGCAATATGCCGCTGGCTCACGTTTGTCCCGACCTGTTTTGCGGTTACTTCACGCCTGTAGTCCTCTATGATCGAGCGCAGGGATGACCCTTCTGCCCGGAGGCGACGCTGCAAGGTGCGTGGAGCTACGCCGAGGTCTCGTGACAGGTTGATGACAGATATATTTGTTTGACCAATGTTAAGCGCAACCAAGGCGCGCACCTTGGCGCTGAATGTCTGAATTTCAATAGATTCACGGGCCAATTCTTGCAGATGATGCTCTAGAATTATCCGCAACGTTGTGTCTTCGGTTCTGCGAACACGCATCGCATCGGAATGACCGATGACTATACGATTGCTTGACTGTCCAAATTTGATAGGCGAGCGAAATAGTCGGTTCAACGCAGCAGTGTTCGAGGTTGAATGCTCGAAATGCACTTCTGTCGGCGTCCAACTTCGACTGAAGCTCAACCTTATAAGCTGGCAGCAAACAGACAGAGTGAATTCCGCGTCCTGTTGTCGTGGCCAGAATTGACTAGATCCGATCTGATAGCTCCATACTGCGTCTCCATCTATTTCTTGAAGCGCGCAATGGGTATCACCCTGTAGGGCAGAGATGAACCGTGATAGACGGTTCAGACCATCGAAAATGGTAGCTGACGCGCTGAAAAGCAGTCCAGTTGGCCCCAGATCTCCGGGTGTGATTCGAGTGCCAATTAGTGCGCCTAGGTTGGGCGAGTTGCAAACGTCTGCAGCTTTCTCGAAGAACGCAAGATATCGCGATAGTGAGACGGTAGAATAAGGGTCGTCGAGATGTTCGCGGACCAGGCCGTGATCCGCAAGCAGGAGGTCGGTATTGATCCCCTTTGTCTCTAGCTCACCGATGATAGGTGCAAATACCGACGAGCGGATCGTTGGTGTTCCAGACATTCTTCCTCCCCGAAGTGTATCTAGCTTCCGACGCAGCGTATGGTTTTGGCGCGAATTATCGATTTTCTGTCGTAGAAAACAATTTTCGAACTTTGGTGGCAAGCCTAGCTTTTTAACAATTATTAAAAAGAGGGGATCAAAATGACAAATCCAATCACGCCCGGTAGTCCGTCAAATAGACTGGCGAAGAATTCCGTCGGCCTCGCCCATATCGTCTTTTTTGTCGTCGCTGCCGCAGCACCTTTGACGGCCGTGGTCGGGGCAACACCGGCAGCCTTTGCCTTCGGCAATGGCGCAGGCGTTCCCGGCGCCTTCGTGCTGGCCGGCATCCTCTATCTTCTGTTCTCGGTCGGCTTTACCGCCATGAGCCGCCATGTCGGCGGGGCCGGCGCCTTCTACACCTACATCACCCATGGCATCGGCAAGCCGGCGGGCGTCGGCGGCGCATTGATGGCGCTTGTTACCTATTCGGCGGTGCAGATCGCGGTCTACGGCCTCTTCGGCGTCTTCATGGCCGGCGCCATGGCGCCGATTGTCGAGCTGTCCTGGTGGGTCTGGTCCTTTGCGGCACTCGTCATCGTGCACGTCTGCGGCCAGCGCAACATCGCCTTCTCGGGCGCCATCCTCGGCGTCTGCATGATCGCCGAAATCGCCATCCTGCTGCTCCTCAATATCGGGATCGTGATCGCCGGCGGCGGACCGGAAGGCTTTGGCTTCACGTCTTTTGATCCTGCCACGGTCTTCGCGCCCGGTCTCGGCGTGGCGCTCGTCTTCGTCGTCGGTTCCTATATCGGCTTCGAGGCGACCGCGATCTTCGGCGAAGAGGCCGAAAACCCGGAAAAGACGATCCCGCGCGCAACCTATGTCGCGGTGCTGCTGATAACGGTTTTCTATGCCTTCTCCACCTGGGCGATCGTGCAGTTCTATGGCCCCAGCGCGGTGCAGTCGACGGCCGAGGCTGGTCTCGAAGCCTTCTATTTCACTGCCACGGACAGCATTCTCGGTCCCTGGGCCACGCAGGCGATGAACATCCTGCTGATCACCAGCCTGTTTGCCTGCGTGCTCTCCTTCCACAACACGCTGAACCGCTACTTCTTTGCGCTTGGCCGCGAAGGCCTCGCCTTCAAGCTGCTCGGCAAGGTGCATCCGATGCACGGTTCGCCCTATGTCGCCGGCATGCTGCAGAGCGCCATCGCGGCGATCGTCCTGGCACTCTTCGTCCTCGCCGGGGCCGATCCCTATACGGTCGTCTTCTCCTGGATGTCGGCGCTGGCGGTCATCGGCATCCTCACGGTCCAGATCCTGGTGTCGGTCGCGATCATCCTGTTCTTCCGGAAAACGACGACCGGCCACGGTGCCTGGACGACCCTCATTGCCCCGGCGCTGGGCTTGGCCGGTCTCCTCGGTGCGCTCGGACTGGTCATTGCCAATCTCTCGCTGCTGTCTGGTTCCGAAAGCCTCATCGTCAAGTCCTTCCCCTATCTCATCGTGCTCATCGGCCTGGTGGGGGCTGCCTTCGCCATGCAGATCAAGAAGGCCAAGCCGGAGCTTTATGCCTCGCTCGGAAAGGCCTTCGAATGACCGCGCTCCGGACCCTGTCTGCGACCGACCGGCTGCTCGGGATCACGCTCGCCGCCCTGACTGCTGCGACCATCCTGATGGCTGCCGAGGCCCATGCCTTCTGCAATCTCTTCTGCATCCACGGCACGCCCATGGTCGACACCGAGATCTGCGCCGACCGCGGCTGACACGACTTCGGGTGGCGCAGCCGCGCCACCCTAATCTTCCCAACCCTTTAGCCTGAAGGACGCTCCCATGGACGCCGTCGTCGACACCATCCTCCATCCGCTCGATCCCTTGAGCCTCGCCGAGATCGCGGAAGCCGTTGCCATCCTCAAGGATGAGAAGGCGCTCGCGGAAACCATCCGTTTCCCGATCATCCGGCTCGAAGAACCTGTTAAGGCTGACCTTGCCGCGTTTCGCGCCGGCAAGCCGCTCGCCCGCCTCGCCTTCATTCTCTCGCTCGACATCACCAGTGGCGAGACCCATGAGAGCATCGTCGATCTCACAGCCAAGCATGTCATCGACCACAAGCGGCTCCCCCATGACGAGCTGCCCTACGGCCAGCCGCCGGTCATGCTCTGCGAATTCGAAACCGTTGAGGGGACGGTAAAGGCCGATCCGCGCTGGATTGAAGCTGTGAAGAAACGCGGCATCACCGACGAGGATATCCCGCTCGTTCAGATCGACCCCTTCTCCTCGGGTTACTTCGGCCTTGAGTTCGAAAAGGGCCAGCGCATCGTCCGCGCCGTGTCCTACTGGCGCGAAGACATCCGGGACAACGGCTATTCCCATCCGATCGAAGGCGTCGTCGCCGTGGTCGATCTGGTGAAGAACCAGGTGGTCGATCTGGTCGATGACGGCCGGATCATTCCGGTGCCAAAGAAGAAGCGCAATTATGGTCAGGAGGCTTTTCCAGAGACGAGGCAGGGCCTGAAGCCGCTTGATATCGTCCAGCCGGAAGGGCCAAGTTTCACCGTCAATGGCTGGCAGGTAGAATGGCAGAACTGGTCCTTCCGCGTTGGCTTTACCCCGCGCGAAGGCCTCGTGCTGCATGAACTCGGCATCAAGGACGGCGGCAAGCTGCGCCCGATCGTCTTCCGCGCCTCGGTGACGGAAATGGTCGTGCCCTATGCCGACCCGACCGCCAACCATTTCTGGAAGAGCGCCTTCGATGCAGGCGAATACGGCCTCGGCCGTCTCGCCAACTGCCTAGAGCTCGGCTGCGACTGCCTCGGCCACATCCATTATTTCGACGTGCCCTCGGCGGATGATTTCGGCCAGCCGATGGTGATGAAGAATGCCATCTGCATGCATGAGGAGGATTACGGCATCCTCTGGAAACACTACGAGTTCCGCAATGGCATCTTCGAAGTGCGCCGCTCGCGCCGTCTGGTCATTTCCTTCTTCGCCACCGTCGGCAATTACGACTACGGCTTCTACTGGTATCTCTACCAGGACGGCACCATCCAGCTGGAGGCAAAGCTCACCGGCATCATCCAGACGGCAGCCGTCGCTCCCGGCGAGACCTACCAATGGGGCGGCATGGTTGACGACAATCTCGGTGGCCCGACGCATCAGCACTTCTTCAACGCCCGCCTGCACATGG
>LFEF01041040.1_pt1 | contig 12939 bp, 11 predicted proteins | sample 619371 | NCBI WGS metagenome assembly LFEF01 (sample SAMN03014291, study PRJNA259931) | freshwater metagenome | biome: lake; feature: waterbloom | place: China: Taihu Lake | collected 2006-08 | depth 0 m m
CCGCGGCCGCCGCCGCCGGCCCAACTCGCCAGCCAGACGCCCTTGACGGTGACGGTCAGAACCGGTCCGCCCCGGCGGATCATCGGGGCGAGCGTGGTCGCGAGCTGGCGCTCGAGGTCACGCTTGATCTCCTGCGATCGCGGACCCCAGCCCTGCGCCGCAAGGCGGGCGGTGTCGACGCGGATCGCGCCGACGGTGCGGGCCTGCGCCAGCGCCGGGCCGGCCGCGGCCAGCATCGCACCGGCCATGGCCTGAAGGATCAACGAGCGGCGGGTCGTCATGGCTGATGCTCCCAGGGGATCGCGATCCATGTGGTGTCGCGAGCCGGCCACGCCAAGGATCCGGGCGTGCGCCGCCGGCGTCGAAGCGGTCGCGCCTAGCGGAAGACGACGCTGACGACCTCGTAGGACTTGCCGCCGCCGGGCGTGTTGACCTGAACGGAATCGCCGACCTTCTTGCCGATCAGCGCGCGCGCGATCGGCGAGCCGATCGAGACCTTGCCGGACTTCACGTCCGATTCGGGCTCGCCGACGATCTGGTAGCTCTTCTCTTCCTCGGTATCGTCGTCGATCAGCTTGACGGTGGCGCCGAACTTGATGGTGTCGCTGCCGGCAAGCTTCGAGACGTCGATGATGTCGGCCCGCCCGATCAGGGATTCAAGCTCCTGGATGCGGCCCTCGTTGAGAGCCTGGGCTTCCTTGGCGGCGTGATACTCGGCGTTCTCCGAGAGATCGCCATGGGCGCGGGCCTCCGAGATCGCTGCGATGATGCGCTGGCGCTGGACCTGCTGGCGGTCCTTGAGTTCGGCCTCCAGAGCGGCGAAGCCGCCGGGGGTCATCGGAACCTTTTCCATCGTCTCGTCCCATCATCCGAAAGCAGATGCCCGCCGGCGGCTGCTTCGCCGCCCGCGCCCTGCTCGTCGTTGTCTCTAGAACCTCGTCTGCGCGCCGCCTTCAGGCTGCGTGCACGAAGTAGGATTGCAGCGACCTCACTTCGAGATCGCCGCTGCAGTAGGCCTTGATGCCTTCCGCCGCCGCGATCGCTCCGGCCAAGGTGGTATAATAGGGCACCTTGTGCAAGAGGGCCGTTCGGCGGAGCGAGCGGGAATCCGCCAGCGCCTGCGGGCCGTCCGTGGTGTTGAAGACGAGCTGGATTTCGCCGTTCTTGATCGCGTCGACGACGTGCGGGCGGCCTTCCAGAACCTTGTTGATCTTGGCGGCCGGGATGCCCTCCTCCTGCAGCAAGCGCAGGGTGCCGCCGGTCGCCAGGACGCGGAAGCCGAGATCGGCCAGCATCCGGACGCTCTCGACGATGCGCGGCTTGTCCTCGTCGCGCACCGAGACGAAAACCGTTCCCTTGACCGGCACCTTCGAGCCGGCGCCGAGCTGGCTCTTGGCGAAGGCGATGTCGAAGGAGCGGTCCAGCCCGATGACCTCGCCGGTCGAGCGCATCTCCGGCCCGAGCAGCACGTCGACGCCGGGGAAGCGGGCGAAGGGGAACACCGCCTCCTTGACGCCGACATGGCCGAGCGTCTGCGCCTTAAGGCCGAAGCTGGCGAGGCTCTCGCCGGCCATGATGCGGGCGGCGATCTTGGCGACGGGGATCCCGACGACCTTGGCGACGAAGGGCACCGTGCGCGAGGCGCGCGGGTTGACCTCGAGCACGTAGATCTCGCCGTCCTTGATCGCGTACTGGACGTTCATCAGCCCGCCGACATCGAGCGCGAGCGCCATGGCGCGGGTCTGGCGCTCCAGCTCGGCGATGGTCTCGGGGCTCAGCGAGCGCGGCGGCAGCGAGCAGGCGGAATCGCCGGAGTGGATGCCGGCCTCCTCGATATGCTCCATGATGCCGGCGATGAAGGCATCCTTGCCGTCGGCCAGGCAATCGACATCGACCTCGATCGCGTCCGACAGATAGCGGTCGAACAGCAGCGGGTTCTTGCCCAGCACCGTGTTGATCTGGCCGGTCTTGTCGTTGGGGTACTTGGCCTTGACCTCGGAGGGGATCAGCGAGGGCAGGGTGCCCAGCAGGTAGTCCTCGAAGGTCGCCTCGTCGCGGACGATCGCCATGGCGCGGCCGCCGAGCACATAGGACGGGCGCACGACGAAGGGCAGGCCGAGCTCGGCCACGATCATGCGGGCCTGCTCGACGGAGTAGGCGATGCCATTCTTGGGCTGCTTGAGCTGCAGCTTGTCGAGCAGGCGCTTGAAGCGGTCGCGATCCTCGGCGAGGTCGATCGCGTCGGGCGAGGTGCCGAGGATCGGGATGCCGGCCTCTTCGAGCGCGTTCGCCAGCTTGAGCGGGGTCTGCCCGCCGAACTGGACGATGACGCCGTGCAGCGTGCCGTTCTGCTTCTCCGTCTCGAGGATCTCGAGCACGTCCTCGGCGGTCAGCGGCTCGAAATAGAGCCGGTCCGAGGTGTCGTAGTCGGTCGAGACCGTCTCCGGGTTGCAGTTGACCATGATGGTCTCGTAGCCCGCATCCTTCAGCGCATAGCAGGCATGGCAGCAGCAATAGTCGAACTCGATGCCCTGACCGATGCGGTTGGGGCCGCCGCCGAGGATGACGACCTTCTTGCGGTCCGTCGGCTTGGCCTCGTCGGCGGCCTGGCCGGCGAAGGGCATGGCGTAGGTCGAGTACATATAGGCGGTGGGCGAGGCGAATTCGGCGGCGCAGGTGTCGATGCGCTTGTAGACCGGGCGCACGGCCAGCGAACGCCGGAGCGCCCGCACCTCGGCCTCGGTCTTGCCGGCGACGGCGGCGAGGCGCTTGTCGGAGAAGCCCATCGCCTTGACCTGCCGGAAGGCGCCCGGGGTCTGCGGCAGGCCGTACTGGCGGATCTTCTCCTCGGTGTCGACGATGCCGCGCATCTGCTCGAGGAACCAGGGATCGATCTTGCAGCTCTCATGGATCTGCGCGTCGGTGAAGCCGAAGCGCATCGCCTGCGCGACCTGGAGGATGCGGTCGGGCGTCGGCGTCGAGAGCGCGGCCTTGATCGCGTTCTTGTCGTCGCCCTTGCCCATGCCGTCGACCTCGATCTCGTCGAGGCCGTCGAGGCCGGTTTCCAGCGAGCGCAGCGCCTTCTGCAGCGATTCCTGGAAGGTGCGGCCGATCGCCATGGATTCGCCGACCGACTTCATCGCGGTGGTCAGCGTCGGCTCGGCGCCGGGGAACTTCTCGAAGGCGAAGCGCGGGATCTTGGTGACGACATAGTCGATCGTCGGCTCGAAGGAGGCCGGTGTCGCACCGCCGGTGATGTCGTTCTCGATCTCGTCGAGCGTGTAGCCGACCGCCAGACGCGCCGCGACCTTGGCGATCGGGAAGCCGGTCGCCTTGGAGGCCAGCGCCGAGGAGCGCGAGACGCGCGGGTTCATCTCGATGACGATCATGCGGCCGGTCTCGGGATCGACCGCGAACTGCACGTTCGAGCCGCCGGTCTCGACGCCGATCTCGCGCAGCACCGCCAGCGAGGCGTCGCGCATGATCTGGTATTCCTTGTCGGTCAGCGTCAGCGCCGGGGCCACGGTGATCGAATCGCCGGTGTGGACGCCCATCGGATCGAGGTTCTCGATCGAGCAGACGATGATGCAGTTGTCGTTCTTGTCGCGAACGACCTCCATCTCGTACTCCTTCCAGCCGAGCACGCTCTCCTCGATGAGGATCTCGCTGGTCGGGGAGGCGTCGAAGCCGCGCTCGCAGATCTCGATGAACTCGCCCTTGTTGTAGGCGATGCCGCCGCCGGTGCCGCCCATGGTGAAGGACGGGCGGATGATCGCGGGCAGGCCGATGTCCTCGAGCGCGGTCAGCGCCTGGCCGAGATTCTTGACGTGGTGCGAGCGCGGGGTGTCGAGCCCGATCTTGGTCATCGCCTCGCGGAACAGCTCGCGGTCCTCGGCCTTGTCGATCGCCTCGGCGGTGGCGCCGATCATCTCGACGTCGAACTTCTCGAGCACGCTGATCTTCTTGCCGTTCTCGTCGGTGAGGCTCTTCTGGTTGAGCGAGAGCGCGCAGTTCAGCGCGGTCTGGCCGCCCATGGTCGGCAGCAGGGCGAAGCCACCGGGGAGCACGTTGCGCTCCTTCTCGATGATCTTGGCGACGATCTCAGGCGTGATCGGCTCGACATAGGTCGCATCCGCCAGCTCGGGATCGGTCATGATCGTGGCCGGGTTCGAATTGACCAGGACGATGCGGTAGCCCTCGGCCTTCAGCGTCTTCACGGCCTGGGTGCCGGAATAGTCGAACTCGCAGGCCTGGCCGATGATGATGGGGCCGGCGCCGATGATCAGGATGGTCTTGATGTCTGTGCGCTTGGGCATGGGGCTCGACTTCGTCTTGAGGCAGGCGCGCGCACTCGCTGCCGTCCGTTCACGAGAGCGGGCCGGTGCGAGCGCCTGAGATGAATGCTAGGCGCTCGCTATAGAGGGGAGGAGCGGCTCAGGGAAGCGGAAAGCGTCATGCTGCCCGGTCGACGCACAGGTTGGCGGGTGTCAGGCCGCAGCCGGTGCGGTGACACGGCGGTCGCTGCGCCCTGTTTCCACCAGCCAGTCCTCGAAGGCTGTCAGAGACATCGGCCGGCCGAAATAGAAGCCCTGAAAGCCGGTGCAGCCATAGGCGTGCATGATCGTGTGCTGCTCTTCCGTCTCGATCCCTTCGGCGAGAACGTCGAGGCCGAGATCGTGGCCGATCTGGACGATGGTCTTGGCCAGTGCGGCCGCGCGGCGGCTCTCCGCGACGCTGCGCACGAAGCTGCGGTCGACCTTGATCTGATTCAGGGGAAGCTGGCGCAGATAGCTCAGTGACGAATAGCCCGTGCCGAAATCATCGAGCGAGATGGCGAAGCCCGCGCGGCGCAGGAGCCCGAGCTTGGAGACGATGGCGTCGACGTCATGGACGAAGACGGTCTCGGTCAACTCGAGCTTCAGCAGGGCCGGGCTGATCCCGCTCTTGTCCACGGCCTGCAGCAGCGCGTCACAGAAGTCCGGCTGGATGAACTGGTCCGCCGCGACGTTGACCGACAGCGTCAGGTTTCGCCTGGCTGGATCGTCGCGCCACGCTGCCAGCGTCCGGCAGGCCTCGGTGATGACCCAGCTGCCGAGCTGCGGCATCAGTCCCGCCCGTTCCGCCACGGGGATGAACTCCGATGGCGAGACCTCGCCTCGCTTGGGATGCGTCCAGCGCAGCAGCACCTCCGCCCCGAGCGCCCGGCCGGCTGCATCGACCTGCGGCTGATAGACGAGATGAAACTGCTGCTTCCAGAGCGCCTTCTGCAGCTCCTTGGCTCGCTCTGCGTCCCTCGAGAAGTCGACATGCATGGCGACGATGCAACCGCCGAGCATGCAGATCGCATACCCTGCATTCACCCATGTCCCGAGGGCTCTGATGTCGTCGGACATCGGCATGGTGAACGGCACCGCGAGATGACGTGCGCTGAGGGTGACGAAGGCGGCCAGACTGAGCGCGATGAGCGGCACCTGGAGCCACGAGGGTTCCCGTCGGTAATTGATGAAGCCGACGATGGCGATGACGAGGAAGTAGAGATGCGTCGTTCGCGGGTAGGCCTCGTTCGGGACATCGAAGACCAAAGAGAAGCCGAACAGGAAGATGCCGCAGACGATCTGAGCCAGCATCAGACCGAGGGAGAACTGCCCGCCCCGGGCGATCAGCCAGCACGGGATGGAGGCCAGCCCCAGCGCCAGGAGGGCGAGCGCCGCCGGCCAGTTGGCCGCCAGCAGAAAGGCCGCGAGCCAGAGCAGGCCGAACGCCAGCGACAGCAGGCTGCCATAGATGCAAACCGCCATGAGATGGTCGGTTCGCAGAACCTTCAGGAGGTGGGTCTCTGGAGGTATCAACGCGTCGTTACCGGGCATCGTCTTACATCGTCGGTGGATGCGACTGCGGGGTGCCGGAGCTGCCAAAGGGGGCGGTCTGTGGGGCTTGGCGCCGGGCGAATCGCACATTCATCATCGGGTGGTGACAGGTCGCTTCACCGATCGGACGTCCGAACAAGTGAGCGCGAGCGGCTATACTCGCAAAACGTGAACTTTCCATCTGGAGTTTATGGACATTCCATCTGGATCTTGTTGAGCATGGTAGCGGAGACGGCGAGCGGCCCGCGGCGAGGTCGCCTTGGCCTTGCGGCCATGCCGTAGGCGCGGCATGCGGGCTGGTCTATAGGCATCGGCCATGCCGTTTCGCCGTCTTCCGCGCCAGTCCCGCCAGCTCATGGCCTATGTCCTCGCCGGAGGCCTCACCGCGGTGGCGCATTACGGCGTGCTGATCGGTCTGGTCGAACTCGCGCAGGTCGACCCGGTGCCGGCGACGCTGGCGGGGTTCGTGGTCGGTGCGGTCGTGTCCTATGTGCTCAACCGCTGGATGACCTTCGAGGCCACCCGCAGCCATGCCCAGGCCGGCTGGCGCTTCGGCCTGATCGCCGTCGGCGGGTTCGGGTTGACCTGGGTGCTGATGCATCTGTTCGTGACGCGGCTGGGCCTGCCCTATCTGCCGATGCAGTTCGTCACCACGGGATTCGTGATGGTGTTCTCGTTCCTGGGGCACAAGTTCTTCTCATTCGCCGATCGCGCCGGGTGAACCGCGACGGCGTCGCAGGTCGCGACCCGTAGAGAACACCGGGATCGGACCCACGCCCCTGACTGTCGGCGGAACCCGGGCGGACAGGCCCTGCGAAAGCGCGTCTTCGGCCATTCCCGAACATCACTTCAGGGCTGCCCACGCAACCGGGTCAACGCCGTCAGCCCGTGTCAGCGACCTGTAAGGTCAGCCCCATTAAGCGTTCGTCTTGCCGATGAATGTCCCCCCGCATCAACGGAACTCGACGTGCAGGGGCAGCACAGGGAGACGACCCATGGATCGCAGAAAGTTTCTTTTCTCACTGGCCGCCTGTCCTGCTTGTGCCTCGGCCGCCATGGCTGAATCCGCTGCTCCGCATTGGGAGTATGAAGGCGAGCGCGGTGTGGCGAAGTGGGGGGAGCTGGACAGTCGGTTCAAGGCTTGCGCCGTCGGCAGCGAACAATCGCCGATCGATCTGACCCGCGGCATCCGCGCCAAGGTCGAGGACCTGTCGTTCAACTGGAAGCCACAGGCCTTCGACGTGATCAACAATGGTCACACGATCCAGGCGAACGTCGAGGATGGCAGCGCGCTGGCCATCGGCAAGACCACGTATGGCCTGAAGCAGTTCCACTTCCATACACCCAGCGAGCATGCAATCGGCGGCAAGCGCACCGCGATGGAAGCGCATTTCGTGCATGCGACGAACGATGGACGGCTGGCCGTGGTCGGCGTGCTCATGATTGCCGGCGCCAAGCACAAGGCGTTTTCGGAGATCATGCAGGTCGCCCCGAAGAAGGAGGGCGAGGCAAAGCTGAAGGCTGCGCTGGATCCGCGCAGCTTCCTGCCCAAGAGCCGTCATTTCTACCGCTACGAGGGCTCGCTCACGACACCGCCCTGTTCGGAAATTGTCGACTGGAACGTCTTTGAAAAGACGATCGAGGTGGCCGCGGCTGACATCGAAGCATTCAGGGCTGTCTTCCCCATGAATGCGCGGCCTCTTCAGGAGATCAACCGCCGCTTCCTGCTCAGGGGGCTATAGACATCCACCGAGTATCGGCAGGAGAAAAGTCCCGGCTGGCCCGGGATTTTTCAATGCCCCGGGGATCGGACCAGTGCCGAACGCCATCATTGCGCGGCTGGCAAAACCAGGCTGGCGACGAGCCCGCCACGCGTGCCGTCGCGGGCGATGCGCAATTCGCCGCCATAGGCTTTCGCGAGTTCGCGCGTGATGCCGAGGCCGAAGCCGTGGCCCGGGACCTGCTCGTCGAGGCGGACGCCTGGGCGCATGGCGGCTTCGACGTCCGATGCGGCCATGCCGGGGCCGTCATCCGCCACCATGATCAGCACCGTGCCGTCCGGCGCGGACGACGCCTCGATATGAACAGCCGACTTCGCCCATTTGGCCGCGTTCTCGATCAGGTTGCCGACCATCTCGAGAAGGTCGGTTTCATCGACCCGTGCCTTCAGCCCAGCAGGGAGCACAGTTTCGAAACAGATCGTGTCATGCGCGGCGAGGTGGCCCAGTGCGCGGCAGATGCGTTCGATGGCCGGCGCGATCTCGGAGGCCTGGGTCTGCCGGCGCGACTGGAGGTTCGCCCTGGCCCGAGCGAGTTCGCGCATGATCACGCCCTGCAGGCGCTCAACCTCACGGCCGATCTCGCTGGCGATATCTGATTCACCGCTGGCTTCGAGGGTCCGGACCTGCGCCGAGATCACCGCCAGCGGGGTCTTGAGTGCATGGGCCAGGTCGCCCGCGCGGGCCCGCGCGGCTTCGAGATCGGCATGGCGGGCCGCCAGCAGCGCGTTCGTCTCGGCGACCAGGGGCTTGATCTCATCGGGATAATCGCCCTCGATCCGGCTTCTGGCGCCGGCCCTCACGTCAGCAAGCGCTGACTTCAACCTTTCGAGCGGACTGAGCCCAAAGCGCAAGAACAGCCAGGCTCCGCCGATCAGCGCGAGGCCTATGGCCATCAGCGACGGAATGAGGGCCTCGAAAAAGCCCAGTCTCGCTTCCAACAGCTCGCTGTCGTCGAGGCCGACCACGAAGCGCACGGGCATCGCGCCATCCGCGCTGTCGATCATCGCCTGCCGCTCGACCGCGATCAGTTCCTGTCCGGACGGACCCGGCATGTAGCTCCAGGTGGTCGCGCCGGACCGCAGTGGTGTTGCAGACCACGGCAATGCAGCGTTCCCGAGCGAGGGTGAACGCAGTTCGGTGCGGCCACCGCGGCCAAGCTGCCAGTAGAAGCCCCCATTCAGGCGCTCGAAACGGGGATCAGGCGGCTCACGGTCCAGTTTCAGCGTTCCAGCCGCATCGAGCCGCAAGCCCTGCACCAGGAGGTCGACCTGATCGCCGAGATCGGCCACCACACGCGCCCTGACGGCCCGCTCGAAGACAAAGGTCAGCGCCACGCCTGCGAGCCCCAACGCCAGTGTCAGGGCCACCAGTGCCGCCAGCAGCAGGCGTTTGCGCAATGAGCGCATCAACGTTGTGCGTCCTCGGCGACGATGACGTAGCCATGCCCCCGCCGCGTCTGGATGACATCCGATCCGAGTTTGCGCCGCAGGCGCGAGATGAGGACCTCCAGCGCATTGGAGTCGCGCTCGATGTCCTGATCGTAGATGTGCTCCGACAACTCGCTCTGCGATATGATGCGACCACGATGGTGCAGCATGTAAGCGACGAGCCTGTATTCCAGCGGCGTCACGGGGATTGCGGTGCTGGCCACCGAAACGGTGTGCAGCCGGGTGTCGACTTGGAGCGCACCATTCACCAGGAGCGGTGAGGCCTGGCCCACGGCACGGCGTGTGATGGCCCTGATCCGCGCCAGCAGTTCCTCCATGCGGAAAGGCTTGGCGAGATAATCGTCTGCGCCCGCGTCGATGCCATCGACCTTGTCGATCCAGCCATCACGCGCCGTGAGCACGACAACCGGCATGCTGCGCCCCGCAGCGCGCCAGCGCCTGAGAACGGTCAGTCCGTCGATCAGCGGAAGGCCAAGGTCGAGCACCACGGCGTCAAACGTCTCGCTGTCACCGCGAAACCAGCCGTCCTCGCCGTCCAGACAGTGTTTGGTGACGTAGCCCGCGCCCTCAAGGCCCTGGATGATGTCTTTGGCGATACGGCGCTCATCTTCGATCACCAAAATGCGCAAGGTGCATGTCTCCTTTGGCTGCATGCATGTTGACGTGGCGGCCCCGGAAATCCCGGCTCGGCTCGTCTGAACCGTTGGCGAATAGCCGCTCAGTGGATTGCGACCCTGATGATGCCGCAACCGGGATTGGCCGCAGCGCATTGACGCCCGATTCAGAAGGCCAGGTATCGACCGAGCGAAGCGCCCGCGTCGGACACATGTCCCCGCGCCGGCTCCATCCGGAATGACATTCCGGCCGACTTTATCGAAGCAGTCAGCTACAATAGTTCGGGTGATCTCGGCCAGACCCAGGATATGAATTTTGCCCGGTCTTAGCCTGCCTTGCGCCCCACCAGCGTCAGGCGGTGCGGATTGTGGCCAAAGTTCTTCGCTGCCGTTACGTTCTCGAAGCCCGCCGCCGCGATCAAGCCGGTGATGTCGTCGATGCGGTAGGTCGAGAGGCCGTATTGCGCCCGCAGCTTGCGGTAGTCCGAGAAGGCGGTGCGGACGAGCCCGGCCAGTGCCGCCGTGAGAAAGCCGCCGCGCCAGGCGAAGGCGAGCAGCTGCGAGGCGTCGGTCAGGGGACTGACATCTGGCGGGATGATGTCGGCGACGACGAGCCTGCCGCCGGGCCTGAGCTTGCCGCGCCAGGTGGCGAGCAGGGCGACCAGTTCGTCGCGCGAGAGATACTGGATCAGCGAATTGGCGACGACGAGATCGAGCGTCTCGTCGGGCAGCGCCTCGACCTCCTCCGGCGAGACCACGGCGACATTCGTCTTTCCGCCCAGCATGGCGCGCAGCTTGTCGCGGACGCTGGGGGCGGCCTCGCAGAGATAGAGCTTGCCGCAATGGCCGGCGACGCGGCCGGCATCGAGCGCCTCGCCGCAGCCATGGTCGAGCACGACGGCGTCGGGCGCCGGGACATGGCTGATCAGGTCGGTCGCGATCTGGCGGTAATGCAGGGCCTTGTGGCGCGGCGAGACATAGATCGCGTGTTCGCCGTTCCAGAAATCGCGCCAGGACATGCTTCGCCGTTCCGCCGGGATGCGCGGCTGCCTCCGCGCGGGTGGCGAGCACTATGCCGCCGGCGACCCGCTTAGCAAGCGCAAGGACGCTTCAGAGCCTCGCGACGACGCGCTCCTCATGGGCCTGGATGAAGGTCAGCGCGGCGCCGCGGAACATCGTCCAGGCGGGGACCGCACGGCCGCTGACCTGGCCGCGCACATCGTGGCGCAGGAGCTCCGGATCGGTGTCTTCACCCGGCAGGATGCCATCGGGATCGATCCGCGCGGAGCGGCAGAGCGCGCGTGCGATGCGGTTGATGCGGTCGTCGTCCATCATGGTCCCGTCACGCGGCAAAGGCGTCGTCGAGCCGTGGAACGCGCATGGTCGTCTCGGGTTCCCCGAGCCGTCCCGATCCTGCGCGGCGTGCGAGCGAGCGGTCATGGCACGAGGCTCAGCCGGCATCGGCATCGGGTGCGAACCGGACACCGATCTCGCCGCGCTGGATCCAGACGATGGTGGCGCGCTTCGAGACGTCCATCACCTCGTCCTGGAGATGCAGTTCGAGCGGCAGCGGGCGGTCGCTCTGCGGTTTCAGCCGCGCGCCCGTCGCCGAGAGATCGAGGATGCGGCATTCGACGAGGAAGCGCTGCGAGCGGTCGAACAGCTTCGCCATCCGCAGATGCGAGCGCCAGCGCTTCGAAAACCGCTTGTCCATGCCGTATCGTCCGCTCTCCGCCATCCGCGGGAGGCATGATGCGCAACCAGGATGGAGCGGGGCTGACGTTGCTGTTGTGTTACCGGAGGTTTCGCCGAATGCTTCGACATGCTCTAAATCGCAGTAGGGTGAGGGCTGCGAATGTTGTTGCTACCGCGTTTGCTGAAGAATTTCGTCAGGATGGGGCGCCTGACGGTGATCACGCCGGATGGACGAAGCCATGTCTTCGGGCCGGGGCCGGGCGACATCCGCTTCGCGGGCGTGGTCAAGACGGCGCCTGCGGTGACGGTGCGCTTCCATGACGACCGGATCGAGCGCGAACTCTTCCTCAATCCGGAGCTCGCCCTCGCCGAAGGCTACATGGACGGGCGAATCGACTTCGAGGAGGGCTCGATCAACGACCTGCTGACGCTGTTCTGGCTGCAGCGCAAGGAGCTGCGCAAGCATCCGATCCAGAAGCTGATCCGCTCGGTGCGCTTCAAGATCCGGCGGTTCCGGATGCACAACCCGCTCGGCGTCGCCGGCAAGAAGGTCAAGCACCACTACGACATCCCGACCGATTTCTACCGGCTCTGGCTCGACGAGACGATGACCTATTCCTGCGCCTACTGGCACTCGCCGGAGGTCGGATTGGAACATGCGCAGAAGGCGAAGCTGCGCCACATCGCCGCCAAGCTGAAGATCGAGCCGGGGATGACGGTCCTCGACATCGGCTCGGGCTGGGGGGAACTGGCGATCTATCTGGCGAAGGCCTGCGGCGCGAAGGTGACGGGGCTCAACGTCTCGCCCGACCAGATGGCGGCCGCCCAGAAGCGCGCCGATGCCGCGGGCGTCGGCGACTCCGTGACCTTCGTCAACAAGGACTATCGCGAGCTTGGCGGGACCTTCGACCGCGTCGTCTCCGTCGGCATGATGGAGCATGTCGGCGTCGCGCATTATCTCGAATACTTCGAAAAGATCCGCGACCTGCTGACACCGGACGGGATCGCGCTGGTCCATTGCATCGGCCGCGTCGGCCCGCCGGGCTTCACCGGTCCGTTCTTCGACAAGTACATCTTCCCGGGGGGCTATGCGCCGGCGCTGTCGGAGGTGTTCGCGGCGGTGGAGCAGACCGGGCTCTGGCATTCCGACTGCGAGTTCTGGCGGCGGCACTATCACTGGACGCTGGAGGCCTGGCGCGCGCGCTTCATGGCGCAGCGGCCGCAGGTGGTCGCGATGATGGGCGAGCGCTTCGCGCGAATGTGGGAGTTCTATCTCTGCGCCTGCTCGATCTCCTTCGACATCGGCGGCGACATGGTCTTCCAGCTCCTGCTCGGCCCGCACAAGAGCGCCGTGCCGGTGATCCGGGACTACATCCAGGACGACGAGAAGGCGCTGGCGGCGCGGGGGTTTTAGGCTTCTGCCCCCCCTCGACCTCATCCTGAGGAGCGCCGCAGGCGCGTCTCGAAGGAGGTTCCAGCAGGCTCCAGAACCTCTTGAGCCATCCTTCGAGACGCCGCTGACGCGGCTCCTCAG
>LFEF01028368.1_pt1 | contig 12907 bp, 9 predicted proteins | sample 619371 | NCBI WGS metagenome assembly LFEF01 (sample SAMN03014291, study PRJNA259931) | freshwater metagenome | biome: lake; feature: waterbloom | place: China: Taihu Lake | collected 2006-08 | depth 0 m m
TCAAGGCATCCAGACTGCCGTCCTCCAGTTGGTCAACGCGCCCAAGGTTGGCCACGACGCGCAGGCGCGGCTTTCCATCCGCATTACGGAAGGATTCCATGATCTGCAGGTAGCTGCGGCCGCCATTTGAGGTGATGCGCGTGAACATGGAATGCAATTTATAGCGCCAAAACCAATCTTACAATGCAGTTTACAAATGCCGCATGTAACTACACTACTCTTGCCGCCTGCAAACTCAACCACTTGAAATCATTGAAGCCGAGCAGCCGAAATCGGCAAATTTCGCGCTAAAAGTGTCGAAGATGGGTGATTTGCACCTGCGGCCTTCAGGTTATGAGCCGCGACACGACCACTGCCGCCACTTAAATGAAATCAATCACTTATCCCGTTTCCCTTTGTATTTATTACGTTTTCTATCGTCACCGGAAGGATGTCGTCGCTTCTAAACCGGACCAGCCCGTTCAAAACGGATTTCATCGGTTGACCAGACGTTGACAAGACACGCCGATCGCTAAACTTCATCAGGCCTACGGAAACGGGTCGCCTTGCCTCACTTGTTCCCGCCAGCGTCGAACTCAAGGGCCGACTAGCCGACGTGGCTTCCACTCCCACGAGCAGGCCACCTGTGCCAATACAGTCCGAAGCACTTCCTGCACCGCAGAAGCGCTTCGAGCAAAGCTCCCATACGCCAACTGGATTGTGCATCAACCCTCTGAAGCAAAGCGACATTTTCAGTGTCCCGGCCACCTGGAAACCGACAAGGCGGCCACAGCGTCAGAAGCAAGCAGGCAACAGCCAATCGTTGAAGAACGCCAAGGGCTTGACTATACACATAGAGATCGCCCTCGACACCCCACCCACCCCAGCAAGGTCCATAGGGCTCACAGAACCACTCACTAGCCACCAAGCCTGCCGCAAAACAGGCGACATGAAATGAAGATCAACCACAGTGTTCGACCACTCGTCCTCCGAAATCAAGATTGCAAGCCTGTTTTCGGGTTGCGGGGGGCTTGATCATGGCTTCGAAGAGGCTGGGTTCAGAATCCATTTTGCAGCTGATCAGAATGCTGACGCGGTTGAATGCTACAATTCAAGCCTTCGGCCGGTGGCGCGGCAGCTAACAATAGATAGATATTTAGAATTCGCCTTCCAGCCCGATGTGATTATAGCTGGCCCACCTTGTCAAGGCTTCTCCACGGGCGGCGGGTACAAGGCCAATGACGAGAGAAATGACCTTCTCATTTCCACTTGCTCAATAATCGCCCGATGCAAGCCTCGACTTGCCGTCATTGAAAACGTGGAAGCGCTCACGAACCGCAGGAATACTGGTTACTTCAGTGCTGCCTTAGAGGCGCTAGCGTCGGCGGGCTATCATTGTGAATGGTCGGTACTCTCAGCGACCGATTTCGGAGTAGCACAACGACGTCGCCGAACCGTCATAATCGCAAGAAAGAGCGCCCCATTCACAATGTATCGCGCCTCTCCCCGTGAAGCCGTAAAACTCTCATCTGTACTTTCCGGCATTTCAGACAGCGACATAAATCACAAGCCGATCTACCATAGCGCTGACTCAAAACACCATCGGATAGCACTGAGGATAAAGCCCGGTCAGAAACTCTGTAACGTGCGCTCTGGACCAAACAGCGTACCAACTTGGGAGATCCCAGAAGTTTTTGGATCAACAAACAGTGCTGAGAAGCTAGTGCTCCAGGCTGTTCGACAGCTGCGCCGGACGGAGCGCAAGCGGTCCTATGGAGATGCCGATCCGGTCAGCGTCGACCGCCTTTCCACCATTTGTTCGAGTGCTGACGCCCAAACGATCGATAATCTTAGGCGCATTGGATACTTGAGAGTCCTTGGGAATGAAATTGACCTAACAAACACGTTTAACGGAAAGTATCGCCGACTACGAGCGGATGATGTATCCCCGACAGTTGACACCCGATTTGGTGACATTCAGCTTTTCCTTCACCCGTTGGAGCATCGAGGCATGACCGTACGTGAAGCGGCAAGAATTCAGGGATTCCCTGATAACATCAAGTTTCCAAAAAATGAGAAATCGGCCTTTCGTCTGATAGGGAACGCGGTACCACCTCCTATGGCGTTCGAGCTAGCGAAGTACTGTAGGGAACTTCTATGAGTGAGAGATTGACCGAGCTGCCTCAGGAGTGGGATTTTCCTGGTGATGAGAGCCCGCTACCCGAGGAATCAATAACATTACTGAACTACCTGAGCAGAAAGGTATTCAATGACTATGAGCCTGCTCAGTTTCATCCCTTTCGCGCACGCCTCCTCGATTGGATTAACAATCTACCTGATCCACGAGATCAGCAAATGCTGCTCGCACTTCTTTTGGACGTTTTCTATGTTGGGCGGAGAGAGTTTGAGGCGCTGTTTCGATCGGCATATCGAGGCTCCATCGCGCGATGGATACTCGACTCGACCAATCTCGACCCTTTCTCAGTCTCTATAGAAAACAGTATCCGGACCTACGCGGATGAATTATGGATATGTCCGGTATCGGACAGCCTGCGGATCAACTCTTTTCTCAAAGTCAATGGACTGAAGAGCAAAGAAGTTCGACCGGACTGGCGATCACTTGCGCGTCTTGGCGACGAAAGTAAGATTAGAGAATATGTTGTCAGGAACAAGATAAAGGGGCTTGTTCTTCTGGAAGATTTCGTTGGATCAGGTCGACAGTCAAAAGCCGCTGTCAAGTTCGCTTCTAGCAGGTTGCTGAAATAGTCCCAGAGCCGGAACGCTTTCCCTGCATCAGGGCTGGGTCGGGGGGATCGCGATGTCTGTCAGCGCGTTCGACATACGCGTCTGGTGCGGTTCTTCCGCGTCACACAGCGAGCAACCGGGGCAGTCTCGCGAGGTTGTTGGCGGCCATTGTCAGGATGAAGCGAGATCGGACGCGTTCAACGCCTCGATACATGGTCTGAGCCATGCCCCCGACGGTTTTCGCCCAGCCGAACGCCTCTTCGATCTTCTTGCGGTGCTTCTGGGACAGAGCGTAGCCCTCGTGCCGGGTGGTTCGGCCGTCGATTGCTGAATATCTCGATTTCTGGGCGACATGTGGCGTGACGCAGGCCTGGCGCAGGTCGGACACGAACCCGGCCGCGTCATATCCCTTGTCGGCACCGAGCGTCAGCCGTCTGGTCGATCCGGGGGAGTGACGATGGACCATGTCCAGCGCTGCCTTGCGTTCGGCATGACCGTCCGCCTGGGTCAGGTCACCCTGCACGACAAACCCGTGCCGGTTTTCCATCAAAGCATGGCCCATGAAGCAAAGCACCGCACCCGTGCCGGGGGATTTCTTGTAGAGCCGCGCATCGGGGTCGGTCGTCGAGGCATGAGTGGCATTCGAGCGCTTCTCGCCCTTGAAGTCGACCTCGGCATTTCGGCAGCGTTTGGTGTTGCGGGGCATCTGGTCGGGCTCGGCTGGGGTCTCGGAAAGCGCGGCTTCGGGCGTGGTATTCGGGGCGGGTGGATCGCCGGGTCCCTCGTCGTCAGGCGGGGTAGCATCGGCCTTTGGTTGGAAGCTCTTCATCGAGGCCCAAGCCTTCACCAGCGTACCATCGACCGAGAAGTGGTCGTCCGACAAGAGCGGTGCCACCTCGCGGTGGGCCAGGATCGCCGCCATCACCTTGCGCGACATCTCGGTGGTCAGCAGCCGGTCGCGGTTCTTGGTAAACACGGTCGCCACCCAGACCGGGTCGTCGATGCCAAGGCCTACAAACCAGCGGAACATCAGGTTGTAATCCATCTGCTCCATCAACTGCCGTTCGGAGCGAACCGAGAACAGGATTTGCAGCAGGCTTGCCCGGATCAGCCGCTCAGGCGGGATCGAGGGGCGGCCGAAATCCGTGTAGAGCACCTCGAACTCGGCATCGAGGCTGGCAAGCGCGTCATTCACCACCTGCCGGATCTTGCGCAACGGGTGTTTCGGTGGGATCCGCTCCTCCAGATCGACATAGCTGAACAGCGACCCGCTCGTCTCGTCCGCCCCGCGCATCTTCACCCCCGCCGTTATCGTGAAAAGGATGAATCATGTTCTCAAACCGCTGTCGAGGCGGGACTATTTCAGCAGCCTGGTAGGCCTGCTGCCCAATGCAGTGCCGTGAGCCGTGGCCATAGTAAGGCACAGCAAGACGCCACTGCGGAGGAAAGCGTCAGAGTCATGCGTCCGGCGGAGACAACAGACCTATCGACAACTGTCTCGTAGGAGCCTTCCTCCACTGTTGCAACGCCCCATCGGGACGCACTACACATGAAGGGAAAAATGCAACAGGGCAGAGACGGCACATCCCGTATACTGACCTCTCCAAGGACAGGCATACTGCAAGATTGCTCGACAAGGGAACCTGTGCTACACGCGTCTAGGAATGCTAAGCCATCTGTTTTCCAATTGAGCACAAGCGAGGCCGTGCGAGGATGCAAGTCAAAAACACATTGCTTGCCTTTCCCCTCATTCTTTTGACTGCAACTTTCCAAACGACCACCACGAATGCGGCAACACGCGAGCAAGCTGTCTGGCTCCTTGTACAGGAATTGAAATCTGCCGGCGCGACGGGCATAACCATGTCGCACCTTCCAACAGGGATGACAGTCATTCAAGCGAGTTTTGGCGATACTGCAACGGTCGTAAGCCTCGCTCCAGACTCACATGAAATCGACTATCTTGAAACCTTCGATCGAACTGCGACAGAAGGATTTTTTGGGCGTAGAAGCGGTGAGAGCGCTGCAATCACCGAGGCGCTACGCAGATATGCTGCCGCGATCGGTCGCAATGAGCAGCCCTCAGGCATTGACAACACCCTAGGCACTCTTCTGAAGGACGAACGAGAGATTGCCACACTCGGCTTTAGTAATGAACGTCGAATAACTACGGATGCTCAAGGGGCAGAAATCCGGACCGAAACCCGTGTAGGCGTGCCTGAATTCAGAATTCAGAACAATGAAAGCTCCTTCAATACTGGAGAAATGTCTAGAAACGCTGTTTCTTTTACAGCTGATATTAACCTCAGCCAATCAGCCGCGGTTACGGAACTTGGTGGGGTATCGAACTTTGATCAACCCATTTTCACAAATCCTGAAGGATTTAAAAATGGGATCTCGGTAAATATTGGAAATCAAAACGTGATCGGTGAAAATCCAATTGATCCTGCGGCCCTTCGCGCAAATATTATTGACTCAACAACGAATAGTTTCGCGAACTTTCCAACCTTGACACCTCCGACTTTTGGCGTCTCAGATTAACCGCCGCAATGCTCAAAGCAGTGAAATGCCCATACGCATCTCTCATTAGCTTTTTGCCGTGATAAATTGGCAAAAAATTTCAAGCTACCGAATACTGGAAAAGAAAAATCCCAAAAGCCCTCTCAGTTTACCTTCTCATTTTCATTAAAATTTTCAATTCAAAGCGCAATGTGCAAAGGCGCAGTCTTGATCAAATGTTCCGTTGTCGAGCGCAGGGCAACCTTCGTGAGATTTTGAAAATGAAATGCGGTACACCAAAAGACACCACTCAGGAAACCCGTCTGGAAGCTCACATCCGAGCATGACTATAGGATCATGCTAGCCCAAGAAGACACAGAACGTTACGCCCAAAGGGTCAAACTGAACTTCTGCCTACGGCATCATAGCAACTTGACACGTTCGTATCTTCCAAAGCCAGCAGACTGGAGGACAAAAGACGAGGCGCAGCTTGCCACATCCTAAAATTCTACTTATGCTAGCCCAGCTTAATATAAGGAGGCCGGGATGGCGAAGCAGTTGCTTATCTACGAGCGCGTAGCACCAGTATCTTCTGATGTTCATCGTAACACTTCAATAAAGAAGTCAGATGACTATTCTTTTGCAGCAAAGCTCAATTCAGTTCCTTTGCTTGCTGCTGAATTCCTGACAGCTGCACAAGATTATCCTATTGTGTTTGCAACCTCTGACAATTCAGTATTCCCGGCAGTTTTGCTTGGATTTGAAGACGGAAAGAGTCTCTGCGTAGGCGCAGATGGTAGCTGGACAGGTGGCTATATTCCGGCATTTCTGCGTCGCTACCCCTTCGTCTTTGCAGAGGGCTTGGAAGGCGAAGCAGGAAAATTTACTCTTTGCATTGATGAGACTTACCCTGGAATCAACACCGAGGGTCGCGGCGAACGGCTTTTCGACGCCGACGGGAACAGGACACAGTTTCTCAATACAAATTTGTCATTCGTGACGCAATTTCAAGCACAATTTGCTCGCACGAAAGACTTTGGCACGAGATTGGCGAACCTCGGTCTGCTCGAACCCGCTCAAGCGAATTACACCACTGCTGATGGCCGCACCGGATCGCTTAGTGGTTTTTCAACCATTGTGAGAGATCGGCTTAAAGCGATCCCCGAGAAGACCCTTCAAACCATGTTCGCATCAGACGAACTTGAACTGTGCTTTGCCCATTTACATTCGTTGCAGAATATCAATCGCCTTGGCGCGAAGATTCCGCAAGTCGCGACCGGCATGGCTGAACCGACAGTTATTGAACAGCCTGAAACAAAACCTGAGACCGAACAAAATCAAGAGAAAAAAGTAAAAGCAGAAAAATAAGCTGCAGATTGCTTCATTTTCATCATTCCGGAAAAATGCATGCGGGCTGGAATTATCCCAGCCTGCATGTAAGTTGATTAAGCGCGCCACCAAAGGCCTCTCAACAAACCAAGTAAGTAATCCCGAGCAACCACGATCCTGTCAATTGCTACGTCACACCACGGAAAAATTACTGACATTCAACGTCGGCCATTAATTTCAAGCTGAAGCAAAGGCCGCTGTTGCACTCTTATATGAGCCTTGGAAGCAAATTTACCCTCGGCAGCACGAGCCGCGACCTAAGCACAATATTGCCTGACCTGTCCCCTTGATCGGCCCAGAATACACAATTTTTCATCAAACGAAAAAGAAGATAAGCTCAGAGCTAAAATCACTGATCTTTATAACGTCGCGACCCCTTTCGCTTAACTATGAAAGTATCTACATAATTAACACCGATGACGCGAGCTACATCAGGTCGAAATATCCCGGTGCGACTAACACGCCGCGAGATACCGCAAACACATCTTAGCTCAGCACGGCCGCCAAACCTGAAGTTCTTGCGGAGAACTCGTCCGACCTGCAGGCGTTTATGGCCTGACGACGAGTAAACTGCAAAAATCCAACTTTTTCCAATCATCTTTCTGGATGATGTTCCTGTTCCGGTATAATATAGTAGGATCGTAAGAATTCAGGTCTTATCGCCCACATGGAAGCACAGCAGACCAGCTCCCGACTTACTGTCTTCGAATTGTCTTCACCCGGGGATATAGAGGCCAGGCTAAGGGCGTGGCTAAAAGAAGTGCAGTCTGCAATTCAACGAGAAGAAGGGGTCGTCTGCTACCGTGTTTCGGCACAATTTGCACTCGATGAACAAGCAACAAATGTCCTGCACCTGTGTTTGCCCGAAGACCGCATAGCGAGCGCAGAAGCGGATGCAGCAAGGAGAGAGGCTCTTCGACTGGGGCGAATTTCGATAGCAGGTCCTCTGCCAGGCAACGGACATACCGGAACACTTGGAACTGCGGTTGCACTACCTCTACGAAAGTATTCAAACGGTGTAATGAGCTGGCTAGAGTTTGAAGCAGCAATTCCAAAGCAACAACAACTTACAAACATCATCGAAACGATCGGCCTTTCTCTCGGGTGGGTTCATTACCTGCAGGGCGAATCATTACTTATAGCTACTGAAAATAAAGATAGCAGATCCACTCAAGCGTTAAAATCAATCGTAAGTCTGGCATCTTCTGAAAGCTTCACAGAAGCCGCACGTGCACTTGCTACCGATATTGCTGATCGATTTTACTGTGACCGCGTCTCAATAGGGCTGATCCAAAATTCGATCATGAGAGTTGAGGCAATTTCGCACACTGGAAAGTTTTCAAAGAAGATGGCTCTTGTTCGCAAACTGCGCAAAGCCATGGAAGAGGCATTTGATCAAAAAGAGGCATTGTTGTGGCCCAACAGTGAAAAAGTTTCTGAGCAATTCGCCGATGCGCAAGCCGATTTGGCAGAAAAGGACATGACACGAAGTGTATTGACCATTCCCTTGTTCGATGGGCGAAATTATGCTGGCGCAATAGTATTTGAACGATCAAATGGATCCCACTTTTCAAAAGATGACACGGAAACGCTTGAGTCCATTTCTGGAATACTGACCCCTTTGCTCGTCGAAAAGCGCCATAATGACCGTTGGCTCATAACACGAGCAGGGTTTTCGTTAATAAAATTTCTGAAAGGAACCTTCGGCCGTCGGAACTTCGCGATTAAGCTAATCATTACAGGTATAATGGTGTTATTAACGTTGCTGACTACAATTGAACGTCCAAGAAATATTGTGGCCACAGCAGTGGTTGAAGGTACGGAAAATAGAGCGGTCTCAGCCGCCTTTGACGGTTTTATCGCCGAGGTCACGGCACGCGAAGGAGATCAGGTAAGTGCTGGCGAACCCCTTTTTCGTCTGGATGATCGCGATTTCGCACTGGAAAAGCTTCGACTACTGGCTCTGAGATCTCAAGCAGAACTAGAGCTAGACCGCGCGATATCAGCTCGCGATCGTGCAGAAACAACGCTCGTTGAGGCGCGGCTTCGTCAAATTGATGCACAGCTTGCCCTTGTCGATCAGCAAATTGAACGCAGCATAGTCGAAGCACCCTTCGACGCTATCGTCATCTCTGGCGATCTTACTAGAAGCATCGGCCGTGCAGTATCGCGAGGTGAGAATTTAATGATTCTGTCACCTGCCGATGACTACAGAGTAACGATGAGCGTAAAGGAAGGCGACATTCGGTTGATCGCGCCCGGACAGACGGGTCGCCTCAGACTAGGAGCCATTCCCGAGCGGAGTTTCGATGTTGAAGTTACTGAACTTATTCCCGTTGCGAGATATGAAGGTGGCGGAACACTGTTTGCGGTAGAGGCAAAGCTGAAAGGTTCGACGAACCTCCTCTTACATGGCATGAGTGGCTCTGTAAGGATTTTAGTGGATGATGTACCGCTAATCGTGCTTTGGGGTAAACCTCTTTGGGATAGCGTGCGCCTCTGGATATGGCGCTATATTGCGATCTGACGATGGCAGGGGCATTTCTCTCTTCTGATTGGTATCGTGTCGCGGACCTCAAACTGCGCCGTCGATCGCATCTTCAAACTGTCAGGCATGTATATCGTGATGACGTCTGGTACGTGATCCAAGATCTTCAAGGCGGGAAGTTACATCGGTTAACGCTTCAGTCCTTTTGTGTTTTTGCGCGTATGAACGGATCGCGAACAGTGCAGGAACTTTGGGAAATCGTCTGTCGCCGATTTCCCGATAATCCGCCTAGTCAGACCGAAATAATTCAGCTTCTGTCGCAGCTGCACAACGCTGACTTGGTGACGGGTGACCGACGCGCCAATCTTACAGAAGTTGACCGCCGGGCAAAGGAAGAAGCAAGAAAAACGACAATTGGGTATTTCAAAAATCCTCTTTCCGTACGCGTACCATTATTTGATCCGGAGCATTTTTTACGCCGGCTCACACCGCTTGCTCATCTGCTTTTTTCACCTCTTGGCGCAGTGTTATGGACAATCTTAATTTTGGCAGCTACTGCAATAGCCTTCCTCTCCTTGGACAGACTTGAAGCGCCGAGAGCAGAAACGATTCTATCAGGTTCAAATATTTTTTATCTGGCTAGTGCTTACATCTTCATCAAACTGCTACACGAGCTCGGCCACGGGCTCGCAGTAAAACGCTGGGGAGGTGAGGTCCGGGAGGTTGGCGTGATGATGCTAATTTTTTTTCCGGTCCCCTATGTTGACGCATCACAATCATCTTTCTTTCCTTCGAAATACCAAAGAATGGCGGTCAGTGCAGCCGGAATTTTGGTTGAACTTGCAATCGCTTCTCTAGCCTTGATCGTATGGTCAATAGCAGAGGAAGGTCCAATAGCGACACTTGCCTACAACTTGTTTATAATTGGCGGTGTTTCAACACTTATTTTTAATGGAAACCCCCTTCTTAGGTTTGATGGATACTTTGTCTTTGCAGATTGGATTGAGAGTCCGAATCTTGGCCATCGATCAAATCAATACTTTTGGTATGTTTTCCAGAAGGTTGTTTTGGGACATAAAGAGGCGCGGCTTCCCGTTGTAGGACGGCGCGAGGAGCTATGGCTTTTTAGCTATGCTGTTGCAGCCTTTGTTTATCGTATGATCGTAATGGTGGTCATTTCTCTCTATGTCGCTACGATGTTGCCTCTTCTTGGCGTGCTTATCGTTCTATGGAGCCTCTACACAACTTTTATTGTACCACTCAGTAAAGGAATACGCTTCATGGCTTTTGATCAGGCGCTTGAAGTTAACCGCCTACGTTCATTTCTGCGGTTATCGGTAGTTTTACTTCTTGGTTTTGGATTTTTCGCTTTCGTCCCGTTTTCGCACACGACTGTGTCCGATGCTGTTTTGGAATCGCCACCTGAATCTCTTATTCGTGTCCAAGGACAGGGTTTCGTCAGTGACATTCTTTTAGAAAACGGGGATGCAGTTAAGCCAGGTGACGCTCTTTTACGGCTGTCAGAGCCTCTCCTGGATCTGGAACTAGCGCTTGCCGAGGCAGAATTAGAAAACGCGGTCTTGAGCTTTAACTCACTTCCAATAGATGATGTCGGGGCTCGGACGCTTTGGCAGGGACAAATTCGATTCTTTACGACAAGGCTAGATGACTTGCGGGAGCGCCTCGACCAGTTGATCGTGCGCTCGCCGGCTCAGGGAAAAGTTGTCTTTCTCGATCGCCGCCAATTAAGCGGTCGTCTTATAAGACAAGGCGATGTGATCGGTTCGATCCTCAGCAACCGAGCACCAGAGTGGCGTACCGCAGTCTCTTCTGATCGAGGGGAATTTGTGGACTCAGATACCAAAGCGATCTCGCTACGCCCATATTCCAACTTGGAAAAGAATGACATCGATGTTCGGATCGTTTTCCGCTCTCCGGAGGTAACGACGCGATTGGAGACTTTTGGTCTCACAAACCTTGCTGGTGGGCCCATAGTTGCTGATCCGGCACAAGAAGACCCGACAAGCCTCACGCCTGTAGTCACTTACCTTCTTGCACCAACAAGTGTTCAGGCCCAACAGGATATTTTTCCGGTAGGGAGTCGTGCAGCAGTCCGGTTTACGCATAGTCCTATGCCTCTTGGTCCTCGTATTTGGCGCACCATTCAACAGACTTTTCTCACTTACTTTGGGAGTTAGACAGGGATTATGATTGGGTCTTTTCGATCTGGGCCTCCTTCGGACGCTCCACAGGCGCTCTTGCCGCGTCTGGAGCGATACCCGCAAAAGGTCGAACCAAGCCTGACGCCATTCGATGCGACAATCCTATCGATTGTTTCTTATCTCCGACCCTTACGAGGAATTAATCGAACTTGGGGTCCACAGGCGCATATCGTGAAGAAAGTTGATGAAGCAGACAAGTCTCTTCCTCAAGCGTTCGAGGAGTGTCTTGCGCTCCTCCCGATGTTGCGCGCGCGACTAAGGCCGCGACGTTTCAACTTAACTCTTTCCGATATGGCCCCTCTTTTGGCGGTGATCCGCCGGTCGTCAGAAGTAGTGTTGGGCCAGAAACCCTATTCGGTTCAAATCGCCGCGGTTGGGAGCCTCCTTAAAGGGGAAGTTGCTGAAATGCGCACGGGAGAAGGCAAGAGCTTGACAGCCGCTGTCGCTTCCGCTGCTTTGGCTTTCACAGGTCGACAGGTTCACGTCTTGACAGTGAACGATTATCTGGCAGAGCGCGATGCAGAGCGCTTTTTACCGTTATTTGAACTCCTAGGGCTGTCTTGCGGTTGTATAACGGAAGAGCAGTCACCTGATGATAGGCGATTGGTCTATCAGAGGGATGTCGTATTTTCGGCAGCAAAAAATATCGTTTTCGACTACTTGAGAGACCAGACAGGGCCATCCGCTCCTTATTTGTCAGGGCTATCGTCGAAATTGCTTTGTCTGCTTCCTCACAGGGAGGAAGCTATGGAGCCAATTCTTCAGGGACTGGACTGTGTGGTCATTGATGAAGCGGACTCAGTGTTGGTAGACCAGGCAGCGACGCCCTTTATTCTATCCGGGGGATTGGCTGCGCTAGGGGGGCTTGATCAAAACGTTTTAGCGCGCGCTTTGTTTCTTTGTTCACAGCTTCAGGAGGGTGTCGATTTCAAATGTTTTGAGGCTCTCCGCCGAGCTTCTTTGACTGATCACGGCAAAGTTAAGTTGGCAGAAGAAATCTCAGCCGATGATGGACTACTCGCTGTTGCCCCCATTCGAGAGCATATAGCGTCACAAGCCCTTGTGGCGCTCCACCTTTTGCGTCGAAACCGCGACTATTTGATCGAACACGATAAAATCCAGATCATTGATGAAAGCACAGGGCGTGTTATGCCTGATCGTCAGTGGTCTGAAGGATTGCATCAGTTAGTGGAACTCAAGGAGGGTCTTGATCCCAGCGACATTCGAACGACTCTTGGTCGCATTACATTTCAGCGATTCTTCCCGCGCTATCGGCATATTTGCGGAATGAGTGGCACTGCACTACCGGCCGCTCGCGAACTTTGGGAAAGTTACGGTCTTCAGGTTAGAAAAATCAAGCCGCGACGGCCGGATCGTCGGATATGGTCCACGGTTAAAATTTTTCCAACAACACAGGACAAGTGGAGCGCAATTTCAGATTATGTTCTGGAGTTATACAAAAGTGGCAAACCAGTTCTTATTGGAACGCGAACGGTTGAAGCCTCGCGGGCGTGTAGCGCTGCCCTCGCAGGCCAGGGAATCAAACATCATGTGCTCAATGCAGAAGAGGCTGCGCGAGAGGCCATGC
>LFEF01005960.1_pt1 | contig 12864 bp, 17 predicted proteins | sample 619371 | NCBI WGS metagenome assembly LFEF01 (sample SAMN03014291, study PRJNA259931) | freshwater metagenome | biome: lake; feature: waterbloom | place: China: Taihu Lake | collected 2006-08 | depth 0 m m
ATGAGACCACCGCTCGGGCTACGCCCTCCCGGCGGCCTCATGCGCGCGCCACAGTGGCCGACTTTTGCGCCGCCGCATGGCCGGTTTTTACTCTACCGTTGCCAGATCATGCTGATCCGATGGCTTTCAGCTTTTTGGTGAGAGGGCTTGGATAGGACGCTTAACTTAGTTAACCGACATCAACCCGGCGCAAAGGCCCCAATCGCCTTTCGTTTCACTATCGCTCAAAGTTCGACCACCTCACACCTGGTTTAGCGGCTCGCAGCCTACCTGTTCACCTCTCTGCGCGGGAGAGCATCATTGTAACGATACGCTCCCCTAGTTTCCAAAGAATTGCGCTGCCTTCTCCCTCAATCAGATACCGCCGCACAGTTCCCATTCTGTCGGCCAATAACTGCCCATGGTCCGGCGAATGAACCGGACTTGTGTCATCAAGTCCATACCACAAGTCGACTGGTATTGTTACGGTTTCAACACGAAACGGCGAGGGGCGCCACGTATTTGCGAGGTCCTGCATATAGCCTCGGGCGACTTGCCTGAAGCCCTCCTGTAGGCAGGCCCTGTAGGCTTCCGCGAAACGCTCGGAGCCATATACCGACTTGTCACTATTGGAACTCATTTCCATGATCATGGTCCAGAGCCAGTTCGCATCGGCGGTACTGCCTATCGTCTCAAAGAACGCCGTCTCATCGCTGTTGAGGAAATAGATCATTTTCCGAAGATGATCGGGAAGCAGGCTGAAAGTTGGCGGATGGTCAAAATCATCTTGCCCGGCAACCAGCGCTAATGTTTCCACAAGACCAGCCGCACCAAGCTGCAGAGCATAGGGGGCCCCTTGAGAAAAGCCCACGGCAGATGGACGCCTCAAGTTACGCTGGTGGATCAATTCCTTTATGTCATCTTGCCAAGACAAGAGCGATCCGGCCGGATTGAATGTTGAGCGACCGAGGCCTGGGCGGTCAATCGCGATTAGCTTAACACCAAGCTCCGCCCAATGGTGCTCTGCAAACCCGAGGCTCCCGCTCATCCCCGCGCCGGTACAGAACAGTACGCTTCGCCCCCATCTGGCCCCCACTCGGACCAAGCAAGGTCCCGTCCATCCCGGAGAGCGATACGTTCTTTAATGCCTTCAACGGGGCAGATCATACATTTTGTCCAGTAACTGTTATCACCGCTGTTGGGAGCGATCATGATTTGAGGCGGCGACAGTCTTCCATGATCCCCTTGGCTTCAGCTTCTTCGGCGACGACGTGGTCTGCGGCACGCTGGGCTAAATCGTGATCGATAACAGCCACCAGTTTAAACCGTTCACACCAAAGCAGCATATCGTGAGAAAAGTGCCCTTCGTTCCGAAAGAACTTCTCGTGCACCAGTTGCCAAAACAGAAGGGACCGGTCACCTTCGCCCTCTTCGTATGCGAATGCCTCGTCGATTTCATCGAATCTTCTGCGTTCAACGGTAAGGGTCTCGATAACCGCTATGTCGCGGCCATTTGCGGTAACACGCCACAGCATTCCTGGAGCCGTTTCGTTCGGCGAGTTGCCGTCCCACACAGTCGCACGCTTTCGCTCCGCGAGTATCAAGGCGGCAAGACGCGTTTCCATCTCGCCGGCTGAACCGAAAGACGTGGCCGGTAGTTTTGAATAATCAGTTGCAGTCATCGGGTATGCCAACCGTTCTAAGATCTAAGGTTCGCCGTGGGTAAACGGCTTGAAATCGGGTGGCAAGTGAACACAGTGACGCGGGCGGTTCCAACAAGTGTTGATTTCCGCGCGGAACTGAGCCGGTTAGGCGCATAATTTCCATCGAGAATTGAGCCATGTGAACCTTCCCCCAACGTGGCGAGCGACGGGGGCAACGGAGTGATCCACATGGGACTTTTAAACATCATTCGCCGGATGGCACTCTGCGAGAAGCAGTCAATTCGCGAGATCAGCCGGCGCACCGGGCTGTCACGCAACACGATTGCGAAGTATTTGAGCGCGGGTACGATCGAACCGACGTTCACCGTATCGGAACGACCGAGCAAGCTTGATCCTTTTGCCGACAAACTCGCGGCTTGGCTGAAGACCGAGGCCGGGAGGTCACGCAAGCAGCGCCGAACAGTGAAGCAGCTTCATACCGATCTGGTTTCTATACGGGCCGGCTTCCATTGCGCAACGACCTTCCGCATTAGTGTTGGAGCAATAAGACAGGCATCAGACTCGTAGAGTTCCTGCAAGGGACGAAACTCTCACAGCCCGCGATGGCAGCTTAAGGTGCCGCTGTCGGACCCTCCCGCACAGCCTCGCGCAACTTCTTTGGCTTCGAGCCGGGATAACTGATCAGATTGTCTTTCAGGATCCGATCAATTGCCCTGCCAAAGCTCTGGTATTTTGTCTCGACACTATCGGCATCGTTTTCGTCCATATTCTTGAACCACCGATGCGTGTTGGCTTCACCGAGAATTGTTTTGATTATCTTCAGTCGCTCTTTCACCGGATATATGCGAGGCATTCCCTCGGGGAAAGCATTCCGAAGGCATTGGACGATGACAGCCTTGTACTCTGTCTGTTTCGGCATCGAACTCATCCAAGCATCAGTTTCGCGATACTCAAGCCTTCCGGGATCCTGGCTTCGGTCCGGCTTGTATGCCGCCAGAACCCCTGAAGGAAAGAATTGCACATTGGTAAATTCGTACCCAGGCCCCTTCAGTACACCTCCTAAAACTGGATCGATCCTGAACTCGCCCATCATCCATTGTTCGGGGGTGATCCTCAGATTCGCGCTATAGAGCAGCGAAGGATGTCCCAACGCTGAAATCAGCCCTCCGGAAAGGTGGGACTTGAGCAGCGGCATCTCTTTTTCCAGATCTACGAACTCACCGGGCCTGCCATCGAAGTCCAGAAAGCCGTCCGGGTAGGAAGTTGCCACCAGTTCAATCAGATCGTGGCCGTCTCTATGGTTGCCGGCCGCCTTCTTCGGATGGAACCAGACAATAGTCTTTTTTTCCTCCAGCAAGTAAATGTATTGATTTTGCACCCAGACAAAAATGTTCTGATAGAAAGGCTTGTAGTGGCGGTAGACGGCTTTCAAGGTGCGGTTCCCGATCCAGCCCAATAGCATTTCGGGAGTCCAGAGAACGATGCCGGGGGCTGAGGGCTCGAAGAACTTCGGCTTTCTGGCAAACGGCGGCCAGCCAGACTCCTTAGCCTTTTGTTCTGCCTCTTCCGGAGTGATTTCGCCGCGTTCGACTTTAAGCTTTACATCTTCACTCGTTTCCGGCCAGCCTAGATTATCCATTTTTTCAATCTTATTATCCCGAGGCAGCAGCTTCATCGTTTGCCGCCAGTCCCATGGACCAGGTTGATCATCCCGGCAGTCTGGACCCGTATCATCAGTGTTAGCAGTTTCATCAGGCATATGATCTCTCCCTTGCCGTCCTTATTCGTGACGACCCACCTCTTAAATTCTTGATAGCTTGTATGCTTGATGAAGCGTTGAGCTTTCGCGGGCTGCCCGCCATTCAACACAAATTACTACTTTAAGTATTAATTTGAGCGACGCAACCAAAAGATACTATTTGTCTGAAGTTCATCTGGTCTCGTTGTTATCATTGATTTTTTCTTGTCCCATCACAGACCTGAAACAGCCCAATACAAGTTGGATCCTGCCGGCTAGATTCAGAGGGCTTCGGCATTAGAGCGTTCCCAAGACTAACTCGCTGAAGCCAGTATTTCATGCGTAAAACGAGGTTTGACATGTACAAGGTACCGACGGACAAAGCGGACAAGACGAAGACGAAAAAAACCAAGACCACCACGGGCGTGGAAATCCCCTCCGAGCACCGTGAACTGGTCGACAGCGTGGAGGGCGTCATCGCCGAATTCGCTCGCAAGGATGCGGAAGCGACATTCATCCGCGGACACGAGCTCTTGCGGGTGAAAGCGGTGCTGCCGGAGAAGATGCTCGGCAAGTGGGTATCGCAGAAATGCGGCTTCACCCCGCGCCTGGCGCGACTGATGATGTCCACGGCCCAAAATCTTGCATCGTACCGCGAGCGTCTGGTTGCCCTGCGTGCTGCCCCTACCCTGCTCTATCTGCTGTCGAGCGCAGCACCTGATCTGGTCGAAGAGGTCGTTGCCGATCTCGAGGCTGGCAACCGTGTGACGACAGCCCAGGTGAAGAAGAAGATGAACCCGGAGGACGCGGGCCGCAAGGTTAAGACGACTGCGGGCGGCCTTGAGGGACTGCGCCGGGCGGCCGAAGAGAAGATGCTCGGCGAGCTTGATCTCGTTACGACGCTCATTAAGCGCACTTTGACCGCCGCAGAGGCCGCGGCGAGCAAGATCGCCGCCGGTGGCCATGTTGCAAAAACGACCTTTGCAGGGGCCGTTGAGAGCGACTGCATGGTTGCGAGCGATCTTTTCAAGTCGGCTTTGATGCCGGCGCGCAATGCCGTGACGAGCCCGGCGGAGTGGGAACGGGCACGCCGGATCATTGGCCGTCTGGGTGATTCTCCGCGTTACCCGGCGCGCAACGAATTCCATGGATGGATCGTCAACGAAGTGGTGCCGACACTGCGTTTCGTCGTCCATGGTACGCCAATTACCGAGGTCGCAGATGAGCGTGATGACGGGACGGGCGAGACGTCTGACCAAACCGGTGCGTCGGAGCCCGAGGCAGACGAGACGCTCCTTATGACAGCTGCAGACGAGCCCGTCCAAGTGCCACCGGCAGCAAATGTCTTGGCAGCAGTCATGCCAGCGGGCCGCAGCGGCTGAAGATGCCGACACTTACGCGAACGTTCAGGCTACTGTCGAGAACGGTTTCCTGAACTAAGGTTCTCACCCAAGGATGGCACACCCTTGAGCACCGCATGACCGCGGGAGCCTAAGGGGTGCCCCCTCTCCCCCCCACCACCCTCAATCTTACGCCTCATAGCCTTGTCCTGCCGTACCTGGTGAGCGGGTGCGGTCGGGAAAGCTTTGCCCAGATCGAAAGGAAAACATCATGGGACTGGATATGTGCGCCTGCAAAACCCGCCTACGCATCCCTAAGGTCGACTTCAAGGTGCGATCGCCGGATATCATCCACACGTGGCGCAAACACCCTGCGATGCACTATTGGATGGAGAACCTCTACTGGGCCAATGGCGGGCGTGCCGCGTGGTTCAATTGCGCCAATCTTCGCCTGACGCTCTACGATCTCGACCGCCTCGCCTGGGATATCGCCAGCGGCAATCTGCCGAAGACCGAACCGGACCCGGACTTTTTTGCACGCCCAAGCACCGGATGCGAATGGTCCAACGATATGCAGTTTGTCATCACTGCGCGTCACGCGATCTCTGAAGGCTACCGCGTCTTCTATCAGTCGTGGTGGTAGCCGAGGGCGAGTTCCTCGCCTGCCCGCTTCTGCCCTCTCATTCCACTCCCGCACCTCACCGATCCCCACCCTGCGTCACCCCGTCATCAACTGAATGACGAGGACGGTCTGGCGCGTCACAGACAAGGAAACAAACATGCCTCAGCATATCGAAGGAAAGTACATCATCCGCAAGATCAAGCGCGCGAAGCGTGCGCTTGACGCGTCGGTCGCATACATCAAGCAGTATGACCTGAATACACCGCTCTGCAATGTCTTGTTGACCCTTTCGGAGGCCGGGATTGGGCTATACACACCCCCAACTGCCGAACGACCGCAGAACCCATTCATCGCCATGATCTTTCCGCCTGAACTTGGGTTGACCTACCGCCATCTCAGCCTTGCTCTCGATCAAGCCATGATTACGAAGCTGCATGTAGCCATCGTATCCATTGTGCTTGTTGAAGAGGTGCAAGACCATCCCTTCCCGTTGCGTACCAACGTGTTCGCCGACACCTTGGAAACACTCGGCCGTGCAGTGTTTGCGGCCGCAGGTGTCAAGCATTGATCCAGGTTATGTCCGGGCTGGCGCTGACCACCTGGATATCCGGATAGCAAACTGTCCTGAATCGCCGGTGCTTCATCAGGCACTGGCGGCAGGCCAGGTCCCAGCGATTCCAGTGCAAACGACGTTACAGGGAGTAATGGGGGGAGTAGGCTGGATTAATGAGGTACGCTGTTTGTGTTATTTGAAGCCACGAGCGACCGCAAAGCCACCATAGGGATTATGATCGCGAGCAGATGGCGAAGCATTGCGAACGAGCATCAGACGCCGAGATGCCGTTTGATGCGGAACGGTGGGACACCTGTGCGATATCTGTCAGCAAGCTCCCAAAAGACTGTCTCCGAAGCCCGTTCATCAAAGCCCTGCTCGGCGAGATGACGCAGGACGGCATTGCAGACCTTTGCCAGCAGTTCGTCGCGGATTTGTGACGCGTTTGCGGTCGAGATAACTTCCCAGAGCAGCACGCGCGCGATGTCGTCGCGGGTCGGTCGCCGCATCTGCTTTGCCAGATCGCGCACACGCTTCTGACGAAGCGCCTGCTCCTCCAGTCTTTGCTTTTTCGACTTCTTCGTTTTTTTCATGGTCTTTCTCCATTCGGGTTGAGCCCTAAGCCTGACCTGGTGTCCTGCAAGGAACAAACGGCGTGACTATTCCGCCGGCCGTTGACGTCAAGGTTCGGCAGTGTTGGCATGCCGGAGTTAAAGCGAGAGACTGCAGAGCGCTTGGATACGAGGAGCCGCTGCAGTGAGCATGTCGTCACACACCATCATGTTGCTGATGCGGATGAGCGATATCTTGGCCCATGCTGTTAGCCTTTCCCGGCCCCTTCCCTTCCCAGCACCGAGCGAGGCTCCAAATTGTTTTTTGGGTGCCGAGTTCCAGCGCCGTTTGCGCAGGAATCGCCAAATCCTGGTTCCGAATCGACAAATCCGCATTCCGAATCGCGCCAGCATAAATTGAGATGATTTGACCTGAGTTGCCCGCAACGCGTTTCAATTCGACTTGATGTGCGGGCGACTTAGATCGAGTTGGCTGCGAGGTATGTGACCTTGATGGGGGTTCCCGAGAATTGAGAGTAGTTTCTCGAGGATAGCTGCCACGCCCATTACGCGCCCCCGAATTCCTCGAAGATCTGTTGTGTCAGCGTAGAGCTCGTACACAACCCTCCCCGGCACGTGTCACGCCGTGACAGCAGGAATCGATTTTACGGAGTTCGGACACGAAAATCCTCAATCCGGAATCGCGGAAGCGGCGTTTGGAAACGCCGATCTGGCGTCCAGAACCGAACGGGCGCCAATCGGAATCGCGGCTGCAGATCACGCTGTGACCCGATTTGTTATTTGCCCTCCTGAAGCCAGTGACAGCGCTTTTCGGAACTCATCCCCCGACATGACACCGATGTCTGCCAACTTCGCGGCGATAACGGTCAGAGCCGTTTTGTGCCACGTCAGCATCTCCATTGCCAAGGTCTCGGCGCGCTTGAGCCGCGCGTCAACCCGGTTTCGAAGCTCGGCGTCGTAGAGCAACTGCTGCTGCGCCTGTTCTGGTACGACATAGATCAAAGGATTGACATCGGAGAAGCCAAGCTGTGTTTCGGCCGCCAACATCAGCCGCGTTGCCCGGGCCAGATCGCTGTTGATGTCACCACCGGATCCAGCCAGTGTCTCGCCAAAGACAAGCAGCTCGGCAGTCCTTCCCGCGAGTGATGCAGCACAGGTGCGCATGAGCCAGTCGTCGTTCTGGGGCCGGTCGTGGAAAGGTGTAAACTCGACTTGGCCAAAGCTTTGAACTGAACCGTTCAGGCTGCCACCGATCGCGACGGCGTAGACAATTCCGGTCTCAAGGAGCGTGTAAGCCATGGCATGCCCGACTTCATGCACCGCAAGCCGATAGCGATGATCATCCGTCAGCCTGATGCGAGACGCCACCAGCGCCGTCTCAAGATCGGCCCATGTGATCGGTCGCCGTTCGCGCCGTGTCTTCTGCCGTAATTCCCGCACCAGCCTCTCGATATCCGCTCCGGTTCTGCCGCAGGCCAACAGAGCCAGACGGGACAGCGGCGTAAGATCGACGCTCTGACGAGAAGATTGATTGTCCAAGCTGTCCGCGCATTCACTCATGCGCTGATCCTCCTGCTGCCTGACGCCTTTGCGTTCACAGGGCTTTGTTCGGCACTGGATTTGGTCGCTTCCCGCTCAAGCTTGTCATCCACTTGAGTGACGTCGGGTTTGCCTGCCTTCGGCGCGGTCTCGATGACGTTCGCGAGGTCTGCCCCGAGATGATGCGCCAGAATGCCTGTGAGTGCCTCGATATCCGGCCGCGGGATCTGCACATGCCGCTCCAGCCGCCCTGATCTAATGAGGGCGGGATCGAGCTTCTCCGGCAGGTTGGTGGCCGCAACGATAATCACGCCTTCGGTCTTCGCTGCTCCATCAATCAGCTCAAGGACACGGTTGATCAGCGATGCCCAATAGTCATCGTGACCCCTATGACCTCGGCTATCTCCTGAAGCGCGTGATCCCAGATTGTCGATCTCGTCGATGAACAGGATCGCTGGCCGATGCTCGGATGCAACTGCGAAGGCGGCATTGATCGATTTCAGGACGTCGCCGAGATAACTGGCTTCCAGCCAGCGAGCGACGGAGGTTGCGAGCAGCGGTACCTGCAGCGTGTTGCAGAGCGCTTTGGCGAAGGTGGTCTTGCCTGTTCCCGGCGGACCGGAGAGAAGCAGTCGGCTGCTCAGCTCACTCCAGTCCAGCAGGCCGTTACGCCAGAGATCCAGATCGAGCTTGAGACTGGCCGCCCAGTCAGATGCCTCTCCATAGCCACTGAGTGTCTCGACACGCAAAACGGCCTCGGCGTCGCCAAGCTGCGGGCGGATGACCTCGACCGGGGCAGAGCCTGTGCCCTTGCGTTTCTCTTCAGGCTTTGTGCCCGACCGCCATTCCGGAACGCTTGAGCTCTTCCTGCGGCCCAAGGAGGCATCGGAACCTTCGGCATCACCACTCTCCGGATCTGACGTGCGATCTTCCCTGAGAGCCTCCAATGCGGAAATGATTTCCGCATTGGACCGCCCTGGACGCACGATCAGGGCGAGGTCATCGAGATGCAGATGATCGAGTGTCAGACCCTTCGCCCGCATCAGTTCGAGTGACTGCTTTGGCGCAATGCCGCAGCAGATCTGCAAAAGCTCGGCCAGCAGGGTGTGATCGAGTCCATGTGTCTCCAGCACAAGGTCAGCTGCGTGCATGATGATATCCGGCAGGTCCTGGTTCGTCTGATCGACCAGCAGAATTGGTGGTGGAGGCTCGCTGTTGATTGCGTCACTGAGCGCTCTGCCAAGGGCTCGGTCGGAGACTTTCTGAACTTCGCTTCCCGCAATCGTCTTGATCCGCTTGCGGAGTTTCCCCGACCGTCGGTCGCCGTAGTCGCAGATCCCGGCGAGACGCACGAGTTCCTCAAGCTTCATCCACGACGGGGTGATCAGTCGGTCCTCCAGCGAACGGCCACAATGGCGCTGGAAGCCGGGGACGGGGATGCGCAAAACAATGAACGGGTCTGGGCGACGCAAGACCGAGCGCAGCGCCTCCCATCCGCCGGCATGTGATCCGATAGCACGCGCAATCAGCAAGGCCACCGCAACAGGTGCTGCTTTGGGAAGCGGCAGTTGTTCACGAAGAACAGCCAGTGCCTCACGCTCGGATGCGGCCTGGCGCTCAAGTTCTGTATCGCATGCTGACGAAGACACCAATGATGATGTCGCCGACATCCGGGCTTCTCGAACGGAAGCGGCGGACGGCGGTTGAGACTGCCAAGCTTCTGCAAGAGAATCGCGGTGCCGGTCGGCATGGCCGAGCCTGCGAGACAGGATCTGCCTGCCTTGATTCCCAAGCGACAACAGATGCATCAGCTCGACAGTCGGAGCCCAGCGACTGATCAAGCTAGGACCAGCACTGCCACCAGCGTCATAAGCGAGTTCATCCAGCAGACCTGCGACAGCTGCACGCTGATAGAGATCGAGAACAGCAAGCCGCCGAATGCGGTGCAGGAAGTATCGCGTGACGCGATCGGTGAGGGTTTCCATCAGACCTTCTCCTCGACCACTGGCTTTGGACCTTTGCCTTCAAGCCAGTCGCGGACCATCAGTCCGGTCGGGTCGCCGGCCGCGCACAGTTTCTTAAGATCTTTGCGGATGATTGCAGGAAGGCTGCTCAAGGCGATCGGCCGTTTGCGGGTCCAATGGATGGCCTGACCGACAATGAAGGCCGGATCCACTGGAAGGTTCACGGTCTGCCGCTTCTTGAAGGCCCGATATGGGATGCAATTCTCAGGCGACGAGTTGCCGGGACGGGCCATCAGCGCCTCGAAGGACTGCCGGGCTCGAGATACCTTCTTCGGCGCTGTCGAAGCCTGGGGCACGGGAGGATGAGCTGTCGGAGCTGTCGTCTCCGTTCCCGATTTGGGCACAGAGGCGGGACGGATGGGGAAGGGAATGATGGTCGCAGATGGTTGTTTCGACATGACGTGTTTCCTCTGCCGCAGCATCTGAGATGCGCGGTCGCAATGACAGAATGAATGGATGGATGAATTGGGGAGACGGCCGGCGCCGGCCGGCCGATAACTCGGCCTAGCTCAGCGCCTGTGGCCGAACGCTCGGCAGACTGGCAAACCCGATGCGGATCTCAGGTCGCTCGCCTGCTCCTGAGCCCGCCACGCCGACTATTCGATCGTCATGACGAGACAGACTGCGGTCATCACGGCAAGATCGCTGGGTCTCGAGCCAAGGCATTGCGCCTGCCCGACGGTCATCCTCGCTCAAGTCCCGGGCTTGAGCATAGTGTTGCAGGGCCTCACGCCAGACCTGTTCGATCGCGGTCTGGAACGTCCGCCGCAGATAGGCAACCGCCTTGCCCGCACCTTCGACGCCCAGCAGGTGATCGAGATCGCTGACGGGCCAGATACCCGAGGAAGCATCACGACTCGCATTCTGGGCGTCGAGAATGACGACCTTGACCGCTTCAACACTGAGCCGATGATGCTCGTGATAAAGCAGGTCTGGCACCGTGAGCGCTGCGGCCAGCATGCGCTTCTTCAGCTCCTGCAGTCGGACAGCATCATACGAACTGAGACTGCGCTTGACGTCGACGACATGTGCGGTCTTGGTGACGCGGTTCACGATGATCATGTCGGGCGTGTAGCCGCGCCGACCGCCGCTATCGGCATCCAGTGTCAGAGATGCGTAGTGGCGAGGATCGTTGCGGTCGACGACATCGAGAGCCGCCTTGCTGACGGGCAGGCGAATGTTCTCCGTCAGCACGACCAGTTCGGGATTAAGCCCCGCGATCATCTGGATGCCACGCTCGATCAGGCGACCTTCGGCCGCGGGCAGACCGCGCAGCAGGCTGGAAACGTCGGAAAGCCCCGACGCAAGTGCGTCCATCAGAGCGACCGAGCTGAAGTTCGATGTCAGCACCTGATGACATAGTGCATCAAGCCTCGGATGCAGCGAATCTAGATTGACGGCATGCGAATGGATTGGTGCGGAAGCCGCACCGGAAACGGTATTGGTCATCTTATGTGTATCCTGTTGTGGAGCGACATCAGGGCAAAGGCCATGGCCCAGCTGAGGACGCCATCCGGCGCGCTCGACCATCACGAATGCCAGCGATGTCAGAATTGTTCGATCAGGCCTGCGGAAACGCGGACGGTGAACCGGAGCCAGCAACGGCAGAACGCCTTTCTACCACGGCACGATCTGAACGAGGATCAACAGGATCCATGAGGCGGAGTGCTTCCATGACGGAAGCGAAGCGGATAAGGGTCTTCATAGCCCAATTCCTTGTGCAATAAGGTTGCGGGTCAGGCCCTCGTTTGGAGTTGCCGCTCCGGCGGGGGCCGCTTAAGTTCCGGAGATCATTTGATTTATCCGGCACAACCCAGACTTAGCCCGGAGATCGCTCGCCGACAAGATGAATAGAACGCATCCGGAACAAAGAGCTCCGGTATGGTTAACAGGACACGCGTCCAGTTTGTGGCATTCTTTCTGGTTCATGCTCAGAGCGTTGAGATCATCGGTTTGGTAAGGCTAGCAACCCTGCGGTAGAACGACCCCTGGCCTACTGCCGGTTTTTCAGACGCCGACTGCCTGAAGCTTGCCGCTTACTGCCGATCTGACGAGCGGCTGGGCTTCGTTTGCGTCTCGAAGCGACGATATCCCGGATGGTTGATTGCAATCTGGACGCCTCTAAAAACCTCCCCATCTTTGGGAAATCGTGATTCAATCCGACATGCTTGATTTGGCGGGGGCGGATGATGCGGGGACAGCCGGGGTTCTTTGATCTGGACGAACGTTACGAGCGGTTGAGCGCCGTTGGCGATCCGCTCGAGAAGCTGAACAGCATCATCCCGTGGCCTGTGTTCGAGAAGCCACTGGCCAAGGCGCTGAAGCGATCGGATGGATCGAAAGGGGGGCGTCCGCCGTTCCCGGCGGTGCTGATGTTCAAGATCCTGGTGCTCCAGGCGCTCTATAATCTCTCCGACGATCAGGCCGAGTTCGTCATCCAAGATAGGCTGTCTTTCATGCGGTTTCTGGGGCTTGGGCTTTCCGACAAGGTGCCGGATGCCAAGACGATCTGGCTGTTTCGGTGTTGAGACTGAGCCCGCTCAGATCGATCCAGTTGCGGACCGTCAAGTGTTTGATGAATTCTTTACGGCGCCAGGAGGCAGAGGTTCAGCCAGTTGACAAAGGCGGTGACACTTCAAACACTGTGAGCGGGAAACAGGTTTTTTGCAAGGCATCGCAGTGGCGACAGGCTCAGAAGAGCTTCAGCTGATTATTCAAAGATTCAAGGAGACGCGAAAGGAACTCGGCTATTCCCAAAAACGCATGGCCCAGCTTGCCGGTGTTTCACGCCCGCACTACCAGAGCATCGAAGCAGGCAACAGTGCTCCGCGTA
>LFEF01009940.1_pt1 | contig 12849 bp, 10 predicted proteins | sample 619371 | NCBI WGS metagenome assembly LFEF01 (sample SAMN03014291, study PRJNA259931) | freshwater metagenome | biome: lake; feature: waterbloom | place: China: Taihu Lake | collected 2006-08 | depth 0 m m
AGTTTCTTTTTGAAAAATTTATCTTAACTCCTTTTTTATTAATTTTTTATTTTCTTTTTCACTTTTGAAGTGCCTTTCGAAATTTTTACTTTGTAATATGATAAAGTAATTCCAAATTGCTCCTTATAAGCTTTCGAAATTGATTCAAAAAGAGCTTTTTCACTTCCTTTTTCGACCAAGTTAATTGAGCAACCGCCAAAACCGCCGCCCATCATTCTGGCACCGATAACTTGTTTTTTGTTTTTTACAAAGTCAACCAAAAAATCAACTTCATCACAACTTACTTCATATTCTTTTGATAAACCATCGTGGGTTTCAAACATAAGTCTACCTAATTGCTCAAAATGGTTTTGATCCAAAGCTCTCACTGCTTCATTAACTCTACGAATTTCATTAATTACAAAACAACATCGTTTGAACAACCTATCGCCTAATTTGTTTTTTAAAGATGCTAATTGTTCTTCAGTGCAATCTCTAAAAGTTTGAACATTCGGATAAATACTTTTAATTACGTTCAATCCTTCTTCAACCTCATTTCTTCGGTCATTGTATCCCGAAGTGAGATGCGTGTGTTTAACATGACTGTCAAACAAAATTAAAGTATAATTTTTGAAATCGGCAGCATGGTACTGGTGTTCCAACGAAGTACAATCCAATTTGATTACATTGTTTTTTTTACCAAAAACACTTGCAAACTGGTCCATGATACCACATTTTACACCTACAAATGTGTGTTCAGATTGCTGTCCGATTAGGGCTATTTCTTCTCGGGATAATCCCAATTTAAATAGTTTATTGAGTGCATAACCGAATCCACATTCCAACGCAGCAGACGAGGAAAGTCCGGCTCCAATTGGTATTGTACTGCTAAAAACCACATTGAGACCTACAAACGAAAATCCTTTCAATTTCATTTGATGTAAAACTCCTAACATGTAATTTACCCACATTTTATCAACGGGTTGAAGTGTTTCACTCCAATTAAAACGATACGTTTCATTCAAGTCTTGAGCCACCAAAGTAAATTCATCCGTTTTTGATTTTGAAACGGCAATACAAATGTATTTGTTGATGGCAGCCGGTAAAACAAAACCATCATTGTAATCTACATGTTCGCCAATCAAATTGATTCTTCCCGGTGAAAGAAAAACCGATTCGGGTTCATGTTGGAATACCGTTTTAAAATGTGCAGTTGTAGCGGCAATTAACTTTTTCTTCATGATTGCACTCTTATTTTTTTTGATTTATTACCACTTTTGCTTTAGCTAATCCGTTCGATTTAACGGTTAAAACTAAGTTTTCTGTAGTCTTTCCGGCCTGTAAAATAACTTGGCATTTTCCGTTGAATGCACTACGTTGCCATGCACCTTTTCTGCACTTATCGGGTTCGTGTGAACTGGGATCACCATTGCCAACTCCAATAATTGCTCCGTCTCCTTGTAGTTCAAAAAAGACCATGTTGTTGGCATTTGGTACTTCTCTTCCTTTCTCATCCACAATTGAAACATTTACAATTACACCATCTTTTCCATCAGCTAAAACGGTTGTTTTGTTTGCAACCGCAACAACTTTGGTTGCAACACCTGTTGTTTCAACTTTAGAAGTTATTTTTTCCCCGTTTCTAATAGCAATTGCCTCTAAGGTTCCAGGCTCATATAAAACATTCCATTTTAAATGACTGTTGCGAGGCATTATTTTTTTGCCTAAACTTTTTCCGTTCAAAAACAATTCAACTTCCTCAGCATTGCTATTGACCCAAACTTCAATAGGTTGACCAATTTTTTCTTCCCAATTCCAATGGGGAGAAATATGTAAAACAGGTGCATTACTCCACCAACTTTTGTAATAATAATAAATGTTTTTTGGAAAGCCACATACATCTAAAATACCAAAGTGTGAACTAATATTTGGCCATTTATAAGGAGTTGGCTCTCCGCGATAATCGAACCCGGTCCATACAAATCCACCCAGCCAATAATCGTTTTCGGCGGCTAATTTCCACCAAGTTTCGGCTTTGCTAGCCCACCATGGATGTGTAATATCCTGATCGGGAACATAGGCTCTAATTTCATCTTTTTCATAAATTCCGCGTGTGGTAACGGTACTTCCCATTTCAGTTCCCAGTAAGGGTTGATTGGGATAATCACGATGATAATCGGCAACGGCATACTCTCGGTAATTGAATCCTCTAACCGGAATGACTTCGTTTACGCCTTTGTATTCGTTGGCCATATCGGCAGCATAGGTACTGGTTCGTGTTGGGTCCAACTCTTTTTGAATTGCCATTAAAGATAGAGCAATTCGTTTTCCATATTCATTGCCTTGAATGTTTTGTTCTTCATTACCAATGGACCATAAAATTACAGAAGGATGATTACGGTCACGTTTGATTAATCGTTTGAGTTGATCAACATATTCCGGACTACTATTCAATAATCGATGTTCATCTACTACCAACATACCTAAACTGTCACATGCTTCCAAAAGCTCTTTGGTGGGAGCATTATGACTCGCTCGGTAAGCATTTGAACCCATTTCTTTGAGCAGTTTTATACGATAGTATTGCATGAAGTCGGGCAGTGCACTTCCGATTCCGGCATGATCTTGATGGTTATTTGTTCCTTGTATTTTAAAGTTTTTTCCATTTAAAAAGAATCCTTTTTTAGCATCAAAAGCAACTGTTCTAAATCCAAAATTCACTTTTTGTTGATCTACAATCTGGTTATTTTGTTTAACTACGGAATATACTTTATACAGATAAGGATTTTCAAGTGACCAAAGTGTAATGTTGGATAAATTTAGTTGTTGTTTCAAAGTAGTTTTTCCATTGACAGTAAGTTCAACTTTTTGTTCAGCTGTTTTGGCAAGAAGTTTACCATTTCTATCGGTAATATACGAGTATACAAAGGCAGTAGAAGCAGTTAAATTTTTGTTTTCTACCTCTGTTTCAATGGTTAGTTTTGCTTTTTTACCGTCAATAGCAGCATATGCAAATATTCCGTCAGTTGGAATATGAGTCGTATTGCGAATAGTTAACCAAACATGTCTGTAAATGCCGGCACCTTCATAAAACCAACCCTCAAATTGTGTTGCATCTACTCGAACAACCAAAACATTATCACCTTCAAAGTTAATATAGTCGGTTACATCATAAGCGTTTCCTACATAGCCACTAAAATTGGTGCCTACATAAAATCCGTTAAGCCAAATAGAAGCATTACGATAAATTCCATCAAATTGAATTTCAAAACGTTTTCCTTCGTCTTTTTTGGCTACAGAAAAATGTTTGCGGTACCATCCAATACTGGTTTCAGGATAGGTTCCACCTACCGGCTTATAACCATGACTGTCCATTTCATGCGTTGTAGATTTTACAAAAGGAAGTTCAACCACCCAATCATGGGGAACATTAACAGTTGACCATGTAGTATCTACAAATTTTGGACTAAGAATGGTAGTTTCATAAATATTCGACTTATGAAATAACAGTTTATTTCCATAATTAAAATCTTTATCCGGATTGGCGGAATGTCCAAAATGAAACTTCCAGCCTTCATCTAAACTGATTTTTTGTTGAGCAAATAATGGGTTAACACACCAAAATAGAAGAATAAAGTAAAAGGTTTTTTTCATTTGATTTAATTTTTAAATGCATCCAATGCCGGTGAGGGTTGTCCGTTGGGGAGCCAAGCACTCAAGCTGTAACCGCTCCAACTTTTTTCGCCTTGTGGTTCCCAATATAAAACGCCTAACCCTTTTTGGTTGGGTACATTTCTCACCGCTTTGATGGTGGCTTCCAGTAAGGCTTTGGTGTTTTCTACTTTGTCATATTCGCCACCCACTTCCACTACCATAACTTCTTTGTTGTAACGTTTGACTAAATCGTTGAGGTTGAATTCTAAGTTGGCAATGGTTTCCGTATAATCTTTTTTTACCCAAAACGGATAATACGATAATCCAATAACATCATAACGCACTTTTTGCTCGGTTGCATTGTCAAAAAAAGTTCTGAATTTTTCAATGTTATCCCCTTCGTCAACATGAACAATTACTTTTATTGTTTTATCAACTGCCTTAACAGCATCGTATCCTTTATTTAATAGAATGCCCAATTGGTTCCAGTTATCGGTACTGCCATCCGGCCACAACATACCACCCGGAATTTCATTGCCTATTTGCACCCATTCTGTTTTTACGTTGGCTTTTTGAAGAGTAGTCATTACGTCAAAGGTATGGTCGTAAAGGGCTTGTGCTAGTTGATTAAATGATAAATTTTTCCAAGCTTCGGGTTTATTTTGTTTACCCGGGTCTGCCCATGAATCACTATAATGAAAATCAATCATGATGCGGAAACCCATTTTTTGAGCTCTTACGGCAAAAGCTACAGTTTCTTCTTTACTGCAATGGCCACTGCGAGGGTCATCAGACGGATTCACAAAAACACGCAAACGAATAGTGTTCATCCCTCGGTCTTTCAAAAGCTGTAAAGCATCTTTTTTAGTACCGTCACGATCATAAAATTGATAACCGGTGGCTTCCATTTGTGGTAGCCAACTCACATCGGCACCTTTGGCAAACTCTTGTGAAAAAACGGGAAGGCAAAGTAGGATTCCGAAAATTAAATGTAAAATTGTTTTTCTCATTATTCACTTTGATTAAATACGCTCATTACCGGTAATGCTTTATTTTCAAAATCCCAAAGAGCTTGATTTTCCCATGAAGAACCATTGGTTGATTGATTTCCTCGAAAGGCTATCCATTCACTTCCCCAATACGCAAAACCTAAACCGTATTCCGATTGTTCTACGATGTTTTTTATAGCTAATAAATAATTCTTTTGTCCTTCAGGAGTGGCCGGATAAGCTGGTATTAATTGATTTTCTAACCCCATAATGTTATTGGTCCAATCTTCCCATCCCAATGTAAATGGATATGCTGTTTCGGCAATTATTACTTTTTTATTGTGCGTTTGTCCTAATGTTTGTATCGTTGATTGAACTTCTGTTAAGTTTTTTCCATGCCAAATAGGGTAGTAGGATAGTCCTATATAATCATAATTTACAGGATTCATTTTATTAAAAAACCAAGATGCACCGGAACCAATTCCGGCATAATGCAACATTATTTTTGTAGTAGTTGATTTAGCTCGAATTGCAGTACTAGCGGCATTCAACAATTCTAAACATTGACTCTCATTGTTGATTAAATGTCCGGATGGCCACAACAAACCACTGTTGATTTCATTACCAATTTGAATGATGTCCGGTTGTATTTCAGTCATAATGGTTTCGGTATAAACCACCATTTCATTTTTTAAATTGGTAAATGATAATCCACTCCAAGTTTCCGGCATGGTTTGATGTCCTGGGTCGGCCCAAGTATCAGAATAATGAACAGTCAACCAGACCTTCATACCGGCTTGCTTCACGCGTTGGGCAAATGCTTTTACTTGCGTAAATCCGGATTGACCATCTACTGGGTTTTTCCACAAACGAATACGGATGGTATTACAACCCGCGTTTTTTAAAGTTGTTAAGGCATTTTCCGGTTGGTTGTTGGCATTAAAATAAACAGTTCCTTCACTTTCGATTAGAGGCAAAAAAGACATATCAGCAGCACGAATGTAGGTATCAACCGGAACGATTGGACCGTCATCATCATTAGTAGAAGAATCATCGGAACAATTCAGGAGTAAAAAAAGAAAAGGCAGTAATAAGATTATTTTTTTCATAGCAGTATAGTTAAATTGTTTCAAATACAAAAAAGGTTTGGTGCTCATATTGCTCCCCTTTTTTTAAAAGTGTTGAAGGGAAATGAGCATGATTAGGACTGTCAGGAAAATGTTGTGTTTCAAAACAAATACCACTTTTTGTGTGGTATTCAGCCTCCTCTTTACCGGGAAGTTGACCAAAACAATTTCCACCAACATAAATATGTACAGCCGGTTGATTGGTGAAAACACTCATTTTCAGTTGATTTTTCGAACTGTAAAGGGAAGCTGCAATTCTGTTTTTTTCTTGTAGTACAAAAGTGTTATCAATGGAATGTGGACATTTTTTTTCTTCCGTAAAATCAAAAGGACAATTGGATACATTCATAAACAAACCGGTTGGAAGGCATTCATCGTCAATTTCCAATATTTTTGTGGAGTTAACAAAAAGTTTTTGATGTTCAATGGTTTCTGTATGACCATCCAAATTAAAATAGGAATGTTGCGTAAGGTTGACTATCGTATCTTCTGTACTAAAAGCATTGAATTGTATGATTAGTTTGTTGGATTCCGTTAATAAGTAGGTAACCTCCGTAATCAAAACTCCCGGAAAATGTTCTTCGTTGTTAGGAGAAGCATATTCCAATGTGATGGAAGGTGAATCCCCTTTTTCTATTTTTTTTACCGTCCAAAGTTGTTGGCCAAATCCTTTACTTCCACCATGTAAATGATGGATGCCATGATTTTTGTTAAGCGAAATTGTTTTTCCGTTCAGTTCAAATGAAGCATTTTTTATTCTTCCGGCAAAACGACCAACTACGCATCCAAAATAAGGAGCACTCGGCAATTGATAAGAGGCCAAATAGTCTTCCGGTCGATCAAATCCTAAAACAACATCTACGAGTTGTTGATTGGCATTAGGAACTTTTAACGATACAATGGTAGCTCCATAGTCCATAACAGACAATTCCATACCGTTTTTATTGGTCAGCGTATGCAAGAAAATTTCTTCTCCGCTGGACAAAAAACCGAATGATTTTGTTGTTTCAGCGGTCGCAAATGAAGAAATATGTTTTTTTTCAGACATTTTTTTATGAATCTTTCATCAAATGTAGAAAATATATTTTTTTATCCATACCGGTACCTACCGGTTTTTGTGTATCTTCCTACCGGTTTTTAAAATTTTGTTATGAAGATTATTCAAGTGGACAACCAATCCGGTTTGCCAAAATACAAGCAAATCGTGCAATCAGTTGAGATTGCTATAGCGGAGAAACGGCTTTTAAAAGGCGATCGATTACCATCAGTAAACAAAGTCAGTTTAGAATTTTCGCTTTCGCGTGATACGGTTTTGTTAGCCTATGATGAATTGAAAAAACGAGGAATTGTCTTTGCAATCCTTGGTAAAGGGTATTATGTCAAGAGTGTTGAATTTAGTTTTGAACAACGATTTTTTGTCTTGTTTGATGAATTAAATGCATTTAAAGAAGATTTATATATGTCTTTTTTAGAAGCGGTTGATAATCGGGCTCAGATTGACATTTTCTTTCATCATTTTAATATGAATATGTTTCGAAAATTAATCAATGAAAGTAACGGGAATTATTCAAAGTACATTATTATGCCTACTAATTTGAACGGTGCGGCCGAAATAATAAAAGCATTACCCGTTAATGATGTGTATATTTTAGATCAAACCAATTCAGCATTAGTTAACTATCCATCAGTACATCAAAATTTTGTAAAGGACATTTTCAATGCCTTGGATGAGGCCAGACCGCGGTTAATAATATACAATCAACTTATTTTGATCTTTCCGGGATTTAAAGAACCGTTGGGAATGGTAGAGGGGTTTGCACAATTTTGTCAACAATATGCTTTTCCACATCAAGTGATAACCGATTTTGATCATAAAAAAATTGAACCAGGGAGTGTGTATATTATTCCGAATGATCGTCACTTAGTGCAGGTTATTGAACAGTCTAAAGCACAACAATTTCAACTGGGTCAAGATTTTGGTATCATTTCCTACAATGACACACCGCTTAAAAAGGTTGTTGAGAATGGAATCACAACTATTTCTACCGATTTTAAAATGATGGGTAAACAGTTGGGAGAGATGGTGTTAAAGAACCAGAAAATGCAAATTGAAAACACAAGTCGGTTGATTTGGCGTAATTCACTTTAGTCAATAAAAGTGTAGAACAAATTCGACAAAAATTATACAGTTTGTTCTACTCAACTTTGTAGCATTCTCTTTACTTTTGAATCGTTATTCTGTGGAGTGCAAAAGGGGTTTTGTCTCATCAATAAAGTAATAATTGGACTTGTAAATTTGGGGTAATACAATGTCAGTATATCAAGAAAAGATTCGGAAGTTTTTAGACTTTTCCCGAAAGGATTTTATCACGGCTAAAAATAGAAAAATAATCCATTATACGCTTTTGGGAGCGTTAATTGTATTGCAATTCTTTTTAGGACTTACGCTGTATAACGAGTGGGTGAATCAAAGCAAGGTGAACGATTTGCAAAAAGAGCGTCGATTTGCAGATACTGTTCGGCAGTTGTCTGATAAAACCAGAAGTGATTATTTAGAGGCTCAATGGCAATTGCAAAACTTTTTTTTAAAACGTGAAGCAGCTTATCTAGACCGCTATTTTACTTTAATGGGGGGTGTATTGGCTCGCATGGATACTTTGCATGGAATGACTTCCCAACATAACCGTTGGAAGGAATTGATGCTTAAAAAGCAACAAAAAGAACAAAAGTTTCTGACCCTAAAAAAGGAATTGGATAGTGTAATGCAACAGTATTTGTCAGATTCCACTTTTATCCATGATACATCAAAAACATTTCAACCTTTTCCTATAGAAGAAGTACTGGAAAATGTTGAAGTTGAAACCCGCATTAAAGCAGATTCAGTTTCCAAAAAAGGACTTTTTTCCCGATTGATGGCTGCCTTTTCAGGAAAAGTGGACATTCAAAAAGAGATTGTAGAAAATACCGTTAAAATGAAGTACGGTAAAACAGCATCTTCCGGATCAATTGAACAACAAATGAAACGGTTATTAGAACAAGCGGCGAAACATTATAAAGAACAATTTACGCAATTACAGCATCGCTTTTATGGTTTAAAAACGGAAGATACCGCTTTGATGGCTTTGAATGAAGCATTAGTAAATGAAAGTCATCAATTGTTAGAAGAGTTTAATCGCATAGCTAATCAGCTGTATCGCGAAAGTGAGAGAGCAGAGGCGGAGCAAACAGCAACTGTACACACCATTCGTGCCTTTTCATTGTTTATGTTGATTTTTGGTTTGGTTTTACTTACTTTATTTTTGTGGATGGTCACGCGATTGGCCTTTCAAAAAGAAGAACAATTGACTGAGGCCAACGCAACGATTCAAAAGCATTTGGTTTTCAAAACAAAAATCATCGGCATGTTAAGTCATGAAGTCCGTTCTCCCCTTAGTTTGATTGGCGTATTCAGCAAACATTTACGCAAACGATTTTCGGATAATGAAACCAAGGAAGTGTTTGATTCTCTAAAATATACTACTCATTCTTTATTGGTTTTGGTCAACCAAGTGTTGGATTTTTCAAAGCGAGAAAACCACCGGTTGAAGTTGAAAAAAACAAGTATTGATTTGCGTGAAGAGTTAATGTTGTTGTTTTCCGCTTTGCGAAATTTGGTACATGAAAGTGGTAATACGCTAGTAATTCCGGAAGAGTTGCCAAATGCGTTAAAGGCCAATGCCGATATGGTGAAAATTCAACAATTGTTTTATAATTTGATTGGAAATGCCAATCGATTTACCCAGAACGGTACGATTCGCATTGCAATGGCTATTCAATCACAAGGCGAACATTATTGGCGAATGATGGTGGAAATCAAAGATAACGGCAAAGGAATTCCTCCTCAAGATTTAGAGAAGATCATGGATGCAGTGGTTCACGGAAAAGAAACCGTTCGTTTAGAGGAAGTAAGTACCGGATTAGGGTTGTTACTGTGCCGGGAAATCATTACCTTGTACCAAGGAAGTTTTTCTATAAGCAGTGAAGTGAACCAAGGAACAACGGTTGCTTTTTCTTTGGTGATTGATAAAGAAGTATAGCCTATGAGCAATGTAATGCAACAACCGTATCAATTTATATTGGCAGACGACCATTTAGTGGTGCGTCAAGGGATGGCTTTTTTGGTTCGTGAACTTTTTCCGAATGCTCAGATACGGCAAGCAGATACGTTTACAAAAGTAAAGCAGTTGCTACAAGAGCAGCCGGTAGATGTGTTGATTTTGGATGTAAGTTTTCCTGAAGGGAACAGTTTGATGTTATTACCCGAAGTTAAAAAGCTACAACCGGAATGTAAAGTAATGATATTTTCTGCGTTGGAAGAAGAGGTGCATTCCCTTCATTTTTATCATGCAGGAGCAAATGCTTATCTCAATAAACTTAGTGATGAAGAAATCATTCGCAAAGCGTTAATCGGTTTGGTAACAGAAGGGCGTTATTTGAGTGATTTGGCTAAAGAACTTATTTTTACCTCTTATGTAAAAGGGAAACCGCTCAATCCAATTGACCATTTATCGGAACGCGAACTGGAAGTAGCCCGATTGATGGTGAAAGGCCTGGGGAATTTGGAAATCTCCAATGTTCTGCAACTGCAAAAAACGACTGTAAGCACCTATAAAAAACGCATTTATGAAAAGTTACAAATCGACCATCTTGCTGCGTTAATAGAAGTGTTTACCTACTACCACGCACACTAATTTTGTAGCATCATTTCTACACTGCTTCCAATCAAGTACTACATTCAAAAATAAAGAAACGACTTATTTTTGTACTCGATGAATGTCACACATTTGTCCCCTTTTGCTCCATAGCAGTTAAAGTTGGTTGGTTTGAATTGTAATGAGTTTTCATCATATTACAAGTATTTAGTTGAATTTGGAAGACACCTTGGCACGTTACCAGGGTGTTTTGCGTTTATGTTATATTTGTTCTGTATTGATTGAGATAACCAACCCTCGAAGGGTTCAAAACCCTTCGAGGGTTAAAAACAAAAAACCCTCTCATTTCTGAAAGGGTTACCTAGTAGCGGGAACAGGACTCGAACCTGTGACCTTCGGGTTATGAGCCCGACGAGCTGCCTACTGCTCTATCCCGCGATTTGTGAGTGCAAATATACAACGATTATTCTAAAAAGCAAGTATAATCAAGATAATTTTACTTTTCTACTCAATTACCAAACCTAAAACGGCTATTACTTTGATGGTCATGTTTCTGCATAGTATTCATACACTATCTATAAACCATCCATACACTATATAGATTGTTGTCGGTTGTATGACCCGTCCTTGACCCGTCCTAAAATAACTATACAGGTAATTACATAAATCCTACTGCTACTATACAATAGGTAATACGTAAAATTTATAAGTTACTACATTATTCTTCCCAGCCACAAAGCGTAAAACCTCTTTCTTTCGCTTCTTTAAGAGTCACCGTTTTGGTTTCTTTTTTACAGGCACTCAAGCCACGGCAAAATATATTAAAATGGAATTTGGTGGCGTTTTTGCTATTGCATATATATACTACACTTTCGGTTGAACTAGAGTATAAAAAGGGAAGGAAAAGTAAAAATTGAAGTTTTTTCAAATTATAATTCTTTATTTCACTAATAGAATGTATTCGTTTTCTTTTTCGTCTTTAGCTAAAAGTTTTCCATATTCAATCCATTCTACAGTAACAACAAACGTTTTTCCGTTTGAGTCGGTTAGTTTGCCATTTCCGTATTTATCTTTTATGGTGATGTTTCCTTCTACGACATTTTCTTCTTTGTCTTTACCGATAACATCGTAATTATAGGTATAATCGCCGGACTTTCCTATGCGGTATTCGTACAAGGTTGTTGTGTCTTCTTTGAAAGTGGGCTCTTTTTCCGGGTTTTCTAAAACCGTGGATGGAGCATAGAATGGTTTAATTTCTTCTTTTGGAAGTTCTACCGGTTTTTCTTTTTTGCAACCGATGTTTAAGAAAAGAAGGAGGCAATAAAGTAGTATTGATTTATTCATTTTGTTGTTCTTTTTTGATATGGTAAAATTGAAAAAGTAAGATTTTTTTGAACCATTAAGGGGTTAAGGTTCATTAAGGTTTTTGCCAGTTATAACGCATCGTAAATATCATTTACATTAATTTTCAATTGTAAACTGAATCCAAATGGGTATATGGTCGGATATTTTTCGTGCTTCCTTGAGGTTTTGAAATTGTTCATAAAAGGGGATGATTCCTTTTTGTAGTATGGTTATTTTTTGTTTGGGATAGTACATATTGTCAAAAGGGGATGCCAAGCAATCCTTTTCAAGGCAGGAAGTACGCAAGGTTGTTTTTTGGTTTTCAAAGGCTGAGGTATAACCCATTTTTTTCAAAGGATTGAATACCGTATGTGTCTCGGGACAATTGAAATCACCTACAAAAAGTAGGGTGAGGTTTGGGTATTGTTCCGGTAAAAACTTAAAGTATTTGATTTCGGTTTCCGGTTGTCTTTTTTTGGTAATGGCGTGAAAGTTAACTACTGTAAATGGTTTGTTTTGGTACTGAAAAGTGGCATAAAACGGTTCTCGGTCGATTTCGAGGTTGTATTTTTTTTCCAGCCATGGTTTACCGATTAGTTGAACGGTATTCGTTTTCCACAGAAATGCGTAACGTTCGGTTTTGTAGGCACTACTGGAGGTTGGCTCACTGACTGCATACGCCCATTTTGTTCCTTTCCGGTTGAGTTCGTCTGCCAGTTTTGCTACGGTTTGAGCTCCGCTATCATTGGCGACTATTTCTTGTAAAGCAACAATGTCGTAATTTTTGATTTGCTTGACGATAAATAGCAAGGTTGAATCCGATTTGGAAGAGCCAAAATCAGCGAGGTTCCAGGAGAGGAGGGAGGGTTGGGCTAAGCTATAGTTAACATAAAAGAATATTACAATTATCAATTTTTCCATATACTAATTTTCTTTAAAACTAATTTACTCTTTCCATTTTAGAATACGGATTCCCGTAAAACCAAAATTTATTCTTTTCATTCATTTTTTAATGTTTTAAAGTTGGGTGTATTTCTTTTGATTGGACTATTAAATGCTATTTAG
>LFEF01022870.1_pt1 | contig 12742 bp, 8 predicted proteins | sample 619371 | NCBI WGS metagenome assembly LFEF01 (sample SAMN03014291, study PRJNA259931) | freshwater metagenome | biome: lake; feature: waterbloom | place: China: Taihu Lake | collected 2006-08 | depth 0 m m
GCCTGGCTCTGGCAGGGGTTTCGATCGTGGCAGCCCTGGGCTCGATGAGCCATCTGGTGCGCCTTGCCGCCCTCGGCGCTGACTTTCCGGCACCCGGAGAGTTCGTCAACGTGCATGGCACGCGCATCCATTTGATTGCGGAGGGGCCGGAAAGCCGGGCGACCCTCGTCTGGTTTGGCGGGGGGCATGCCGGCGGGCTCTCAATGTATCCTTTCCACGCTGAACTCAGAACCAGGCACCGCAGCGTTCTGATTGACCGACCCGGCACAGGATGGAGTGACACCGGCCGGTTCCCGAGGACAACGGCGCGTGAAGCGGATGAAATGATCGCAGCACTCGACGCGGCGGGCGAGGAAGGCCCGTTCATATTTGTCGGTCATTCCTTCGGCGGGCTGCTCGCTGCAAACATTGCCCGGAGGTATCCGGACCGAACGGCAGCGCTGATCCTGCTCGATCCTACCCCGCCCGATGTCGTGATGTACGGGCTCGACCGTACTGGCCTCGGTTCACTGGAAACCATGTCGCGAAGCGCCGGGTGGCGATATCTGTTTGGCTTGTATGGGTTTAATCGGTACACCCCGCCACGAAACCGGAACGGCGAGCCGGACGTTCTTGCAGCGCCTCGTGAAACATTTGAGGCACTCAACAATCGGGCCGGAATTCACTTTGCGAGCGCGTCAATATATTCTGAGCTGACGCCTGATGGGTTTGCTGAACTCGCGTTCGAAACTCATGTCTTTGAGGGCGATCTGGGTGATCTGCCGCTTTTCCTGATTGCGCCGCGTGCTGAGCCGCAGATCGATCAATACGCTGCAATGATTGCCAAAGATCCCGATCAGGCGGAACGTTTTTTACGGTTCCTGAGGATAACACGCGAGCAATTTCTTAGAGCTAGCTCAAACGCGACGCGGATCTACGCACCTGAAGGTACCGGACATAACTTCATTTACGAAGCTCCGGACTTTCTTCCTCCTGTCATCAACGAGATAATAGTCGGGCTGAATCTTCCCGGTCCCATGATCGAATCCTTGTTCGAGGGGCCAGGACCATATGGCGGCCTGCCGCTGCTCCGTGTCAGCTCAGACGCGACGTTGATGTACGCTCCAGAATTTACGGGCGGTAACGTCATTTACGAAGCGCCGGACTTTCGTCGTGCTGTCAACAACAATGCAACGGACGAGCGGAGTCTTCCCGATCCCATGATCGAAACCTTGCTTGAGTGGCCGGGACCCTATGGCGGCCTGCCGCCCGTCAGCCGCGTGACGCCCGATCGGATAGAGGCAGCCTGCCTGACCGCAATTGCGGAAAAGCGCGCCTCGATCGAAGCCATCAGCGTTGATCCGGCACCCGCGACTTTCGAGAATACCGTGCTCGCCTATGAACGGGCGGGCACTCGGCTTGCACGCTGTCAGGCGCTCTTGAATCTTTTTGCATCAACTGCGCGCACCCCGGAGGTGGGCGAAGTCGCTGCAGCGATCAATCCGCTGATCGCGGCCCTCGAGGCAGAGATCGTCGCGAACTCGGCGTTGTTCGCACGTATTGAAGCAATCGAGGCGGGACTACCGGACAGTGCTCCGGATCCCGTGGCCGCCCGCCTCACAGCGGTGATCGCATCTGATCTGCGTCACCGCGGCGCGGCGCTCGGAGAGGCAGAATCCAGGCGTCTCGCGGAAATCGAGACACGGCTCGCGCTGCTGCAGGCAGCCTTCAGCGCCAACGTTGTTGCCCAGGAAGGAGACCTTGTCGTCTATGTGGAAGACGAAGCGCGCCTGAAGGGACTGACGCCGGTCGAGGTGGAAGCGGCCCGTAGCGAAGCGGCGAGCCGCGGACGCGACGGCGAGTTTGCCATCGCAATCCGGCGTCCATCGGTCTGGCCGGTGCTACAGTTTGCCGAAGACCGGGCGCTGCGCAAACAGGTCTGGGATCTCTGGATCGGTCGCGGCGGATTTGATGGCATTCATGACAACGCTCCGGTCATGACTGAAATCCTTTCTCTGCGCGGAGAGAAGGCTGCTCTCATGGGCTATGCGAATTTTGCTGCCTACCAGACTGCGGCGCGTATGGCGGGAAAACCGGAACGGCCTCTCGATATGATGCTGCAGAGCTGGGAGCTTATCCTCGCTGTTACAGAAAGCGAACTGGAGCGGATGCAAGTGCTGGCCGATGCCGAAGGCGCGGATTTCGCGATCGCGGCCCATGACCGCCTGTTCTATCGAGAGAAGCTCCGCGAGGCGGAGATCGGGTTTTCGATCCGCGACATCGAGCCATACCTCACCCTCGAAAATTTGCGTGCGGCCATGTTTGACGCGGCCGGGCGCGCCTATGGCTTCACTTTCGGGCGTCTCGCCGACATCGAGACGGTCGCACCGGAAATCGAAGTCTATGAGGTGCGCCAGGATGGTAAGATTGCGGGCGTTCTCTGGATGGACCTCTTCCAGCGCGAGGGCAAACGCCCGTCCAGCTGGGCTTCGCAGTACCGTGCCGCTTCGAGCTTCGACGGCGACGTATTGCCGCTCGTTGTGCTCCACTCCAGCGCAACACCGCCTCAGGAGGGAAAGCCTGCGACCATGCCGTTTGAGCGCGCGAACGTGATCTTCCACGAGTTCGGCCATACGCTCCATACACTTTCGAATACGGCACCGTATCCTTCGCTCGGGACATACACCCTGCCCTGGGATTTCATCGAAGCGCCTGCTCTGTTCCACGAGCGCTGGTTCATGGACGAGACGCTCATGCGGCGCCATTTGCGCCACGTCGAAACGGGCGCTTCCATAAGCGACACCTTGATCGGAAACCTCAAGGCGTCCGTGCAGTTCGACCGGGTGTTCTCGGTCACCCTGGACTATCTGCTGACGGCTATCACGGACATGCACCTCCATCTGCAGGCCGACGGGCGCGAGATCGACGCACAGGCTGTGGAAGCGAAACTGATCGCGGATCTGGGCGCGCCGGCGTCCGTCGCGCCGCTGCTCGCCGCTTCGCACGCTTTCCACACATTCAGCCCGGATTATGCAGCAGGTGTCTATACATACTACTGGTCAGACATGATCGCTGCTGACATTGCCGAGCAGTTCCTCGCGTCGAAAGACGGGCTCTACGATGAAACGCTCAATGCGCGTTACCGCAGGCTCATCCTTGAACCGGCAAACACGCTCACGGCCGATCAGGCCGTCCGCGAATTCCTTGGCCGCGACCCCAACCCTGATGCTCTGCTGAAGCGCTTCGACCTTCTGCCGACCTCTGATGACTGAGCCGACTTCACTCGAACTGGTCCGTTAGCCCTGACAGGGGATTATCCGTTGGTGGCAGTTTTGGCTGCGGCACGCAGTCTGTTGGTCAGGACAGCTGCTTTGCGTCGGCGATTGTCGCCGAGATGGTCTTTTCCGCGAACCACAGAATAGCGCAGCTCAAGAAGAGCAGGGGTGCCCCGACAATGACCATAGCCTCGAGCAGACCCGCGCCTTTGCCTGGCAGAAGGTCGGATGCATAACCGACCGCGACCGGCGTTAGCGCGCCGAAGCTGATCGAGACCAAGCCGCCGGCCGCCACCAAGCGGCCTCGTGCCGGGGCAGGGGATATGTCCTGAAGCATGGTCGGCGAAAGGCTCATCGCCGCGACCGAGGCCGCAGAGAACATGAACAGGACCGCATAGGCCTGAAACAGGCTTTGACTGATCAAAAGCCCGGGAAGCACAAGAGCCGCAACCGTGAGGCTGGCCTGGGCCACGCGCAAAGCGGTCACAGCGCCGAGTTTGGGACTGAGTGCTCGATAGGCGAGGCCGGAGCCCAGTACGCCGATCACGGTCGACACCGCTGTGACGAGGCCGAGCTTGACGCCGACGGCAGCTTCTCCTTCCCTGAACACGCGGATGAGCATCGACGGTGCCCAGATGAACATCGTGCTCTTGGCCGAATATGACAGTCCAAAGCCGAAAAACACGCCGATGAGTGTACGGGCATGGCGCCGAACAAAAGCGATGATCATGCCCCATTCGCCTCCGGCGGCGGCAGAAGGCCCTTTTCGCTCAAGGCGCATCACGAGAATGGCCGGCGCTATCAAGACGCCCGGGACCGCGGAGGCGATCATGGCGATCCGCCAGGTCTCAAGATCGGCGGGAAAGACCGGGCCGGAGTCCTTCCAGGCATCAATAGCTGCTATGAGCGCGCCGCCGATCGTCAGGCCAATCGCAGCACCCAGCACGGAAGCCAGGAAGAAGATGTAGTTGGCAAGGACGCGGCGCTTCTCCGGAAAAAGGTCCGGAATGATAGAATAAACGATTGGCCCGAGAACAGCCTCGCCGACACCGAGGCCCATGACTGCGATAAAGAGCTGGGCGTAGTTCTGCGACAGGCCGGCCCCGGCCGTCCCAACTGACCAGAGCACGACGCAGAATGCCAGCAGTATCTTGCGGTTCGTACGGTCTGTCAGCCAGCCCATGGGAAACGTCATCACGGACAGCGTCAGGCCCAGGGCCAGGCCGGTCAACAGTCCCACCTCGCTGTCACTTAGTTCGAGATCACGTTTGAAAGGTTCGGCCAGCAGGTAAATCATCTGCAGATTCACCAACGAAAAGACCATTGCAGTGGCCAGCACGGCGAGCCCGTACCAGGCCCAGCGCATCGTACCGGGTGAAACAGCGGCTTCGTTGTCGCGATCTGGCAGACCAGCACTGTTGTCCATTGTTCTTCCCCTTCCACCCGCCGCAGGATTGTCGTGACTTCGTCAACCTGTGGCGCCCGCGCAACTGACAGCGCCTATCTGACGGCAAACGAGGCGAGTCCCCGTTCTTGAATTGACAACGTGAGTACAGTACAGCACTGTATGGTGTTGTCAATGAGGCATGTCTCAACCGACTCCGGGGAGCTTATGATGGCCATTCGCCGCAACCTGACTGTTGCTCTTTCGACGATGCTCGCCACCACGGCACTCTCGCCCGTCGCGCTTGCCCAGGAGCCCGAAGAGGACCCTATCGCCACGCTTGACGTTATCACCGTGACAGCGCAGCGCCGCGAACAATCCATCGTCGACGTGCCAATTTCGGTCACGGCGGTGACTGGGGCTGACCTTGACGCACGAGGCGTGGAGCAACTGAGGGATCTACAATACTCGATCCCGGGCCTGTCGATCGCCGATCGCGGACCCGGAACCGGTCAGATCCAGCTCCGCGGTGTTTCGCAGTTCGTGGGCTCGCCGACAGTCGGCACCTATATCGACGAACTTTCCATCGCGCCCGGCTCGGCCGGCACAGCCCTCAGTCCGCAGCTTCTCGACCTCGCGCGTGTAGAGGTCCTTCGCGGTCCTCAACCCGCCCTGTACGGCGAAAGCTCGATGGGCGGCACAATCCGTTACATCACGGCAGATCCGGTGCTCGATGAAGTCTCAGGCCGTCTCGGTGCCGAGACCGCAACGACCGATGGCGGCGAGGGAAGTTACCGGCTGGAAGGCGTCCTGAACCTGCCCATCGCTACCGACAAGCTCGGTGTGCGCCTCGCCGGATCATATGAGAACGCCGGCGGGTGGATCGATACGCCGGACGGCGACAATGCCAACGGATCGACCATCTATAGCCTTCGTGCCAAGGTCAGATTCGAACCTACGGATCGTGTGAGCGTCAGCTTACTTGCCATGACGCAGTCCATGGAAGAAGACGACAGCACGTTAGCTGACATAAACATGTTCAATCCTGCCCCCGGGCGTGCGCCGTCTAGAGATCAGTTTGATGTGTACAACCTGGTCTCCGAGTTCGATCTCGGATTCGCCACGTTCCTCAGTTCGACAGGCCGCATCGACCGCGAGGGGGCAGTTGCAATCGATCAGTCGGACTTTACGATCGGCTTCTCGCTGGTGCCGCTCGCGTTTGGCGGACTGGGACGGTCGCCCGGCGATATCACCGAGGCCGTCGTTTTTGCCGACGGCCAGTTCGAGCGTACAAGCCAGGAACTGCGTCTGACCTCCAACGGAGACAACCGCTTCAACTGGTTGATCGGGGGCACTTACATCGACGACGAGCGTGTCGGCAACTCCTTCTCGGTAACCGCTCCGACGCCGACAAGCGCCCTGGCTTTCGATCTGTTCGGTGCCCCGGCGACTACCAATACTTCCGAGTTCTGGACCCTCTACGCTCAAGGCGACTACGCGTTGAGCGAGGCGCTGACCGTGTCGCTCGGCGGGCGCTATTTCGAGGACGAGCGTTCGCGCCAGATTGCGCCGGGCGCTCCATTCCAGACCGCAACGTTTGACAGCTTCAATCCGCGCGTGAACCTGACTTACGATTTCGACAGGGGAATCGTCTTCTTCACCGCGGCCAAGGGGTTTCGCTCAGGTGGGTTCAACAATACGCGCGTGCCGCCGGCCTTTACGCCGCCTCCGGCGAGCTTCGGACCGGAGGAACTGTGGACCTATGAAGTCGGCATGAAGCAGTATTTCTTCGACAGCAAACTTCTGATCGACGCCGCGCTCTACTACAATGACTGGTCCGATGTGCAGCAGACGCTGACGATCGCTCCCGGCGTGCCAATTCCGTTCACCGCAAACGGCGGGGCCGCATCGGGCTTCGGGGTCGATTTCGCCGCCCAGCTTGTAGTCTCCGACGAGCTCAGGCTCGGTGCGACCGTCGGCTGGACCGATATGGCTTACGACACCGCCAGCGCAACGCATGTCGCCGGCGACCCGCTCGATCTTGTCCCCGAATGGACCGCCTCGGTGTCTGTGGACTATCGCAAGTCGCTGGCGAACGGTGTGATCGGATTTGCACGTGGCGACCTCGGCTACACAGACGGTTCGCAGAACACGCTGCGCAACCTGCCGAGCCCGCCTTTCGACACGTTCACTTTCGTTGATGGGCGCACGATCATCAATTTGAAGGCAGGTGCCGAGTTCGAGCGCTTCAAGGTCTACGGTTTTGTGGAAAACGCTCTGAACGATGACGGCACGACCTATCCCGCGATCGGGACGGTAACGATCCCCGCCCGTGGCCGCCCGGTTACTTTCGGGCTCGGTCTTGATGTAACGTTCTAGGCGGTGTGGACAAAGAGGACTTCCATATCAGCTGAGCGCTGAGCCAAGGCTGTTCCTTGCGGATAGCGGCGTTGGCCCGAGGTCTGAAGTTCGGATGGAGAGTAGGCCGTCTTCGAGCCCTTCGTGATTGCATGAGGGTCGAGGCGGGGTCGTCGGACTCGTGATCAGCGGCCGGTGCTGGACGGGGACAGCCTGGCGGAACCTGTACAGCTGTTTCGCCGCCTGCAACTCGGTCTGCCGGCAGTTCCGGCGCTGGAGGCAGGCGGGGCCCTGTGACGCGTTTCTGGAGGCATTGAACGACACGGGCGCGGGCAACGACAGCGTTCGGATGATCGATTCCACCGTCTTCCGCGCGCATCAGCACGCCGCCGGCGCGGCAAGAAAAGGGATCAGGTCACCGGGGGTCTCGCCGGTCTCGGGGTGGCTACTCGACCAGCATCCATCTCCGCGGCAACGTACCGGGCCTCCCCGTGGCAGTCACGCTGAGCGGCGGGCAGGCCTCGGATGTAGAAGGTTATGCGCCGATGATGGATCAGCCTGGCCCGCCGCCGCGCGTCCTGCGCGCCGACAAGGGATGCTTCGCCGACCTTATCCTGCCGGACCTGGAGGTCTGAGGCGTCGCCGCAGTCATTCCCGTATGGCGAAACCGAAAGGTCCAGCCCGTCATCGAAGGCAAGATCAGCAGCCTGCGAAAACCTCGTCGGGCGCTGCTTCTCAAGGCTCAAGCACGGCGGAAGCCTGGCCACCCGATACGACAAGACCGCAGAGAGCGTCCCCGGCTTCTTCCCCGTCGCATCCATCAGGCCGTGGATGAGCCACATTGTCTACACGACCTGGACCGCGGAAATCCGAACAAAGATCAAGGGTACCCGAGCAATCCGGCGTCCTCTTGCTGAGGTCCTAGCGCCAGACCGTCTCGGCGATACGGCGCCAGTTTCCGCCGAGCACTTTTTCGAGCGCTTCAGGCGAGTGGCCGCGCTCCAGAAGGCCAGCAGTGAACTCTGTGAGCACGCCCGGCGGAGCGAGCTTCGGCGACTCGCGCCATTGCGGCTCGTTCGGGAAGGTATCTCTCATCGTTGCGAGGTACTCCATCAGTTCAGCCTGATCGAACACATAATCGATGCCGAAGCCGACATGGTCAGCTCCGACGAGCCGAATCATATGATCAGCATGATGCGCCATCGCGCCGGCGAGACGATCCTCTTTAACGTCGTCTCCGAGGAACGCGCCTATGCCGTTGATGCCGACGACACCGCCCGTTTCCGCGCAGGCCTTGATCAGCGTGTCCGGGATGTTACGCGGATGATCAAACACGGCGCTCGCGTTCGAGTGGGAAAAGATCACTGGTCCACCTGCAGCTTTCATGACCTCCAGCGCGGTTCTGTGTCCGGTGTGGGAACAGCACACGGCCATGCCGACTCGCCCCATCTCGGAAACAATAACGCGTCCGTGTTCGGTCAGGCCGCCATCTTCGTCCATGCAGCCGCCACCTGCGGCGTTGTTGCGATTGTAAGCGACCAGTGCCCATTTTACTCCGAGGCCGGCAAGCATCTCGACAAGGCCATGGTCGCCTGCGTCGAATGGCGCGAGCCCTTCAATGTCAAAGATCACTGCGAGCTTGCCCGCTGCTCTTGCGGCGTCGATGTCCGCGAGCGTTTGCACCAGGGCGTAGCGATCAGGTCGCTCGCCGATCCATTTTCGGAAGGCGGCGAGATTGCGAAGATGGCTCTCGAGATCCTGCGGGCCAAAGCCGATATTCAAACTTACCACGTCGACGCCGGCCGCCGCGACACTCTCGAGCTGAGGCAGGAAGGACGGATCTTGCGGCCGAAGCGGCATGCAGGCGTGATTGTCCCAAACCAGCGACCGCGCGATCAGTTCGCGCGCCTCTTGCAGCCTCGCCTGTGATACCCCGCTCGTCATCCAGGTGTTCTCTTTAGCATGTCAAGAAACGGATCGACCCTGTCGATCACTGCATCCGCGCTCATCACAGCACCGGCATGGTCAAGATCCGGCAGGATCTCGACCCGCCAGCCAGCCGCCTCGAGCTCTGACCGGTGAGTCTGCACAGCACTTGCAATCGGCAAGGCGATACCGCCCGCGTCGCTGTCGCCGCGCTCGCCGACATACACGAGGCGGGGGCAGGTGACGGCCCGCAGCGCGGCCGCATCGTCAAACCCTGCAAGACTTTGGTACAGTGTTACCCACTGTAGGTACTGCGCTTTGGATCGCAGAACGCGCAGCGAGTCCGGCCCGGGGTCCGGCAGGCTGAGCCGAGCGCCCTCCAGCAGCCTGTCATAAGGGCCGCCAAGGGGCGTCCAGGCACCCATCACCAGCGCGTTGAGGCGATTGGTCCGCAGGGCTAGCTGAAGTCCCATCGCCGCGCCCCAACTCGTGCCCCAATAGACAAAACGGTCCATCCCGGCGGCGTCGGCTACGCACAGCAGGTCGGTGCATACGCGCTCGACTGTGAAGGCCGACGGATCAATGTCGGCGCTTTTTCCGATGCCCGGATAATCGACGGTCACCACATTGAACCGACTGGTCAGGCGGGTGAGATAACGCTCAAGAACGGTGTCCATGGGCGGACCAATGATCTCGCCCTGGCTCTCGAGTATCGCAGGGCCTAGCATGAGTCCCGTCCCTTTGCCTCGCGACTCCCACCAGACGCCGCTCTTCGTATCAAGAGGCACGGGCGCTGCTCGTGAGGCTGCCGGTGACGAGGGCTTCCAGGACCGGCAGCGTGACAGCGCCGGCACCCGTCACAGTGTCGTGAAAGCGGCGCAGGGAAAACTCAGGTCCGAGTTCGCTCTCCATGCGCGCGCGCAGACTGCGTACGGCCAGTCCGCCGATCTGATAGCCAAGCGCCTGGCCGGGCAGAGCAACATATCGGTCGACCTCCGCTTCCACGGTTTCGCGCGACAGCGAGAGACGGTCGAGCATGTACGCAATTGTTTCGTCTCGGCTCCAGTGTTTCAGATGCAAGCCAGTATCGGCGACAAGCCGCACGGCGCGCCACATCTCCATGTCCAGGCGGCCAAAGTCATCTGCCGCTGCACCATAAAAACCCATGTCCTCGCCCAGGGTCTCGCAATACAACGCCCAGCCCTCGATGCAGGGCGTATACTTCACCGCTCCGAACCGTCGGAACGCTGGCAGATGGTCCATCTCCTGAATGAGCGCGATGTGCATCAGGTGTCCGGGCCAGGCCTCATGGAGGGTGAGTGGCACGTGCATATAGGCTGGGCATTTTTCCGGCAGGGCGCTGACCCAGAATATTCCCGCTTGACCGCCGCCCGCCGGCGCAGGCTGGGCATAGGCTGGTGGCATGCGCGAAGATTGAGCGAGGCTCATGGATTCGATTCCGTAAGTGATGCGCGGGATCCGGCCGAAGTAAGCGGGAATCTTTGCGTCGATCCGTTTCGCCAGCACTTCAATATTGCGCCGAACCGCCTCGCCGTCCGCGAGCGCCGCTGCCGGAGACGCCATCACGTGCGCGCGCAGGGCAGCCCCATTTCTGAATCCATGCGTACGCGCCACGGCCTCCATCTCGTCATTCAGCCGTTCCACCTCAGCAAGGCCCAGCTCGTGGATCTCATCCGGGCGCATGGTTGTTGTGGTGAATCGCGCTGCCAGAACAGCATAGAACGCTTCTCCTTCTGGATCGTCGCACACGGAAAGCGTCTCGCGCGCTTCGGGAAGGAGCGTGTCGGCAAGATAGTTGCGATATCGCACAAATGCCGGCAGCAGCGTCGCTGCGATAAGTTCCACTGCAGCTTGCGCGACCGGTTCAAGCTTCGCGGCAATTGCTGATCTCTTGAACGGTCCATACCAGCCGGAAAGTTCGGCTGGCGCAGCGAGATATCCGTCCGCAACCTCGATCGCACGGGTCAGCACCACCCGCGGGTATCTGTAACCTCTCGCGCGTCCAGCTTCGAAATTCGCGATGAGATCGTCGATGAATGCGGGGAGGGTTTTCAAGCGGGCGAGCCATTGGTCTGCATCGGCGCGCGAGGTCAACGCTGTCGAATTCGCAAGGAAGATTGTGGTGAAGTCTGGTCCTACGGGAAACAGCGAAGGGCGCAGGTGCGCACCGGTCCGATAGAGATCGCGAACCAGATCCAACTCATGACGAAGCAGCGCATGGGTGGCGGCGTCCTGACCTGAAAGACCTGCCTGCGCGATGGTACCGAGCTCGGCGAGGAAGGCCGCAGCCGCCGCGTCCTTGCGAGCATGGTCCTGTTGGCTTTCGCGAAAGATCGCATCATCATGGGTCGGATGGCCCGCAATCAGCGCGTTCAGCGGATACTCCCATCGTTCGAACGCCCAATAGCGGTCGGCAAGTCCGGCGAGTTTTGCAGAGGCGTTGGTCATCGCGGTTCAAATCCGGTTTGCAGTTAACTCGGTTAGCTTACTGATCGCTGCGGGAGCTGACGTCGCCGCGCCGCCAGTCTCACCACACTTACGAGCTGGGCGAAGACCAGAACACCGGGAGACACCGAAGTGTGGCTGGATAGTTGATGAGGGCCGCCCCGGGCGATGATCTCCGTCTTCGGGCAAGTCCCGATGTCCACGCGCGGACGCGGCCTGGGCGAGAGATGTTGCACTGCGTGACGCCGCCCCGTCATGTTGGGGTCCCGCTGCACCTTGTTGATCTTCTCCAATTCGGGGTACTCACCCCGATCGTTCCAAGGGAAGTGGGCATGATCTGGCGTGGTCGAGATCTCTCCATCGACCTCGCCGTATGGTGACATACAGTTCTGTCTGTTGCAAGCTGGTCACATGACCCATGGAGCGTCCATGACCGAGACCCGTAAACGCTATACTCGCGCCGACTGGGTCAGGGCGGCCAAGAAAATCTTCATCGACACCGGCGTCGAGGACGTGAAGGTAGATGTCATCGCTAAACGGATGAACATCACCCGAGGCAGTTTCTATTGGCACTTCAAGAGTCGGGAGGACTTACTTGACGCCCTTCTGGAGGATTGGATCGAACGTAACACAGGTGAATTCGAGAGGCTTCGCGCCAAGCGAAACGGTGCCCCGACGCTCGCTGACTGCATTCGGGTCTGGGTCTCCATGGAAGATGACGTGCTCACCTTTGACCTCGCAATGCGACTTTGGGGGCGAAAGACGGACAAGGTCGCCAAAGCGACCTTACGGATCGACGAAGCCTGGGTGGCCTTGCTGACAGACGTTTTCCGCCGACGAGGCCATCCCCCAGAAATGGCGCATGGCCGCGCGCGCGTCATGTATTTTCATCAGATTGGCTACTACACTCTCGATTTGCACGAGAGTCTGGAAAGCCGCATCCGCAACCTTCCAATTTATCATGAGATTCTCACAGGTGATCCGATTGATCCTGAATTGAATGAATTTATCTCTGAAATGAATTCGAAGTAAAATGAATGAGAAATTTGGTGCTGTCAGTCCAACGCTATCTCTTCTCCAATGAAGGCAGTGCGGGCAAGGTTGCTGTCAGGCAAACGCTAACTTGTCTCCACTTAGGGCGGCCTAAGCCGCTGATGGGGATGATTTTTCGTGAAGCCGATTTCGTTCATGCGTCACCGATTTCCGGCTGACGTGATCCGCCACGCCGTGTGGCTGTATTTCCGGTGCAGCCTCAGTTTTCGAGACGTCGAGGAGCTGCTGGCGCAACGCGGGATCGACGTTAGCTATGAGACGATCCGGTGCTGGACGATCAAGTTCGGCCCGCTGATCGCGA
>LFEF01002062.1_pt1 | contig 12739 bp, 12 predicted proteins | sample 619371 | NCBI WGS metagenome assembly LFEF01 (sample SAMN03014291, study PRJNA259931) | freshwater metagenome | biome: lake; feature: waterbloom | place: China: Taihu Lake | collected 2006-08 | depth 0 m m
GGCGCCGGGGAAAATGCCGACCATGATCTCGGGCAGGCCGATCTTGGCCTTTGGGTTGTCGGCGGCGATGATGCGGTGGCAGGAGAGGGGCAGTTCAAGGCCAATCCCCAGCGCCGTGCCGGGCAGGGCGGCGACAATGGGCTTGCCGCCCTTAAGCGTCTTCGGGTCCATTCCGGCGCGCTCGATCTTGCGGAGCACCTGGTGCATCTGCATGACACCGTCGAAAATGGCCTGCGCACCGCCGGCGCGCATCTGGGCGATGACGTTCAAGTCCATGCCGCCGGCAAAGTCTTTCTTGCCCGAGGTAATGATGATGCCCTTGACCGCAGCATCGGCAAGAGTCTGGTCGATCAGACCACTCAGCAGCATGAACGCCTCGGTCGACATGACGTTCATCGATTTGGACTTCACGTCCCAGGTGATCGTGGCAACGCCATCGGCGTCGGTGGTCAGGGTGAAGTCTGTCATTTCAGAAGCTCCTCAGGCGGCCATTTCGTGGGTGGAACGCGGGTCATGAGAATGGGCCAGCGCGTTTCCTGGGTGGTGTTGTGGATCTTTGTTGCCTGCCAGACACCGTTGTTCCAGCTGAGCCACATCTTGGAATAGAACTGCGGGATGACGTGCTTCTGTCCGTCCATCAGGTTGGTTTCGTAGATGCCAATGATCTGATCGGGCCCATCGAAGGAAGCGTCCATCACAATGCGAAGCATGGTTGATACGTTGCGGCTTTGGATCATTTCGACGAACTGATCGAACCCGTCCTGCAGGTCTTCAAGCGTCGATACGGTGAGATTGGCCGAGGAGGTCAGGATGTTTAGGGGCAACCGGATGGCGGCGGCATAGGGTTCGAACTGTTCGCGCATCACGAAGCCGGACATGTCGTCCAAGTATTTTTGCAGAATGACCGCAGCCTTGTTCAAACCAGATTCCCCAAAGTTCTTCTTCCCAACCCACACGACGGCGGAAGCGGCCACAATGCCCTGCCCGCATGTGGAACCAAAGGGAAATCTACAACTTGAGGGGGAATCTTCAACAAGATCGCATTCGAATAAAGCGAGTGGCCTGGGCGGAACCCACGTCACGGCAGCGAGTTCGGTGGAACGCAAGGGGGCCGTCACTCGCCGATCCTCCGCGGCCAGCCGGGATAGGGTGTTCCATCCTTGTGCGCAAAGCTGCGAAAGCCGCCGCGGCGCGTGTAGTGCAAGTCGATGTCGGGGTAGTGGCAGGCATCCTCGGGAAGGCGGGTGCCGACGATGAACAGTGCCACGGGCTCGGCGCCGTCGTTGCGCAGACAATGGGCGTTCGGAATGCCGGCCGGCCAGCACACGACCGTGCCGGGCCCGATTTGGTGCGGGCCATCATTTTCGATCAGGATGGGCGCCCCGGACAGCACACACAGGAATTCATCTTCGCTGCTGTGCCAATGGCGCAAGCTGGTCTGACCGCCGGGATAAAGCAGTTCGACGAAGGCGCCGAACTGCGTCAGGCCGCCCGCGTCGGAAAGGGCGATGTCTTCGGACCGGCCAAGGTCTGAATAGTCGGCAGGGTAGTTGTTCCCGCACAGTTCCGCCGGAACCGACCCGGACCGAAGCACCGACGGATGCTGGGTGCCGTCGTAGGGACGTCCCCAAGCGGGGCGCAGGTTCAGAAGCTCGGGCGGAAGGTTTCCGCCCTTCACGACCGCACCCGAGGCATCGATGATCTCCCAAGTGGTGTCGTGGTTGACCAGCCGGCGCCCGAGTGCTGGGTAGCTGCAAACGTCCCCGTGTGCCCTGGAGCCGACGACCAGATAGCGGCAGGGGGCCGCACTGCGGTTCAAGAGCCGATGGGCATTCGGTCGGCCATGCGGCCAGGCGACCGCGTCACCGGCAGTCAGGTCCTGGAGACCGTAATCGTCTTCCACGGTGACCTGGCCTTCCAGGACGTAGACAAACTCATCTTCGGCCGAGTGCCAGTGGCGGTCCCCGGTTGTCGCCCCAGGGAACAGCGTCTGATCGTGAACACCGAATTGGGTAAGGCCCCCGCTGTCGGACAGATGTATTGTGCGGGCACGCCCCAAACGAGGCAGGTCCTGTTCCGCCGTTTCGGACTGACGCTGCGTTGCCGGATCAAGGATCATCTTGGTCCATCCCAATCGCTGCCGTCCTTGTAGGTGAACCGTGCACGCCCGCCGTCGATTTCAACCCGTAGATCGACATCGGAATAGGTAGCGACCTCGCGCGGGGCCTTTGTCCCGACGACCAAGAAGCGGACCACGCGGTCTGTCCGGTTGATGAAGTGGTGACCGTCGGTCGAGCCCGCCGGGAAGGCCGCGCAATCTCCGGTGCGCATCACGGTTTCGCCGCCGTCCTGCACCAGAACGCACTCGCCCTCGGTGACCATCACGAATTCATCTTCATTCAGATGCCAATGCCGCAAGGACGAGAGCGCGCCAGGCTCCAGAGTTACGAGGTTCACGCCAAACTGCGTGAGCCCGCCGGCATCGCCGAGGCGGAGGGATGATCGACCCTTCATCATGGAGGCATAGGGCTCGGGATAGATGGAGCCCGTCTTGACCGGGACCTTGGACGGATCAATCACAGGCATGAAAGGCCTCCTGAGAAGAGGTTCGGCCGCGCGGCCGTCTGCTTTGAAATGAATGAGGGTGAGGTCGCCCGTTGGCCGCGGGTGTCAGGCCGACAGGGCCAGAGCGGCGAAGTGCGGCTTGTGTTCCGGCATCGAAAGACGGGTGTATTGCATCATCTCGATCCGGGCGCCGGCCGGCGTAATGCGACAGTAGTAGACTACGGACGAGACGTTCTCCTGATCGTCCCGTAGCGTCTTTTCGTGCCAATCCACCCACAGCCGAAAGCGACCGTTCCGTGGCAGGTCCATGGCCGTGACTTCCGGCTCCAGCGCCACCACGTTCCGGCCAAGATACAGCGCGCGTTGCAGAAGCAACATGGCCTTGGCTTCGTCGGCGTTCTGAACGATCAGGCGGCTGGAGGCGAGGAACAGCGGGAACGGATAGCTGTAACTTTCGGCAAGTTCGTCCAACCGTCCTGCCAGGAGCAGAGCGGCGCGCTTCTTGAGGTGCGATGTGACCCGGGTAAACACCGTGTCCAGGCCTTTCAAGCCAAATTAAGGAAGCACTTATCCTGTGAAAAATGACATTAGTGCGGCGTAGAGGTCCGACAATACGCGATCCGGAAACGACGTCATGACGGCGTTGCTGGAAACGCATATCTCGGTCCGCACCAGTCACGTCACACACGCTCGATGATGGTGGCGGCGCCCATGCCACTGGCAATGCACAGCGTGGCGAGGCCCAATTCCTTATCCTGACGCTCCAGTTCGTCCAAAAGCGTTCCAATAATGATTGCCCCGGTCGCGCCCAACGGGTGCCCCATGGCGATCGAGCCTCCGTTGACGTTTACCAGAGCCGGATCGACATCGAAGGCTTGTTGGAAACGCAATACAACGGAAGCAAAGGCTTCATTGACCTCGAACAGGTCGATGTCAGAGATCGCCATACCGCTGTCCTTAAGGATCTTCTGTGTGGCAGGCACCGGGCCGGTCAGCATGATCGTCGGGTCAGTGCCAATCTTTGCGGTCGCCCGGATCCGGGCGCGTGGCTTCAGACCATGTGCACGGCCGAACTCAGCGCTGCCGACGAGGACGGCGGCTGCACCGTCGACAATACCGCTGGAGTTCCCGGCGTGATGGATGTGGTTGATCTTCTCAAGGTGCGGATACTTCATCATCGCAACCTTGTCGAAGCCTGGCATCCCCTCGCCCATCGCCTTGAAGCTGGCGTCAAGACGGCCCAGCGCCTGCATGTCGGTGCCAGGGCGCATGTATTCATCGGTGGCGAGGATCGGCAGGCCGTTCTGGTCCTTGATGACAAGCACCGACCTTTCAAACCGCCCTTCCGCCCAGGCCTGCGCGGCGCGACGTTGGGATTCCACCGCCAACGCATCGGCTTGGTCGCGGGTAAAGCCGTATTCGGTGGCGATGATGTCCGCCGAAATGCCCTGCGGCACGAAATAGGTCTTCATCGCCAGCCCAGGGTCCACGGCAATCGCCGCTCCGTCCGAGCCCATGGGCACACGCCCCATCATCTCGACCCCGCCGGCGATATAGGCGTGCCCCGCCCCGCCCTTCACCTGGTTCGCGGCCAGGTTCACCGCCTCCATGCCTGACGCGCAGAAGCGGTTGATCGCCAGGCCGGGGATGCGTTCGTCGAGGTCCGAGGCCAGCACCGCCGACCGCGCGAGGCAGCCGCCCTGTTCGCCAACCTGGGTGACGTTGCCCCAGATCACATCCTCGACCGCGTGACCCTCCAGCCCGTTCCGCTCCTTCACCGCGTTCAGTATCTTCGCCGACAGCGCGACCGAAGTCAGTTCGTGCAGAGACCCGTCGGGACGGCCCTTGCCCCGGGGGCTGCGGACGGCGTCGTAGATGTAGGCGTCAGACATAGTCGTCTCCTTCGTCGGTCAGAAGCTGCAGCTGTCAGGCGTGCAGTCGCAATCGGGGGTCAGGTCGGCCTTCTTTCCACAGCCACGTGGCAGCACGTCACAGCCGGTGCCGCAGTCGCAGCCAGTGCTGCAGTGATCGTACCATTTCTCTTTCTTTCGCTTCCGCTCGCGCAACTCTTCCGCAGCGTCACGGCAGGCCGCAAACCGTTCGCGGATCGCGGGGATTGCGCGGAGGAGGCCGACCTCGGCGATGACCGCCTTGGCAAAGCCCGAGCAGCCCGTACCGCCATGCGCGACCCGGTAGGCACAGGAATAGCCTTTGCGCGGCGAGAGGTGCCGCTGATAGCCGCCGATGGCTGCAAGCGCGAGGCGGGAGAGCATGTCATGGTGCCGTCTGCGGGAAGGCCCGCTGCATCAGGTCGTAGGGGTGTTTCCAGCCGGGCAGCGCAGAGATGCGGTCAAGCCAGGCGTCGATATGAGGCCAGTCCTTGCGGTCGAAACCATAGGGCTCGGGGTAGTAGAGGTAGCCGCAGCAGGACAGGTCCGCGATGGTGACGGCGTCGCCCGCGACCCAGGTCCGGCCCGCCAGGTGGTCGTTCAGGATCGTGTAGGCGGCCTTGAGCCGGCCCTGCAGGAAGGGGATCACCGCCTCGGGCCGCTTCTCCGGCGGCAGAAAGTTCATCAGGAAGCGGCAGGTGCCGATGGTGGTGGAAAGCTTGTGGTTGTCCCAGAAGAGCCAGCGCAGCACCTCGCGCCGTTCAGCCGCCGAACGGCCGCCAAGCTTACCGGTCTTCGAGCTGATGTAGTCCAGGATCACGCCGGACTGTGTCAGCGTCAGATCACCGTCGACGAGAACGGGAACTTCGCCCATTTCGTTGATCTTCTTGAACTCCGGCGACCGCGCTTCGCCCTTGAAGAAGTCAACGAAGACGGGTTGCCAATCCAGGTCGGCCATCTCGAGCGCGAGCGCGCATTTGTAGGCGTTGCCGCTTTCGCCGAATGAGTAGAGCTTCATGCCGTCCCTCCGTGACGTGATGGGCGGGCCATCTGGCCCGCCTTCCGGCAGAAGCCTAGAACGCCTCGACGGTGAGCGCCATGACCGGGTCGGCCCCGGACTCGATCCGGGCAAGGTGCATGGAACAGGCCGGAAGCTGGCGAGCCATGTAGAAGCGCCCAGTGGCGATCTTCGCCTCGTAGAAGTCGCGGTCCTGCGTACCGGCGTCGAGGGCGATGTAGGCGGCCTTCGCCATGCGGGTCCACATCAGGCCCAGGCAGACATGGCCCATCATGTGCATGAAATCGTAGGACCCCGCGAGCGCCGCGTTGGGGTTCTTCATGCCGTTCTGCATGAAGAACATGCCCGCCTGCTGCAGCGCCTTTGACGCGGCCTTCAACGGTTCGACAAAGCCCTTCATCCGGTCGTCGGCGTCATGTGCCTTGCACTCAGCCTTCACCATTTCGAAGAACGCCATGACATGCTTGCCGCCGTCGGTCGCCAGCTTCCGGCCCACCAGGTCCAGCGCCTGCACGCCATTGGCGCCTTCGTAGATCATGGCGATCCGGGCATCACGGGCGAATTGCGACATGCCCCATTCCTCGATATAGCCGTGGCCGCCGTAGACCTGCTGGGCCTGCACCGCCATTTCGAAGCCCTTGTCGGTAAGGAACCCCTTGAGCACCGGGGTCATCAGGCCGATCAGACCGTCGGCGTCCATGTCGCCCTGGTGCGCGCGGTCGATCAGCGTCGCGCCCCAGAAGGTCAGCGCGCGGGCACCTTCGACGAAGCTCTTCTGCTCCATCAGGTTGCGGCGGATGTCGGGGTGGACGATCAGCGGGTCGGCGGGGCCGTTCGGATTCTTGACGCCCGTCACGTCACGGCCCTGCAGCCGGTCCTTCGCGTAGGCCAGCGAGTTCTGATAGGCCGCCTCGGCCACCGCATAGCCCTGAAGCGCCACGCCCAGCCGGGCCTCGTTCATCATCGTGAACATGGCCTTCATGCCCTTGTGCAGGTCACCTAGCAGCCAGCCCGTCGCCCCGTCGTAGTTCATGACGCAGGTGGCGTTGCCGTGGATACCCATCTTCTCTTCGATCTTGCCGACCGACACCGCATTCCGGTCGCCGAGTGAACCATCTTCGTTCACCAGGAACTTCGGCACGATGAAAAGGCTGATGCCCTTCGTCCCCTCACCGCCATCTGGGGCCTTGGCCAGGACCAAGTGCACGATGTTCGACGCCATGTCATGGTCGCCGGCAGAGATGAAGATCTTTTGCCCGGTGATCTTGTAGCTGCCATCCGCCTGCGGCTCGGCCTTGGTGCGCAAGAGGCCGAGGTCGGTCCCGCAATGCGGCTCGGTCAGGTTCATGGTGCCCGTCCACTCGCAGGTGACCAGCTTTGGCAGCCACGTCTGCTTCTGGTCTTCGGTTCCATGGGCGAGGATCGCCGAATAGGCGCCATGGGTCAGGCCCTGGTACATATTGAAGGCCATGTTGGCCGACACGAAGGTTTCGTTGACCGCCGTGTGCATGAGATAGGGAAGGCCCTGCCCACCGTATTCCGGCGCAGCGTCCAACGACATCCAGCCGCCTTCGCGCAGGGTATCAAAGGCCTGCTTGAACCCCTTCGGCGTGCGGACGACGCCGTTTTCGAGAACACACCCTTCCTTGTCGCCCGAGGCATTCAGGGGCGTCAGAATGTCCTGTGCGACCTTGGCCGCTTCGTCCAGAACGGCCTCGGTGAAGCTTCTTTCCAGATCGGCGTAGCCGGGGATGTCGGCTTCGCTGACCTTGAGCACATCGTGCAGCAGAAACTGCATGTCCTTCACGGGGGCGGTATAGCTGGGCATCGTCCGGTTCCTCTTCCCTATCGTCTGGTCGCCCCTTGTGGCGGGGCCGTGTTCATCAGGCGGCGTGACGGGGCACGATGCCCTTGGCTGCCGCGTCGGCCAGTTCGGCCTTCAGTTCGGCAATCGCCACGTCCAGTTCCGCGCGCTGCGCCTCCATAACGGCGAGACGCTCGTGCGCAAGTTCGCAAGCACGCTGCCGCTGCGCCGCATCCGACCCATCGCGCCCGTAAAGGTCGAGCGTCTGGCGGATATCCTCGAGGCTGAAACCAAAGCGCTTGCCGCGAAGGATCAGCTTGAGCCGTGCCCGGTCACGCCGGGTGAACAGCCGTTTGCTGCCCACGCGTTTGGGCGACAGCAGTTCTTTCGCCTCGTAGAACCGCAATGTGCGCGGCGTTACGTCGAAAGCATCGCACACCTCACGAATGGTCATCAGGTCGTTCTGGTCGTCCGGGGTCATCATTGACTCGTCACAGGGTTGCATTCTGCGGGGCAGATGCGCGCCTGGCCACATGAATACCAGACCAGTTGACGTTAACGTCAGCGTAACGTCACGTCATATTCCAAGCTGACGCGAAGTCACCAGCAAAGCAAAAGGCCGGAGCATTCGGGCCCCGGCCTTTTGCCTTTTCTTGAAGGTTGCGGGCTAGCGCAGATCCATGCCGTCAGGCCAGCTGAGGCTGTGTTCAAGAGTGATGGTTTGCTTGCTTCCAGGGGCCAGGTCGAACTCCCACGCCAGGATGCCACGCTGGCCGTCCACGTCCGTTTCGGACGGGTCCGGACTGGCGGCGTAAGAGATCTCCAGATCGTCTTGTTCCGAGTAGGGGACCTGGTCGAGCAGGCGAACGGTCCAGCCGTCCTTGCCCGTATTCTCCACCGTCATCACCGCGCGTTCGCTGGATTCGTTCGAGGATGTGAAGATGCCGGTTTCTCCACCCCCTCGCACAGGCATTTCCCGCTTGATGCGCAGGGTTTCGATGGCACCAAAGGCGATATCCGTCTCGGCGCCCGCCGCGATGACGTCAACCCAGGTGCTGCCGACCAGAACGCCCTCGCGGAACAGCATTGCCTCGCCGGGCAAGAGCGGTTCGTCACTGGCATTGGTGAAGCTGGCGACGACAAAGGCGGTACTGTCCAAACGCGGGACAGCGACGGCCTTCACCACCGGAGCAAAATCGAGCGCATCCAGCGACAGGCGCAGATCTTCGGCGCCCGAAGCGACGGTGACCGGGTTGGGATAGAGGTAGACGACCGTGTCCCCTTCGATCGCGGCACCGGCGTTGATGGTCGCTGGCGCGGCCTCGGCCACGGGTTCGGCCGGCAGCATGGCCATGTCGGCCTCAGCCATGGACTTGCGGGCCAGTTCCTCTTCGTCCACCTCGGGCTCGATGCGGCGCAGTTCCGGCCAAAGGGTCGACGGTGCTGCCTGTTCAGCCGGACGCGAGGAAGAGAGGGTGAGCGCGACGTCCGACCAATCCTCACCCGTGTATTGCGTCACGAGAACCGAGCGGTTGACGGTCAACGCATCTTGGTCCGCACGCGTGAGGTTCAGGTCGTAGAATGGGCGCCAGCTGGCCCCTCCCACGTACTGCGTGATGGTCAAGGTTTGATCGCCCGCGGATGAGGCCGTGACGGAAACCGAAAGCGCGGTGTACTCCATATCGGCCGAAGGCAGGGCGTCGAAGGCGGCTTGCGCCTTGGATAGCGCCTCCTGCGCGTCTTCCAGCGCCTTTTGTGCCGGGAACAGCTCGGCCTTTGCCGCAAGCGACGCCTGCCGGGCTGCCAGCGTCTCTGCGCCAATCATCGCGGCCATCGCCCGTATGCTGTCCGGTGTGGCGTCATCCGGCAGCGCGCCCGTGAACGAGGACAGGAACCGCACTTGCGCATCGGCTGCGTCAACCTTGGCCTGCACGGCATCCAGCGCAAGCATGGCCTGGGCTTCGGCGTCTTCCAGCCGTTCCACCTCGGCCTTTGCGGCCGCTTGGTCTGGCGTCAGCGGATCTTCACGCGGCGGCAGACGGTCAGCTCGAAGGTTGAACGCTCCCAGTTGCAGGCCGTCACCCGGGGCAATCTGGATCAGTCCCGGCTGACTGTCGGCGGGGAGGTCCATGACCAGAAGGTCATGCACCCCAGCGGACGGCGCGGTAAACGTAACTTCGCGCGTCAGCTTGGCGCCGTCGGGATACACCGTCACAGCGGCAATGCGGCTGGAGGCGGCAATCGTATCGGCCAGCGACGGAAGGGCGGTGGTTGCGAGCAGGAGGGTCAGGAGGGCACGCATGTGCGGAGCCTTTCGGTTGTGCGCGGGCAAACTAGGGGCGGGAATGCGAGCCGAGCAAGGCAGGAAACCCGGCGAGGGTTTCCACCAAGCCTCACCGCTCGGCCCGCGTCAAAGCGTCAATTCTCAAGTGGTGTTGCGATCAGGATGTGCAGGTCCTGGTCGGGAGTGAAATCGGTCTTCTCCATGGTGAAAGTCGTCGGACCCGTCTTCCGGATCCCCTCCGCACACAATGAGACGATGTTGCCGGGCGCACCCTTGTCGATGGTGAGCGTAAAGCGCTTGATGGGCCCAGCCCAACTGTTCGCCGTTCGGAGGATATAGCTGATTTTCCACGACAACCCGACGGCGTAGACCTCACCATCCACCGGTTCTTGCGCCAACGCCTTGGCCAACCCCTTCGATGTGCCTTCGTCGATGCAATACAGGTCGGCCACGGGCTGCATGTAATCTTCAGGAGGGTGCGACCAGCTGAAGATGCCGCCCGGCGAACGATTTTCATAGGAGTGGCTGACCCGCAGTTCCTTTGCCGCCGGGAAGGTTTGCGTCCAATGGTAACGGATCACCAACGACCATTGAGGAAAGGCAAACTCGCTCTCGGTGCCGATGTCAAAGAATTCGGCAAGACCAAGTTCCATCGCTTCGGTCTTCTGGTCCGGTGTCAGGGCCTTCAACGCGGCCAAGACCGTATCGGCATTCAGCGAAAGCGGCAGGCCCAAGCGTTCCAGGTCATCCGTCACATCGCGGCCGGGGCTATCGTAGTGCTCGGCCCGCGGGGTCCAGTCAGTGACGTCCGGTTCAACCACCGCAATGCGATCAATGCGAACCGGTACGTCTTGACCGTCGACCGTGGCGGTAAAGCCCACCAGGTTTTCACGGTCCGGATCCTCCGGCAGGTTCCACTGGCTTTCGATGGTTTGACCGACGTGGATCGGCGGCAGGGGAAAGATCACTTCGCCTGTGACGTCCCCGTCTGTGATGTTGCGGAAGACATAATCGACGGCGATCCGGTCAATCCCGATGAACAGCTGCTCCTCTTCCATCGCGACAGCGTCGGTCTGACCAAACGTCAACCCGGTGGCAGAAAGTCCACCAAATCCATCGTTGGCGCGTACGGGCGTGGCGAAGCAGGCAAGCAGGCAAAGGATCAGGCGCATCGAAACCCTCCAGTCGGCAATGCATGCATCTGACGGCCACCGAGAGATTCCTGCAAGGGTCGTGACATGGAAAAGGGTCCCGGGCGTGGCCGAGACCCTTCAAATCGCGGTTCGGGTTACCGCTCAGCCCTTCTTCAAGACCTTCTGACCCAAAAGTTCGGCGATCTGCACCGCGTTCAGCGCGGCGCCCTTGCGGAGGTTGTCCGACACGCACCAGAGGGAAAGGCCGTTGTCGATCGTCGAATCCTGCCGGACGCGGCTGACGTAGGTCGCGAACTCGCCCACGCATTCGATCGGAGTGATGTAGCCACCGGGTTCGCGCTTGTCGACCAGCATGACGCCGGGCGATTCCCGCAGGATGTCCTGGGCCTCCTGCCAATCCAGGAACTCCTCGGTCTCGATGTTGATCGCCTCCGAATGGCCGACGAACACCGGCACCCGCACGCAGGTCGCGGTGACCTTGATCGACGGGTCGAGGATCTTCTTCGTCTCGGCCACCATCTTCCATTCTTCCTTCGTCTCGCCAGAATCCAGGAAGACGTCGATATGCGGGATCACGTTGAAGGCGATCTGCTTGGAAAACTTCTTCGGCGGCACGTCGTCGGTCGGGTTGTAGACGGCCTTGGTCTGGTTCCAAAGCTCATCCATCCCTTCCTTTCCGGCGCCCGAGACGGACTGGTAGGTCGCGACGACCACGCGCTTGATCTTCGCCCGGTCATGCAAGGGCTTCAGCGCCACCACCATCTGCGCGGTCGAGCAGTTGGGGTTGGCGATGATGTTCTTGTTCTTGTAGGCGTAGATCGCGTCGGCGTTCACCTCCGGCACGATCAGCGGGATGTCCGGGTCGTAGCGGTAGAGCGACGAGTTGTCGATCACGATGCAGCCCGCCGCCGCAGCCTTCGGCGCGTATTCCTTGGTCGGGCCCGAGCCTACGGCGAACAACGCGATGTCCCAGCCGGTGAAGTCGAAAGTGTCCAGGTCCTTGGTCTTGATAGTCTTGTCGCCAAAGCTGACTTCAGTGCCCAGAGATTTGCGCGACGCCAGCGCGGCGATCTCATCGACCGGGAACTCGCGCTCGGCGAGGATGTTCAGCATTTCGCGGCCCACGTTGCCCGTGGCACCCGCGACGACGACCTTGTAGCCCATCGGGGTTCTCCTTGACTGCCCCCGCCCATCGGGGACGGGCGGCGCATAGCGCATGGCCCGCTTGGGGGAAAGCGGATTCGTCGGGCAGGACTTCAGTCCGTCCGGTCCTGTGACAGAAGATAGACGATCAGGCCGATGGACGTGGTGACCGCGAAGAACAGGAACACCGCCTGATAGGGCGCGCTGGCCGGGTCGGGGGGCGTGGCCGCATGGATGCGGCCGGTCACGATCTGGGCGATGCCGATGGGCGCAATGCCGAACAGGTTCAGAAGCGTCACGCCCCGGCCCATCAGATGCGGCGGGATGAAGGCCCGGCCATGTGCCACGACCATCGGAAAGCTGGCGCCGAACAGCCCCGCCGCGACCAGAAGCGTCACCGCCACCAGGGGCGGCGCATCGGCAACGGCCCACAGGCCGAACAGGCACAGGACCGTCAGGGCGTTGCCCACGACGATCACCCATTTCCGGCTGCCGACCCAGCGGTCCAGCGGGCCATAGGCAAAGTTGCCCACCACCATCGCAAGGCCGACCCAAAGCCCCACTTCGCCGATCGCCAACGCATCATAACCGTGGACATCGCCGAAATAGGGCCCCAGCCACAGCCCGCGCAGGCCTGCCAGCGGCATGTAGCAGACCGTCATCATCGCCAGGATCGGCCAGATCGCCGGCATCCGCAGCAGATCGAGGATCGACCCCTTCTCCTCATGCGTCAGCACCGGCGGGTCGCGCACCAACGCCAGGATCGCCAGCGCGACCAGCCCCGTGACCCCCGCCAGCCCCCAGACCGTGCCGCGCCAGCCGAAGGCCTCAACCGCAGCTGACAGCGGCAGAGAGGCCGCGACGTTCCCCAGCGACCCCACC
>LFEF01031051.1_pt1 | contig 12730 bp, 11 predicted proteins | sample 619371 | NCBI WGS metagenome assembly LFEF01 (sample SAMN03014291, study PRJNA259931) | freshwater metagenome | biome: lake; feature: waterbloom | place: China: Taihu Lake | collected 2006-08 | depth 0 m m
TTGAACGACACCGCTCTTTTTTTAAAAGTATTTTAAGTTTTAAATAAAAATCCTTTCAGAAGAAAAACTGAAAGGATTTTTACTTTTATTTTTTATTAATTTAGAATTCTCTATTCTCGCTAAATCCTTCTAAATAATCGGCTACTCGTTTTACGAATTGTCCGCCTAACGAACCATCTACCACACGGTGATCATAACTGTGCGACAAGAACATTTTGTGACGAATTCCGATGTAATCTCCGGTTGGAGCTTCGATAACAGCCGGAACTTTTCTGATGGCTCCTAATGCTAAAATGGCTACTTGCGGTTGATTGATAATCGGTGTTCCAAAAACGCTGCCGAAAGTTCCCACATTGGTAACGGTGTATGTTCCACCTTGAATTTCATCCGGTTTCAATTGGTTGTTACGAGCACGATTGGCTAAATCATTAACGGTTTTAGTTAATCCAACCAAATTCAACATATCTGCATTTTTGATAACCGGAACAATTAAGTTTCCGTTCGGTAACGCCGCAGCCATTCCTAAGTTGATGTTTTTCTTTTTGATGATGTAATCGCCTTCTACAGAAATGTTAATCATCGGGAAGTCTTTAATGGCTTTTGCCACAGCTTCCATAAATATTGGTGTAAATGTTAATTTCTCCCCTTCTCTTTTTTCAAAAGCGTCTTTTACTTTATTTCTCCAGTTTACAATGTTAGTTACATCCACTTCAATAAACGACTGTACATGAGCCGATGTTTGTTTGGATGCCACCATATAACCTGAAATCAGTTTACGCATGCGGTCCATTTCGATGATTTCGTCTTGACCGTTTACAGAAACCGGGATTTTTTTCTCCGGTGTTGGTTCTGCTTTTGGAGCTTCTGCTTTTGGGGTTTCAATTTTTACTTCCGCTTTTGGAGTTTCAACTGCTACCGGTTCTGCTTTAGGCGTTGAAGCAACAGCAGGTTTATTAGCTCGGTCTTTTACATAAGTAATGATATCGTCTTTGGTAACACGACCTTCTTTACCTGTACCTTTTATGCTTTCTAATTCTGCAATGGAAACCCCTTCTTCTTTGGCAATATTTTTTACTAAAGGAGAAAAGAATTTTTCAGATGTTGAAAAATCAACTTCTGCCGGAGCAGCGACTTGAACTGTTTCTTTCACCATTTCAATGGCTTTCTCAATTTGAGCAACCGCTTCAACGACTTCTTCTTTTGGAGATTCTACAGAAGCACTTCCGCCTTCGGTGTCGATGATGGCAATGGTTTGACCTACTTTTACAATATCATCAACGTTGAAAAGAATTTCAGCTAACGTTCCGGAAACTTCAGAAGGCACTTCGCTATCTACTTTATCGGTAGCGATTTCCAAGACAGCTTCATCAGCTTCAATTTTGTCACCTACTTTTTTGAGCCAGTTGGTAATGGTTGCCTCTGCAACGCTTTCTCCCATTTTGGGCAATTTCAATTCAAATTTTGCCATATCGTTAACCTAAAGGTTTATTTTTTATTTCAGTTTGCGAATTTACTAAAAAAAGGATTGATTTTAGCGATTATCAATAAAATTTCAGTGTCAATTTCAAAAATCAATTTCAATTTTTATATCAACTTCAAAAATCAACAATCAAAATTCTTTAATCGTTAATCAAAATTACTTCTCCTCTGTCATTGCTACTGTTGCTTCCAATCATAAAATTGCTTTGATTGGGAATAATTTTAAATGTTACTCTTTCACATTTACAGCATTCCATAATGGAAATGATTTTTGAAAAAGGTAAATCATTTTGATCAAAAATAACTTCCACATTAGAATTAATTCCTTTTAAAAGCGAAGGTAATTCATTTTTAAAATTGATGTTAAGTCGACTTACATTTTTTCCTAACAATTTTTCAAGTCTTTCTTTTAATAACTCGTTTTGAGAAATTAAAATGTAACTGTCAATATTTCTATTGGAAACTACACTTTTACTTTTCTTTAAAAAGGCAAATAGATAACTTCCCGACTTCATAAACAGACTAAAAAAAGCTGATTTTTTGAAATGTTTACTGTAAAAGTATTCCATAGCTTCCTGAAAACGCTTCATATACGTTCCATCTTTCACAGTACTTTCACCTTTGTAATGAATAACGGTTGTTTTTGAAAAATAATAATTCGTTTTACCATTTTGTAATGCTCGATAACTTAAATCAATATCATCAGAATACATAAAACAATTCTCATCAAATCCGCCTAACTGATTATATAACTCACGTTTTAAAAACATAAAAGCACCTACTAAAACATCAACCTCTCCAGTTTGATGTTCGGATAGATTTTGAGCATAATATCGATTGAATAATTGAATCTTAGGAAAAATTTTATACAATCCGAAAATCTTTGTAAATGCCACCCATGGTGTTGGAATACCTCTTTTGCTTTCTGGGAGGAATTTTCCGGTGCCGTCAACTAACTTGCAACCGATTATTCCGAGTTGGAAGTTAGGAGTTAGAAGTTGGGAGTTTAAAATTTTAGTAAAAGTATCCTCTGCAACAACAGTGTCGGGATTAAGAATGCAAATGTATTCGCCCTTGGCTTGAGCAACACCAATATTATTACCTTTCGGAAAACCTGTATTTTCATTATTTTCAATGAGTTTAATGTGCGGAAAACGGGTTTTCATCATTTGACAACTATCGTCAGAAGAATTGTTATCTACAACAATTATCTCACTATCAGTATTTTGCAATGAAGCTTGCACACTAAGCACACATTGTTCGAGGAAATAACGAACGTTGTAATTCAGGATGATGACAGATAATTGCATGGGGCAAATATAACATGAAAATGTGGCAATTTGAAAAATTGTACACCTGACAGGTATCAAAAACCGATAAGTTGTAATAGGCCATGAAGTTTCAGTAATTCGTTTCAGAAAAAATAAAGCATTACTTTTGCACTATTAAAACCACTGACTAATTGGCAAATTGCCTCATTGACACTATTAAATGAACTATCTTTCCGTAGAAAATATATCCAAATCCTTTGGCGAACGCGTTTTGTTTGAGAACATTTCGTTTGGTATAAACAAAGACCAAAAAATTGCTTTTATAGCCAAAAATGGTTCAGGAAAAACAACCATTATGAACATTATTAATGGTTTTGATGAACCGGATACGGGTCAAGTGGTGGTTCGTAAAAATATTCGAATGGCTTTTTTGTCGCAAAAACCGAATTTGCAGGATGAATTGACCATTGTGGAAAGCGTTTTTGCCAGCGATAATGAAACCCTGAAAGTGATTGAGCAATACGAAAAAGCGTTGGAAAATCCTGAAAATGAAGAAGCGTATCAAAAAGCGTTTGATTTAATGGACCAACACAATGCGTGGGATTTTGAAACCCAATTCAAGCAAATCTTATTCAAATTGAAGTTGGAAGATTTTAAATTGAAAGTCAAAAGTCTTTCGGGTGGACAAAAAAAGCGACTTTCATTGGCCATTATTTTAATTAACCGTCCGGATTTATTGATTTTGGATGAGCCAACCAACCACTTGGATTTGGAGATGATTGAATGGTTAGAGGATTATTTTGCCAAAGAAAACATCACGTTGTTTATGGTGACGCACGATCGTTTCTTTTTGGAACGCGTTTGTAATGAAATCCTCGAATTAGACAACGGAAAATTATACCAATACAAGGGAAATTATTCCTATTACTTGCAAAAAAAGGAAGAACGAATTGCTTCTGAAAACGCCAGTATCGACAAAGCCCAGAATCTTTTTGTGAAAGAACTGGCATGGATGCGTCGCCAACCGAAAGCAAGAACTACCAAATCGAAATCACGTCAGGATGATTTTTATAAAATCAAAGCCGTTGCCGAAAGTCGCCGGAAAGAAAATGTGGTGGAGTTGGAAATCAACATGGAACGCATGGGAAGCAAGATTATTGAGCTTCATAAATTGTATAAAAAGTTTAAAGACCGAGTGATTTTGGACAATTTTTCATATGATTTTCAACGTGGCGAACGCATTGGAATTATCGGCAAAAACGGAACCGGAAAATCAACTTTCTTAAATATTTTAACCAAAACGATGTTGCCTGATGCCGGAAAAGTGGTGATTGGCGATACGATTAAGGTGGGTTATTATACACAAAGCGGCATCAATCCAAAACCGGGTCAGAAGGTTATCGATATTATTAAAGAGTATGGCGAATACATTCCGCTAACAAAAGGTAAAATTATTTCGGCTTCGCAATTGTTGGAACGTTTTCTTTTTGATGCTAAAAAACAATACGATTTTGTAGAAAAATTGAGTGGTGGTGAATTGAAACGACTCTATTTATGTACCGTTTTGATTCAAAATCCGAACTTTTTGATATTAGATGAGCCTACGAATGACTTAGATATTGTAACCTTGAATGTTTTGGAAAGTTTTTTACTGGATTTTCCCGGATGTTTGTTGGTGGTTTCGCACGATCGCTATTTTATGGATAAAATCGTCGATCACTTGTTCGTATTTAGAGGCGAGGGAGTCATTGAAGATTTTCCCGGAAATTATTCTGATTTTAGAGCGTATGAAGATAGTGCCGAACCCAAAAATTTATCGAACGTAAGTACCGAAAAAACAAACTGGAAAGAAAAGCAAGTTAAAGAAGGTCTAACATTTAAGGAACAAAAAGAATTTCAAAAAATTGAACGCGAAATCAAAGATTTAGAATTTGAGAAAAAGCAAATTGAACAACTATTTGCCGATGGAAAAGTAGCTGATGCAGAAATTGAGAAAAAAGCGAATGAGTTGCAAGCCATTATAAAGAAATTGGAAGAAAAGGAAGAAAGATGGTTTGAACTTTCTTCAAAAATGGAATAATTAGTTAACCATTTAAAAATCTTAATGCAACTTAATATCTTAAAGGTTTAGAAAAAATAATAATGTTTCACATCATACAATCATATTTCAAATTTATACTAAATTCCAAAAACGAACATGGCGTTCATTCGCCATTTGTGTTTGATTTAGTGACAAAATGTTTTTATGATAAAACCAACTATCCCGAATATTCCATTTTAAAAGAATACCGAAAATCACTTTTAGAAAATCAAAACACCATTGAAGTAACCGATTTTGGTGCTGGTTCACGTGTTTTTAAAACCAATCAAAGAAAAATATCCGCTATTGCTAAGAATGCCGGAATATCTCCAAAAAATGCTGAATTATTGTTTCGAATTGTTCGTTATTTTCAACCTGAAAGTATTTTGGAAATTGGTACATCTTTAGGATTAGCAACATCTGCATTGTCGTTAGGAAATAAGAATGCTAAAATTACTTCGTTGGAAGGGTGTCCGAATACATTAAAAGTTGCAAAAAATAAGTTTCAGGTTTCAAGTTTCAAGTTGAATTGCGAAAACATTGATTTTGTAAATACTGAATTTTCAAGTTATCTTAAAACCCAACACCCATCACCCATCACCCATCACCTTGTTTACTTCGACGGAAATCATTCAAAAAATGCAACATTAATTTATTTCGAATTATTATTGCCCACAATTTCAAACGATTCGATTTGGATTTTCGATGACATTCATTGGTCCAAAGACATGGAAGAAGCTTGGGAAATCATTAAAAATCATCCAAAAGTGACCGTTACGATTGATACGTTTCAATGGGGAATCGTCTTTTTCAGAACTGAACAAATCAAAGAACATTTCATTATTAATCCAAATAAAACCATTAGTTCGCACATTTTTGAACGAATTCGAATTTGATTTGTAACAAAAACCAACTTTTTTCTACTAATCCAGTATTGAATGTAAAATGCTAAAATCTGCAATCCAATGGCTAATCCATTAATAAAAATCTCCGCTTTAAAACGAAACTTTGTATTGGGAAGTGAAACCATTTATGTTTTAAAAGGAATTGATTTGGAAATTAACAAAGGAGAATATGTAGCGTTGATGGGACCTTCCGGTTCCGGAAAATCTACTTTGATGAACCTTTTGGGCTGTTTGGATACACCCACATCCGGAACCTATATTTTAAATGGAAAAGATGTGAGCAAAATGCACGATGACGAGTTGGCTGAAATCCGTAACAAAGAAATCGGATTTGTATTTCAAACCTTCAATTTAATGCCAAGAACTACGGCTTTAGACAACGTTGCTTTACCGATGGTTTATGCCGGTTATTCCAAATCTGAACGTTACGAGCGTGCCACAGAAGTATTAACTCAAGTAGGATTAGCCGATAGAATGGATCACAAACCCAACGAACTTTCGGGTGGTCAACGGCAACGTGTGGCGGTAGCCAGAGCCTTAGTAAACAAACCTTCTATCATTTTGGCCGATGAACCCACCGGAAATTTAGATTCCAAAACATCGGAAGAAATCATGGCTTTGTTTGGCGAAATTCACAAAAACGGAAATACGGTAATTTTGGTTACGCACGAAGAAGATATTGCCGCATATGCCCACCGAATTATTCGTTTGCGTGATGGAATTGTAGAAAAAGACGAACGTGTAAAGTAAACAATTTGTAACTTTGTTACATAAAGTTTATTTTTTATGAAAACCCTAATTATTGTCATGGTCGTTCTTTTTGTGGCGGTTATCATTGTCACTCGAATGGCCAATAAACAAAGAGGAAATCGCCGTAATCGCAGCTTCAAAACCAATTATTATTCCAAAAAGAAACAAGATTCAAAATGAAAATTGGAATCCTTACTTGTTCCCGATTACCTGAACTTTTGGAATCTGATCAAAAATTAATTACGCTTTTTGCAAAGGAAAATAGTTCAGCAAAAGCTGTAATTTGGGATGATGAATCCGTTGATTGGAGTCAATTTGATTATCTCATTTTCAGAAATACTTGGGATTATTATCAAAAAGAAGAAGCATTTCATTCATGGTTAAATAAAATTGAATTATTGGGAATTAAAACGTTTAACCCGATTTCAGTTATCCAAAAAAACAAACATAAATTTTACTTAAAAGAATTAGAAAAAGAGGGAATTTCAATACTTCCTACGATTTTTTTAGAAAAAAATTCAACTTCTAATTTACACGATGTAATTCCGAAAAGTTGGGAGAAAATAGTTATCAAACCAGCATTTTCTGCCGGAAGTTATTTGACAAAATTAATTGACCGATCTGAAATTGAATCCATCCAAAATGAATTCAAAGAACATTTTGCAAGCAAAGATTTTCTATTTCAAGAATTTCATCCGGAAATAAAAGAATTGGGCGAAACATCTTTTATTTTTTTTGATGGAAAATTTTCTCACGCTGTCAACAAAAAACCGGTAGAAAATGATTTTCGAATTCAAATTCAATACGGTGGAAAATATACATTAATTGAACCCAATGCTGATTTACTACTTCAAGCTGAATTAGTTCTATCAAAAATTCCTGAAAAATTGCTTTATGCACGTGTTGACGGCATTGTCATTGAAAACAAACTTCATTTAATGGAAATCGAACTCATTGAACCCGATTTGTATTTTGATTTAGCGGATGGAGCGAGAGAACGATTTGTGGAAAGTTTTTTGAAGGTACTAAGAAGCTAAGGTTCTAAGGCACTGAGGTTAATCCGTATCATCTTTAAACTACGATTTAATTCAACCCAATAAAAAAAACTTAGTACCTTAGCAACTCAGAACCTTAGCACCTCAAACATGAAAATATACACCAAAACCGGCGATAGCGGAACCACAGCACTTTTTGGCGGAACACGTGTTCCCAAACACCACATTCGAATTGAAAGTTACGGAACAGTGGACGAGTTGAATTCTCACATTGGGTTAATTCGCGACCAAGACATCAATCCATTATATAAAAATGTATTAATTGAAGTGCAAGACCGCCTTTTTACCGTTGGAGCTATTTTGGCTACACCACCTGAAAAAGAAGTTTTAAAAAACGGTCAACCGCGTTTAAACATCAATCGAATTTCTGAAGCAGATATTCAATTGCTAGAAAATGAAATCGATACCATGAACGATTCGTTGCCTCCGATGACGCATTTCGTTCTTCCGGGTGGACATACAACGGTGTCATATTGTCATATTGCTCGTTGTGTATGCCGAAGAGCCGAACGCCTATCAGTGCACCTTCACGAGTTAGAACCGACAGATGAGCAGGTTTTAAAATACCTAAACCGACTTTCTGACTACCTTTTTGTGTTGGCACGAAAGTTGTCATTTGACCTTCATGCGGATGAAGTAAAATGGATTCCGAGGAAGGAGTAATCGGTTGTCGGTTGTCTGTTATCAGTTTAATCTGATCACTATCCCGAAGCTTCGGGACTGAATGCTGAACACTTTCATAAATACGTTCTTACCTTTAAAAAAGTATGAAAAATTACTTTTTGGTAAAATAAATTACTTTTTACTTGACTATTTCAGTAGAAAATTTATTTTTGCATAAAATTAAATCGATAGAAGATGTATTGGACATTAGAATTAGCATCCTATTTAAGTGATGCACCGTGGCCAGCCACCAAAGATGAGCTTATTGATTACGCCATCAGAACGGGTGCTCCCCTTGAAGTAGTGGAAAACCTTCAATCTATTGAAGATGAAGGAGAAATCTACGAATCGATGGAAGAAATTTGGCCGGATTATCCAACCGACGAAGATTATCTTTGGAACGAGGATGAATATTAGACAAAAATAAACAATCAACTAAAAAAGTCTCATTTGAGGCTTTTTTTTTGTATAAATTTGCCTCCCGAAGTGTCGGGAATTTATAATTAAATAAATCAACATAAAATGAGTTTCATCAATAGCATTCTCAAAGCATTAGTAGGAGATAAATCGGAGAAAGATGTAAAAGCGATTCAACCGCTAATCACTAAAATAAAATCATTCGAAAGCAGTCTTTCTTCGCTTTCACATGACGAATTGAGAGCCAAAACTACTTCATTCAAAGAAAAAATAAAACAAGCTCGTGCGGAAAAAGATGCGAAAATCGCCTCTTTAAAAGCAGAAGTTGAAAAAATAGCCGACATTGATAAACGCGAAGAGGTATATACAGCTATTGATTCGTTAGAAAAAGAAGCTTACGAGATTTCAGAAAAAGTTTTGAACGAAATCCTACCGGAAGCTTTTGCGGTAGTAAAAGAAACTGCCAAACGTTTCAAAGAGAATACCTCTATCACAGTAAAAGCTACTCCAAAAGATATTGAACTTTCAGCTTCAAAATCATACATCACCCTTGAAGGTGATAACGCTGTTTGGGCCAATTCTTGGAACGCTGCCGGAAAAGAAATTACGTGGGACATGATTCACTACGATGTGCAGTTGATTGGTGGTGTGGTGTTGCATCAAGGAAAAATTGCTGAGATGCAAACCGGTGAAGGAAAAACGTTGGTAGCTACACTCCCACTCTATTTGAATGCGTTAACCGGAAACGGGGTGCACTTGGTTACCGTAAATGATTACCTAGCTAAACGTGACAGCACTTGGAAAGCTCCATTATTTGAATTCCATGGGTTAACTGTCGATTGTATAGATAATCATCAACCCAACACTGATGCAAGAAGAAAAGCCTATGAGGCCGATATCACGTATGGAACCAACAATGAATTTGGTTTTGACTATCTGAGAGACAATATGGCTCATTCGCCAAACGATTTAGTTCAACGCAAACACAATTACGCCATTGTGGATGAGGTGGATTCCGTTTTGATTGACGATGCCAGAACGCCATTGATTATTTCAGGGCCTGTACCTCAAGGAGATCGACATGAATTTAATGAATTAAAACCGAAAGTAGATCATTTGGTCAACTTACAACGGAATTTAGCGACTCAATTTTTGACCGAAGCAAAACGATTAATCAAAGAAGGTAATACAAAAGACGGTGGTTTTAGCTTGTTAAGAGCCTACAGAGCTATGCCAAAAAACAAAGCCTTGATTAAATTTTTGAGTGAAGAAGGAATCAAACAATTACTTCAAAAAACCGAAAATCAATACATGCAAGACAACAATCGCGAAATGCCAAAAGTTGATGAAGCTTTGTATTTTGTGATTGAAGAAAAGAATAATCAAGTTGAATTAACTGATAACGGAATAAAATTTTTATCTACAGATACAGATGAAAACTTCTTCGTTTTACCGGATATTGGAACTGAAATAGCTCGAATTGAAAAACAAAATTTAAGTAAAGACCAAGAAGCAGAAGAAAAAGAAAAATTATTCCAAGATTTCTCTATCAAATCGGAACGTATACACACGCTTACTCAATTATTAAAAGCCTACACGCTTTTTGAAAAAGACGTAGAATACGTAATCATGGACGATAAAATTTTAATCGTTGATGAACAAACCGGTCGTATTATGGATGGTCGTCGTTATTCTGACGGATTACATCAAGCGATTGAAGCCAAAGAAAATGTAAAAATTGAAGCAGCAACTCAGACTTTTGCTACGATTACGTTGCAAAACTATTTCCGTATGTACAGCAAATTAGCCGGTATGACGGGAACAGCGGTTACAGAAGCCGGTGAGTTATGGCAAATTTACAAATTGGATGTTGTGGAAATCCCAACCAACCGTCCGATTGCCAGAAAAGACCAAGAAGACTTGATTTATAAAACTACACGTGAGAAATTTAATGCCGTAATTGAAGATGTAACCAAACTTTCGCAAGCCGGAAGACCGGTATTGATTGGTACCACTTCGGTTGAAATTTCAGAGTTATTAAGCAGAATGTTGAAAATGAGAAACGTTCCGCACAATGTTTTGAATGCGAAAATGCATAAGAAAGAAGCTGAAATTGTAGCCGAAGCCGGAAAACCGGGAGTGGTAACCATTGCTACTAACATGGCGGGTCGTGGAACGGATATTAAATTGACTCCTGAAGTAAAAGCAGCCGGTGGTTTAGCTATCGTGGGTACAGAACGTCACGATTCGCGTCGTGTAGACAGACAGTTACGCGGTCGTGCGGGACGTCAAGGAGATCCCGGGAGTTCGCAGTTTTATGTTTCGTTAGAAGATAATTTGATGCGTTTATTTGGTTCTGAACGCGTAGCCAAAGTAATGGACAGAATGGGCTTGAAAGAAGGCGAAGTCATTCAACATTCGATGATGACCAAATCGATTGAACGAGCTCAGAAAAAAGTGGAAGAAAATAACTTTGGTGTGCGTAAGCGTTTGTTGGAATATGATGATGTAATGAATTCGCAAAGGGAAGTAATTTACAAACGCAGAAGACACGCTTTACATGGCGAACGTTTAAAAGTGGATATCGCGAACATGATGTATGACACGTGTGAAAATATTACGAATGAGAACAAAGCAACTTCCAATTTTAAGAATTTTGAATTTGAATTGATTCGTTATTTTTCCATCACTTCTCCGATTGCGGAAAGCGAATTCAACAAGTTGAGTGAGATGGAAATTACCGGAAAAGTATATAAAGCAGTTTTGGCACATTACGAAGAAAAAAATGCACGTGATGCCAGAGAAGCGTTTCCAATCATCAAAAACGTTTATGAAAATCCTAGTAATCACTACGAACGAATCATTGTTCCATTTAGCGACGGACAAAAAACATTGAATGTGGTGACCGATTTGAAAAAAGCGTATGAAAGTGAAGGAAAACAATTGGTTGCCGATTTTGAGAAAAATATCACGTTAGCCATTGTGGACGAAGCTTGGAAAAAGCATTTACGCAAAATGGATGAATTGAAACAATCGGTTCAGTTGGCGGTTCACGAACAAAAAGATCCTTTGTTGATTTATAAGTTTGAAGCGTTCAATTTGTTTAGAGCGATGTTGGACGGAGTAAATAAAGAAGTTATTTCTTTCTTGTTCAAAGGTGACTTACCTAATCGTAATGAAACCAATATTCAAGAAGCCCGAGAGGTTCGCAGAAAAGAAAATTATACAGAAACGAAAGCATCCACTGAAATAAATGACGGAGCTCAAGCCAACAGACAAGCCGGTGAAATGGCTAGTCAGCGACAAGCGGTAACCGAGACGATAATTCGCGAAATGCCAAAAATCAACCGAAATGACACTGTTACGATAAAACATGTGATGAGCGGCAAAACAGAATCCATGAAATACAAAAAAGCGGAAAGCTTGATTGCAAGTGGTGAATGGGTTTTGGTATAAACTAAACATACAAACATTTTTTAAAATCCCTGGCACATTAATTGTCAGGGATTTTTATATTTGTTAAAAATCTCATCACATGAAAAATATAATTTATTTATTTCTTTTGGTTTTTTTGAACGGTTATTCCCAAACGTTGGAGCAATTAAAAATGGAAACTAAAACGTTTTACGATGCTCATTACAACATGGATTTTGATGGTATAGCCACATTATATCATCCCGGTTATTTTGAAAAAATAACAAAAGAAGAAATAACGGCTAAATTAGATGAACAATTTCAAAATGATCAAACAGGAATACGATTCGTCTTTCCAACCATGAATTTCTCTTTTGGAACGATACAAGAAATTGAAGGTAAAAAATATTGTGTGATTTCTTTTAAAAATACGTATCGAGTGAATTTTATAGATAAATTATCAGAAGCGGAAATCCAAAAAAACATAGCTTCCTTTCAATCCAATTCTAAAGTAAAGTCTGTGAAATATGAAGCCAAACGCAATAGTTTTTTCATTGAAGAGAATGTGATTTGGGTAGCTGTTTTCCATTCTTCAACTTTGGACAAATGGAAATTTATTGAACAAAATTCAAAATTTCGTTCTTTTGATGAAGTATTGGCTCCTCAAATTCAAAAACAATTGGGATTATAAAAAAA
>LFEF01038172.1_pt1 | contig 12713 bp, 14 predicted proteins | sample 619371 | NCBI WGS metagenome assembly LFEF01 (sample SAMN03014291, study PRJNA259931) | freshwater metagenome | biome: lake; feature: waterbloom | place: China: Taihu Lake | collected 2006-08 | depth 0 m m
AGAGCTGGCTCGGGAAATCTGGACACCGGGCATAGGTGGATTTTCGGCCTGAACGCGGCATGATTGCCGTGAACAGGAGCGGATATGACGAGACGCGTTCGCCGAAACCACAGCCCGGCTTTCAAGGCGAAGGTCGCTTTGGCGGCGATCAAGGGCGAGAAGACGCTGGCCGACCTGGCGCAGCAGTTCGATGTCCACCCCAACCAGATCACGCAATGGCGCAGCCAGCTTCTTGAGGGGGCTGCCGGCGTGTTCGGGTCCGAGGCGAAGTCCGAGGCCGGTGCGCCTGCGATCGACGTGAAGACCTTGCATGCCAAGATCGGGGAGCTGGCGCTGGAGAACGATTTTTTGTCCGGCGCGCTCGGCAAGGCCGGCCTTTTGAGCGCAAAGCGATGATCGACCGCGCGCACGACCTGCCACTGAACCGGCAGGCAAAGGTGCTCGGGATCAGCCGGGGCAGCGTCTATTATCTACCCCGCGCGGTTCCTGCCGCCGACCTGGCGTTGATGCGCGCGATCGACGCGCTGAATCTGGAATATCCCTTCGCGGGCAGCCGCATGTTGCAGGGGCTTCTTGGGGCCGATGGCCATAGGGCTGGACGTCTTCACGTCGCCACGCTGATGAAGCGCATGGGGATCGAGGCGCTTTACCGCCGACCGAACACCTCGAAGCCGGCGCCGGGGCACAAGATCTTCCCCTACCTGCTGCGCAAGCTGCCGGTGACGCGGCCCAATCAGGTCTGGGCGATGGACATCACCTACATCCCGATGGCGCGGGGCTTCGTCTATCTCACGGCCGTTGTCGACTGGTTCAGCCGCAAGGTTCTGGCCTGGCGGCTCTCGATCACCATGGACGTCGCCTTCTGCATCGAGGCCGTCGAGGAGGCGATGGCGCGCTTCGGCAAGCCGGAGATCTTCAATACCGACCAGGGCTCGCAGTTCACCAGCCGCGAGTTCACCGCCCTGCTGATCGGCGCGGGCATCAGGATCAGCATGGACGGCAAGGGCGCCTGGCGCGACAACGTCTTTGTCGAGCGCATCTGGAAATCGGTCAAATACGAGGAGGTCTATCTGCACGCCTACGCCAGCGTGTCCGACGCGCGCGCCTCGATCGGCCGTTATCTCGCTTTCTACAACGGCCGGAGACCTCACCAGAGCCTGGGACGGCAGACGCCCGATCAGGCCTACTTCAACGCGCTGCAGCCAATCCCGGTTGCGGCATAACCAAGGCCGAAATCCACTTAGCGACAGCCCGCAAACTGTTCAGACAAACCGAGCCAGCTCTCACGCAGCCGAACGCTTATCCCAAGGCAGTTCGTTGATAGCGTCTTCCACCAGCGATGCGGCCTCAGAGAAGCTCTTAGCCTTATTGTTAAGCTGATTGATAAGACCCTGAACGACGTTATCGTGTCCCTTAGCGATAGCCTCAAGCTCATTGCCAAATGCAGCGCTAGCTTCCATGCGAGACCTAGTCTTGGTGACATAGGCTTTGACGTTAGCTATGCTGTCTCGTGGCCTCTCGACGGCGTAAGGTCCAACCTCAATACGTATCGGCTCAGAGTCAATTGCCTCTCTAGAGCCTCTGGGAGCCTCGCTGGTGGCCTTTGATCCTTCCGGGCTACCCTTGCCTAGGCCGACCGCCTCAAGGGCGCCCACGGGCTCCCCAGCGGCCTTTCTGAGGACCTCCTGAGCCGGCAAGTCCTCAGCAGCGCTAAGCGCCCTCTGCGTGGCACGGCTAGCGGGTGACTGAGACGACAGCGTGACAACGAAAAGGACCCGCGATCACTCGCGAGCCCTTAGGGTTCTTCTGGGTAGCTTGGCTGCTGCCTTCTCATCGTTGGACAGGGGCCGGAATGGCGTTCGGAAAGCCTGGCCTCTTCTATAGTGTTCCAAAAACGACCCTCGGCAGACCTAAGCCGCTGAGATCAATGTGGAATGGGCCAAACTTTCGCTTCCCGCGTCGGAGCCCCGATACACGGCCAGAGTGGCCCGCCTGTCTATAAGAGCCACAAAAACAGCCCGATACTGCCACAAGCCGTTGGCAACGCAGCGAAATCGACCGAACTTTCAGGCGGGGCGAAGCAGCGGGCAGCGGGTCGGGCCTGAGCAACCGGTAGCGCTGGGCTTGCAGACCCCAGCCACCGACCAGACGAAGCTCGTCCTCGGAAGGCGTTCTGTCATAAGGGGGACATCCAGAGATCGGATGCCCGGTAAGTCGTTGACCTATCAGCAAAATTGGCGGACGTTCATCGTTGATGTTTAGCGCTTCACGCTTGCTTCCAGCTAACATTCCGGTGTAGCAAGGTTTGGCATATCCTAAGGTCGGACTACGCCTATGTCTAAGCTGTTTTCATCCGATAACGTATCTGGTCTCGTTGTGTTTGGTGTAATTGCATATGGGGGCTGGGCTTATATGAACTCTATCGATGGCGTTAAGTCCTTATATGGTGAGCAGTTCATGGCAGCATATGGCGAGTGCTTGAAGCGGAATGAGAATGCGATAGCGTCTGAAGGTATGATGAAGGGCGTTGAGTTCTGTGTTCGAAAGGAATCGTACGATCTATCTAGTTTCGTTAGCGTTGAAGATTACGTAATCCCTCAACATGGAGATAGGATGGGTCCTCGTATCGTATTCAGAAATACATCGAACAAATACGCTATATCGTTGTTGAATGTAACGCTACTCGATCAGCCAAGGGGAGCGCCAAGTCAGGCGACCTTCGTGGGGGCAATCAAGCCCGGCACTACGGGGCAGGTGTTCTTTTCCCACGGCACTAAGGTTGATCGAGTGAGGTATAACGTAACTGAGGCGCTAGGCTTCCCTTATGACGCCTCACCTCCAAAGTTCCATTGAGGATCGCACCTTCAGTGCAGGCGATCTGCTGGTAATCCCAAGAGCGCACCATGAGCCTCGTTCAGCAATGGCCGAAAGATCATCGGAGCCGCCACCGCCCGAACGCTTGACAGGCTCAACTGAGCCATATCATATGTGTCTACCGTCGTAGACAGACACGAGAAACGTCATGGCTGAGGGCCGCTTCGTCGCTTACTACCGCGTATCGACCGACAAGCAGGGCAGGAGCGGGTTGGGGCTTGAGGCTCAACAGGAAGCCGTCCGACAGCACCTCAACGGCGGTCAGTGGACCCTCGCGGCTGAGTTCACTGAGATCGAGAGCGGCAAGGACAATGGGCGCCCGGAGCTTCACAAGGCCCTCATGGCTGCCAAGCTCTATGGGGCCAAGCTGATAATCGCCAAGCTGGACCGCCTAGCCCGCAACGTGGCCTTCGTCAGCAACCTGATGGAGAGCGGTGTCGAGTTCGTCGCAGTGGACTTCCCTCAGGCGAACCGGCTCACGATCCACATCCTCGCTGCTGTGGCTGAGCACGAGGCTGCCATGATCTCCCAGAGGACCAAGGCCGCTCTCGCGGCTGCTAAGGCCCGTGGGACGAAGCTGGGGGGCAACAGGGGTTCGATCATTGATGATGCCGCCAGGCAGGCCTCAGCAGCCTCACGCGCCGCAAGGGCCAAGGATCGCTCATCGCAGCTTCTGCCGATCATTGAGGACCTCAAGGCCAACGGCCTCACCTCTCTCAACGCTATCGCCAATGAGTTGACGGCACGCCGCATCCCGACAGCCAGAGGCGGAATGTCATGGACGGCCATGGGAGTCTCAAGGGTGCTCAAGCAGGCCTGAGCCCATGTCCAATGCCCTCGGCTCAGGTATGGACATCACCCTGTGCTGCGCTCCCCTGAGGGCTTAGGGCTGGGGACGGCAGGAGCCCACACATCGCCCCCGACCTGAGATCGTAGAGTGGCTTAGAGTTCCCTTTTGGGTCCCTCCCGAGCCGATCTTTAGGCCAAGTTTTCCCAAGTGACTTCAAAAAAACGGGTAAAGCTCTCGTTGTTGTTGTTCGTCGATGCAGTGTGGTGTGAACCATTCCTGGGGTGGGTAACCCAATGCTAAGACTATTCCATACGAATAACTATAGGTTGAGGGCTAATATAAACTGTGCATCCTAAGGCTTGCCGTGATCCTGCGGCCTCTTGGAGCCTCTCGGATGTCCGATTCTCTTCCCGATATCGACGTACGCTATGCGGATGGCCTCCTGATGACTCAGGGAGCCTCACGGGCGGCCATTGAGTTCCTTGGGGCCTCCTGCCCCCTAATCAACGGAACCACGGCTCTCGTGGCTCCTGAGGCCGCTGAGGAGGCCTTTGGGCTCATGGATGACGCTGGGCTGCGGACCATGACGTTCGGAGGTGGGGGGCTATCTGAGGACGCAATAGCGGCACTGATTGAGTCAGGCGATCCCATGGCTCCAATGCTCGATTTGACGCAGTAAGAAGTCGTTCTCTGTTTGGCTTCTACTGAAAGGTCTGTCTAAGGACTGATGCGAACGTGAATATCGTGGGTATCGAGAGAAGTGAGAAGCCTAAGAAGAAAATGAAGGTAATAGCAATTCTTACGAGTGGGCGGCTATGGTTCTGCCAAAGATAACTCAGGGACATGGCATCAATCGGGAATTCCCGGCCAATTGAGTTCATATTGTAGTAGAGCCCTTGCTCGGCTCTGACGCCGGATTGTATAAGCTTAACGATCTTATCTACGTCGGCGCCGGGTGAGTGTCGATTCCAGAGTTGATAGCGCTCTTCCCGCTCCCATCGCTCAGCCTGCTCTTCATCGGTTTCGTTCGACGTATCGATCGGCTTAGGGGCGCTCTCGGGGTACTTCTCATGGTGCAGCCGTTCTTCCTCTTCTTGCCTCGTCAGCATCAGCACCGCGATCTCGCCAAGAAAGATATAGGTCTGATCCAGTAGGGGTTGAGGGCATTTGAACGTCGGCTGGCGTCCATACTCCGTCTCTCCTGAGCCTTGAATGAAGTTGCTTATGATGGTCCCAGTGGCGGCCTCGACCTGCGGACCAGTAAAAAGAGGCTCATCTCCACGGACATACTCAGCGGAAGACGCATAGCGCTTCACAACTTCGGGGCACATTAGCGTGAACATGAACGATGCAATGCCTATTGAGCACAGGCCGAAATAGGTTAGCTTTAAGCGAACGAGACTTGCTTCCTTGGGCGACAGGGAGAGGTTCATACCCCATGCGTTCAGCAGTTCTTCAGGCACGCGAAGTGCATCAAGGACTGCGTGGTTGAACAGCAATAACGTTCCTAGAAACGGAATGAACATTGTGGCTCCAACGATCTTCGATGAGCCTAAGGTTCTGAGCGTCGACCAAGATGGAACTGCACTATGGATGGAGGTTTTCACGTCGTGTACGCGTGATGACAACCACCACCGCAGGCTCGTCAGCAATGGGAGCAGCTTCACCAATCCAAGCTCCTAAGCTGCATCTGAAAGGACGCCTCGTCTTGGTCCCGGGCGTTATGAGTTGGCATCATGCTATCCTCAAACTCGCTTCATTCCATGCCCCCTTCACCATATCGCCTCTCTCTGCCCCTTGCGTCCGTCTCTGCGTTGAGAAGGCGGCCCATGAGATCGAGTGAGTGGTTCAGGGGATCGAGGCCGATATAGACCGCACTTCCAATCGGCACCTGCGAAGCCCAAGTCCGGACCTTCCACTGGAACTCACGGACCTCCTTCTGCATCTCCTCGACCTTGCCGGGCGACAGGGACCGCTTGGATCGCTGAACCATCAGCCGATCCTCCGCCACGGCTGGAGGCCTCTCACGAACCCATGGGAGACCAGCTGGTCGGCATCTGAGGCCATGACTGAGAGATCATGCAGAAGCATCCGTATGGCCTCCCTAGCGTCTCCCTTGGCCTCGTAGAGGACGGCATCAACCTCCTCGTTAGTGATCGCTGGTGGCGCCGTCTCAGGCTCCTCGCGCTTCGTCATGCTCGCTCCTCGCTGAGAACAAAACAGGAACTAATGCAGATGGTCAGTCAAGATGCCTAGGTGCGCTCACCCCCAAGATTCACAGTAGCCTTAGCCAGTTTCTCAGCGACAGCCTCAGGTCTGAGGTGTGTGTAGCGGCTCAACATCCTGAGGTCCCTGTGGCCACTGATGAGGGCCACCTCTGGGATAGACAGGCCATACTCGAAGAATCGGGATACCGCCTCGTGCCGGAGGTCATGGAGCCTCAGGCCCTCAACGCCGGCCTTGGCCCTCAGGCGCTGCCAAGCGAGATTCACGGCATCTTCGTGGATGGGGAACACGCGGGTAGCTGAGCGGTCTAGGGACGACAGGACCTCAATGGCTTTCGGGGTCAGGGGCACGATACGGAGATGGCCATTCTTCGTGATCGGCAGCCTCGCAGTGCGCTTCTTTAGGTCCACGTGAGCCCAAGTGAGCGAGACGAGTTCACCCCGCCTCATGCCTGTCTCTATCGCAAGGATGATGAAGGGCCTCAGGTACCACGCGGTCCTTGGGCCGATGGCCCCCAAGAGCTTCTCAAGCTCGCCCTGCTCAAGGCGCCGATCTCTGGCCTCTGAGTCCTTGGGGACCTTGATGGCCCTCACAGGATTGCCCGGCAGAGGGACGCTCCACTCCTTGATAGCGACCTCAAACACATGCCGCAGGATGACAAGCTCACGGCGGGCTGTGGCGGGCTTCACGGTCTTGAGGCGGTCATCCCTATAGCGGGCCACGGCGGCCCCTGAGAGGCTCCCCAGGCGCTCCTGAGCGACCTTGTGGCCCAGCATGAACTTGATGCGTGCCTTCTCATACCGAGCGCCACGCTTCGTGGGCGTGACCTCCTTCTCATAGCGGTCCAAGAGGTCCGCAACGGTCATGGTACGCAGTTCACGAATGGCGGGGGATAAGTCGGCTGTGTCGATCTGAGCCTCAAGCGCTCTGGCCCATGCGGCAGCAGCAGCCTTCGTGGGGAAGCTCTTGGTCACCGATGGCGAGCCTTCGCGCCGGACCTGTGCGTGCCAACTGGAACCCCTCTTGCGGATAGTAGCCATTAGAACCCCGAGACAGCTGTGCCAAACGCTGTGCCAGCCAAGGTTTCTGATGGTCTCTGAGGAGGTCTTCCAAAGCTGAAACCCGAGTGATCTCAAGGGTTTCTAAAATGGCGCGCCCGACACGATTCGAACGTGTGACCTTTGCCTTCGGAGGGCAACGCTCTATCCAGCTGAGCTACGGGCGCAATCCGTGGATGCTGGATAGCCGATCGCGCGGCGCGGGGCAACGAGGGAATTGCGACTGAGCAAGGGCCGTTCAGGCAAAGGTCACACGTTCGAATCGTGTCGGGCGCGCCACTTCACTCCCTGAACTGTCGAGACTTCCTGTCGTCCTGCTCGAGCGGGAAGCGGATCTTCTGAGCCGAACGGCCGCCGGATGGCGCCAACTCGCCGTTTCCTGGCGCTGCTGTGGCCCGCTCTGCCCAGATGTCAGGAGCCCGCCCCTGCAGCGGCCGCGGCCGGATGGGGCGCCCGCGACCACCGCGCGGCGGCAGAAGCGGGATGACCTCCCGGAATCCTGGGGGTGAGTGGCCCTTTACGGTCGTTTGGCGTGCCCGCTATGGGGCAGGCTGACGGTCGCCTTGATGACCATGGCACGGGCACAGCCGAGCGAGACCGGCGTGTTCGTGATGACGGATGCTGACAGCGTCTGCGATCACGGGGCGGCCTTCGAGCGCGCCAACCTGCTCGAAAAGGTCCATCTCCAAGCGAAGCTCCCTTGCGGCAGCGTCGCAAGCGCCTGATACCTTCGAGTGCCCCACAGGAGACGCTGAGATGATGCGCTGTTTGACCGCCGTGCTGGCGCTGGGCTTGATGCTGGTCCTCGCCGCCCTGCCGACGTCGGCGCAGACGCCGCCTTCCGCCGCCGACATCGCAGCCTATGACGGCCTGCACGCGGCCGCCTGGATGGGCGATGTCGCCGCCATCGAGAGACTGGTGGCGGCCGGTGCCGCCGTCGACACACGCGACGGCCAGGGCCGGACCGCACTTCATATCGCGGCCCATGCCCGGCAGCGCGAGGCGATGCGGACACTGGTGAGGCTCGGGGCCGATCCGCGCGCCCTTGATGCCCAGAGCTACGACACGGTCACGATCGCCGCCGTGGCGGACGATGCCGAAACGATGCGCGTAGCTCTAGAGATCGGCGCGGATCCCCGGGCGATCACCAGCCCCTATGACGGCACGGCGCTGATTGCCGCGGCTCATCTCGGCCACGACGAGATCGTCAGGATGCTGATCGACGCCGGAGCACCGCTCGACCATGTCAACAACCTCGCCTGGACCGCGCTGATCGAGGCCGTCATCCTTGGCGATGGCGGCCAACGGCATGAACGCACCGTGAGCCATCTCGTGGCAGCCGGAGCCAGGCGGGACATCGGCGACCGCAACGGCGTCATTCCCCTCGAGATGGCGCGCCAGCGCGGCTATGGCGCAATGGTTCGCATTCTGGAAAGCCGATAGTGGCCGCCACCCACGCTTGCTGAAGGATCGGCCGGCAAACCGGCGCTGTGTGCGGGGTCCGGTGTCAATCACGCAATCGACTTCCGGTCTCGGCGCCAGGCTGACGGGGAGATGCGAGGGCGTGGCCGGCCGCCCTTGGTCGAGCCTTCCTGGTGGTCACGGAGCAATCGGCTCGTTGCAAAGGCATTTAGCGTGGAGGGCGGCTCGGGCGGTCGCGCAGCGACGCGTGCCTTCAACACGGCCAGTTCGTCTTCGATGCGGCGCAGTCGGGCGTGGTCGATGGCGGCCGCATCGTCCTCCAGAGCGGCCAGCGCCTCGCCATAGGCCTTCAGTTCCGCGACAAGGCGCGTCCATCGCGTGCCTGTCATCGGCAGCCTCCGCTCACCGGATCGATCGCGCCTCACAGCCCGCTCTGCTTGCGCAGGCTCTTGTCGAAAGCCTCCGCTGGAACGAACCGGCGCAGGAGGGCGACGCGTCCCGCCAGCGGTGGAACAGCAGGCTCGCGTTGACGCCGCCGAAGCCGTTCGCCATGCGATCCCGTGTGTGCTCGTTTCGGCAGAGGGCCAGATGCTCTTTGACAGCCGAGGCGTGCCGATTCCGGGAGGCCGCGAAACCTCTCGAGCCGTCGAAGGGTTCAAACCGCGCGATCGAAGCGTGGTCGCGGCGAGCGGCATCTCATCGCCGGTGCGTTGATGACCGGGCGGGGGCGACGGGGCAGGGGCTGCAGCCTTCTGCTCGTGTGCCGTCCCGAAACCTGCTACCGCGCTTCCCGGCTCAAGGCTGGGACTCTCAGGCGATGCATGACGACACTCTCTCGATCGGGATCATTGGCGCCGGCATCATGGGCGAGCGGCTGCTCAGCGCCATTCTCGATCAGTCTCCCCCGCTGGTGAAGGTCAGCGGCGTCTGGGATCCTGCGCCGTCGGCGATGGAGCGGATGGCCACGACATTCCCGCAGGTTCCGCGGCTGACTGACGCCGCTGCGATCATCGCCGCCAGCGACTGCGTCTACATCGCCTCGCCACCGGCTTCCCATCTCGATCATGCCCGCGCGGCCCTTGCCGCCGGCAGGAGTGTCTTTTGCGAGAAGCCGCTGGCGGTGGATGTCGCCGACGCGCGCGCCTTCGTCGCCGAAGCCGGCGAGAGAGGGGCCGTCAACTTTCCCTTCGCCTCCTCGCTTGCGGTCGCAACGTTGATGGGCTGGATCGCACAGGGCGCCGTCGGCACGTCGTCGCGCATCACGGTCGAGGTCGCCTTCGCGACCTGGCCGCGCTCCTGGCAGGGCGATGCCGCCGCCTGGCTGGACGGGCGGCAACAGGGCGGCTTCACCCGCGAGGTCGTGTCGCATTTCCTCTTCCTGAGCCGTCGGCTGCTGGGCCCGCTGCACGGTCTCTCCGCGAGCGCGGCCTTCCCCGAGACCGGCCAATCGGAGCGCGCGATCGAAGCCAGGCTGATGGCCGGCGACATCCCTGTCGAACTCACTGGCCGTGTCGGCACGACGGCGAAGGGCGACCACAACATCTGGATGCTGGAAGGCGACCGGGGTGCGGTGCGGCTCTGCGACTGGTCGGTCGCCGAACGCCGCCGGCCCGACGGCACATGGGAGCGCGCCGCCGACGCGCTGTCGCAGGTGGAGGCGCGCCCGATCGCGCTCCGGCGCCAGATCGAGGGGGTGGTTCGGCTCACGCGCGGCCAGCCGCACCATCTGGCGACCCTCGATGAAGCCTTGAATGTTCAGGAGATCGTCGAGGCCATCCTCGCCGGTGGCGCGACCGCGGCAGGGTGACGTCGCCTCCAGCATGGGTTCAGCGCTGAGTCCGTTTGCGGCGGTTGTGCTGTGACCCCGGCGATCGCCTCCCGATGAGGCCGGAGACCGAAGCGAAGGACAGACCGGAGCCTGAAGCGGGCAGGTTCAGCGAGGAGCAGAACCGGCTCGACTTCATGTCCGTTTTCTCGCGACGGAGCCCCCTTCAAACCAAGGGCGCACCAGGGACACCGGCAAAATCATATCGAGACTTCAGATAGATAGGCGTCTCAGCTTGATCCCGGCTGGCGCGCCATTCCGCGATGGGTTCGCGGATTCCTCCCTCGATTGCCTGAACGCGCCTCGAAGCCCTGCGCCGGGATCGGCCTGCACGGCGGCACGGCTCGCGCGGCGCCCGATCAGCGGGCCTGCCCAAAATCAACTCATGCGATCGAAATTGTATCCATTTTAGGTCAACAGCGGCACCCGATCGCATTCCTCGCGCCGTGGCAGATCCCGGGCCCCTCCAGACCGATTCTGCAGGGCCGGCATGACGGGAGCGGGCAACCGGCCAGGACATCGAGGCATGCCGGCTTCTGCTGGAAAGACAGCGCCGAACCGCTTGAAATCTGCAGAAATACCACGCCAGGGCGCTCAGGAATGATCCGGAGCCCTTCGTTGGGTCCCGAACCAGCACGGGATGACAGCGTCGCCTCGAGAAAACACGACACAATCCAGCATCGGCGCACCCGCGCGAGCTATGGATGCAATTCTGCGGCACCCACTACGCGGCGCGCTGTTTCACCGAGATTTTCTCTGCCGCGCATGGGACGCTCTCGCTTTATTGCATACAATCAAGTCGCCTTGGCACGCGCATTGCAGAGCCCGGATCAGGCCGCCTCGCGGCTCATCCATCCTGCCCGGAGGTTTCGCATGCGGTTCCCGGCTTCCATCCCAACGCTCCGTTCCCACCTCGCCTCCCGCGCGTCGGCGGCTCTCGCCGCGCTCGCCATCGGCGCCACGCTCACGCTGGCACCCTCCGCCCCGGCGCTCGCCCAGGAAAAGGTCCTGCGCGTCGCGATGACCGCCGGCGACATTCCCGACTGGACCGGCCATCCCGACCAGGGCGCCGAGGGCCAGCGCTTCGTCGGCTTCTCGCTCTATGACAGCTTCCTGAACTGGGACCTGACGCGCTCGGACCGCGAGGCGGTGCCGACAGCGGGGCTCGCCTCGAAATGGTACCCCGATCCCACCAACAACAAGCGCTGGATCTTCGAGCTGCGGCGCGACGTGAAGTTCCACGATGGCTGCCCCTGGAACGCGGAAGCCGCGCTCTGGAACATCGCGCGCATCACCGACGACAAGGTACCGCAGTTCAACCCGGTCCATTTCGCGCGCAACCGCTCGCGCACGGTCAACGTCGCCGGAGCGGTCAAGATCGATGACTACACCATCGCCGTCGACACCAAGGTCCCGGAGTCGGTCTTCCCCTACAACATGGCCGTCTGGTTCGTGATCTCGAAATGCGCGCTCGAGAAGGCGGGCTACGACTACAAGGTCTATGCGCAGTCGCCGCAGGGGTCGGGCCCCTACAAGTTCGGCTCGGTCGTGCCGCGCGAGCGGCTCGAGCTGGTGCGCAACGCAGATTACTGGAACCCGGCCCGCACGCCCAAGCATGACCGGATGGTGTTGATCCCGATGCCGGAGGCGACAACGCGGGCGGCGGCTCTGCTCTCCGGCCAGGTCGATTTCATCGAGGCGCCCTCGCCCGACACGCTGCCGCGGCTGAGGGCGGCGGGCATGCGCGTGACGACGCTGACCTATCCGCACAACTGGCACTACCAGTTCAATTTCCAGCGCGGCGCCTTCAAGGACATCAAGGTCCGCCAGGCGGCCAACCATGCGATGGACCGCAAGGAGATGGTCGAAATGCTCGGCGGCATCGCCGAGGCGAGCGAGGCGCTGTTCACGCCGTACCAGGCGATCTACGGCAAGCCGAAGACCTATCCCTACGATCCCAAGAAGGCGACCGCCCTGCTCAAGGAGGCCGGCTGCTACCCCTGCGCGATCACGGTCGGCATCTCGACCTCGGGCTCGGGCCAGATGCAGCCGCTGCCGATGAACGAACTGGTCAAGGCGCAGCTCGAATCGGTCGGCTTCCGGGTCAAGTTCGAGGTGCTCGACTGGAACGCCCTGCTCGACCTGTTCTTCAAGGGCTGGGAGCGTGCGCCGACCTATGACGCGATCAACATCTCGCTCGGCTCGGTCGACCCCGTTTCCGGCATGATCAGCCATTTCGCCACGGCGCGGCGGGCTCCCGGCGGGCTGAACTGGGGCTGGTTCGAGAACAAGGAGTTCGACGAACTGGCGGTGCAGGCGATGAACACCTTCGAGCCGGAGAAGTCGCTCGCCATGTTCACCCGGCTGCACGAGATCGTCAGCGAGCAGGCCGGGCGGCTCTTCATCGTCCACGACCTGAACCCGCGAGCAATGTCGCCCAAGGTCAAGGGCTTCGTGCCGGCCCAGAGCTGGATGCAGGACTTCGTGACGATCAGCCTCGACTGATCGTCACCGGCGC
>LFEF01030423.1_pt1 | contig 12698 bp, 11 predicted proteins | sample 619371 | NCBI WGS metagenome assembly LFEF01 (sample SAMN03014291, study PRJNA259931) | freshwater metagenome | biome: lake; feature: waterbloom | place: China: Taihu Lake | collected 2006-08 | depth 0 m m
CGCACTGACGGCCGAGGCCGCCCGCCGCGCCGGCATCCCGGTGATCTTCCTGCAGAACGGCTGGGACGCGGAGTATCGCGAGGCGGGCGGGCCCGGCTCGCCGAACTGGCACAAGTCGAACGCGCTGAAGACGATGCGCCGCAAGCCCGAGCTCGACGGCAAGCTGCTGGCCAAGGGCGGCTGGGACTATGCCATCGTCGATGCGCTGACGCCGCAGCCGGGCGATCTCGTCGTGCCCAAGCCGCGCTACAGCGTCTTCTTCAACACCAACATCGACAGCCTGTTGCGGGCGCGCGGCATCCGCAATCTCGTCTTCACCGGCATCGCCACCAATGTCTGCGTCGAATCCTCGCTGCGCGACGCCTTCCATCTCGAATATTTCAGCGTCGTGCTGGAAGATGCCACCCATGCGGCCGGGCCGGACTTCGCCCAGAAGGCCGCGCTCTACAACATCGAAACCTTCTTCGGCTGGGTCTCGACCGTCGCCGATTTCGCCGGCGCGGTCGGCCAGCAACCGCCCGCGTGAGCCTGAAACACACCGCGCCTCCCCGCCTGCCCGAAAGCGAGCCCGCCATGTCTGCCGTCGACACCGAAGCCTTCCTGCGTGATCTCTACGAGCTGCGCGCCATCGGCACCTTCAAGTCCGGCGTCCACCGCCCGACCTATTCGCGGGAGGACATGGAGGCCCGCCGCTGGCTGATGGCCAAGCTGACCGAATGCGGGCTGGAGGCCTCGATCGACGGCATCGGCAATGTCTATGGCCGCCATCCCGGCCCCGGCCCGCATCTGCTCGTCGGCAGCCACATCGAATCGCAGAACGAGGCCGGCTGGCTCGACGGCGCGCTCGGCGTCGTCGCCGGCATCGCGCTGGCGCGGGCCGGGCTTCCGGTCGATGTCTGCGCCTTCGCCGACGAGGAGGGCCATTTCAGCCTCAGCCTGCCCGGCAGCCGCTCGATGATCGGCGATCTGACCGAGGAGGCGATCGACGGCGCCCGCAACCGCACCGACGGCACGCCGCTGCGCGAGGCCCTGCGCACCGCCGGGCTCGAAGGCCTGCCGCGCCGGCAGCTCGAGATCGGCCGCTACAAGGGCTATTACGAGATGCATATCGAGCAGGGCACGCAGCTCGAAGAGGCGGGCCTGCGGCTCGGCGTCGTCACCGGCATCGTCGCGATCTGGCAGTGGCGCATCGTCGTCGAGGGCCAGCAGGACCATGCCGGCGGCACCACCATGGCCGAGCGCCGGGATGCGGGCTTGGGCGCGGTCAGGCTGCTCGCAGCCATCGACGCCGAGTTTCCGCGTCTCGTCGGCGAGCGCACGACCTGGACCACAGGCCGCTTCCGGCTCGAGCCCGACGCGCCCAACATCATTCCCGGCCGGGCCGAGATCCTGTTCCAGTTCCGCGACGTCTCGGTGGCGGTGCTGGAGCGGCTGGAGGCGGGGCTCAGGTCGCTGGTGCAGGAGGCCAACCGCCGCGAGCGCTGCAAGATCACGCTGTCGTCCGTCTCGAAGGCGGTGCCGGCGCTCTGCGACCCCGCCATGATGCAGGCCCTCTCAGACGCCGCCGAGGCCTTTGCGCCCGGCGCCTGGCAGACCATGCCGTCCGGCGCCGGCCATGACGCGCAGGTCATCGCCCGCACAATGCCGGCATCGATGCTGTTCGTGCCCTCAATCGGCGGCATCTCGCATCACTGGACCGAGGACACGAAGGACGAGGATCTCGCCTTGGGCATCCAGGTCCTGCACGGCGCGGCCGAGCGTTTTCTGGCGGGATAGCGCTCCGACCCACTGCGCGGTTGGCGTCGCGCTCGTCACCAGCGGGTCATCAGCCCGGGGCCCCGCTCACCCTTCCAGCGGCGTGGCCGTGTCATCCCCCGTGGCCTTGTGCATGAAGGCCGGCAGAATTTCCGGCTTCTTGTCGGTAGAGAGCGGCGAAACATACGCCGTGTCGCCCTTGCGTTTCAGGAAATCCGCCTTGGCTGACGCCAGCATAGCGGGCTTCGTCATCAAGTCATGGCCGAAACCGGCGAGAATCTTGGCGGTGTCCAGAGACGCCTTGTCCCCGATCGACATGCCGCCACATGCCGTCACGGGCCATGTGTGCAGGCCGACGCCCAGGGGCAGCGAGGGCCATCCGAACAGCACGGTTGGGACCACCCAGCTGATGTCGCCCACATCGGTTCCACCGCCGGTCGTGATCTCGCCCAGCACGGGGAGCACCTTCGTCGCCATGCCCTTTTCCGGAACGCCCATGGCGGCCTGGCATGTGCGTGCGAAAACCTGTTCCTCGTCAGTCCAGTCGAGCCCCACTGCCGTCATGTGGGCATGGATACCGTTGATCAGCGTCGTATTGGGCAGGAGGTCCGACACACCGAAGAAGACGTCGAACTCTGCCTTGGTCTGCGTCGCCATGGCCGCACCGTCGGCGATCTGCCGGGCCCATTCCGTCATGGCCGCCACGTTGGGGCGGTCCTTGTCGCGGATCATGAGCCAGACCTTCGCGAAATCAGGCACGACATTGGGCGCCACTCCGGCCGCCTCGTAGACATAATGCAGGCGCGCCGTCGGCAGCACATGCTCGCGCATCAGGTTGATGGCATGGCCGAACAGCTCTGCCGCATCGACGGCCGAGCGACCCTCCCAGGGCGAGTTGCCCGCATGGGCCGTCCGACCGCGGAACGTGATGCGGATGCCGTTGTTCGCAGCCGTCCGGATCGAGCCTGTCGCGGCGATCGGCGCCGGGTGCCAGGCCAGGGCCGCATCCACGTCCCCAAACAGACCGTCACGCACCATATAGACTTTGACGCCCTGCGATTCTTCGGCGGCGCAGCCATAGACACGGACCGTTCCGGCCGTCCCATCGGCCTTCATCATCCGCTTCAGCGCAAAGGCGGCGCCCGTGCAGCCCGCGCCGATCAGATTGTGGCCGCAGGCATGGCCGACCTCGACGCCGGTCGGGCCGGGCGTCTGGCGCGGTTCGGCTGCATTGCCCAGCCCGGGAAGCGCGTCGTACTCCGGCAGATAGGCGATCACCGGCCCGCCGGACCCTTGCCTCCATTCCGCGATGAAGGCGGTCGGATAGCCCGAGGTGTTCCGGCTGGTGATGGTGAAACCTTCGGCCTCGAGTTCCCTGATATGGATCGCGCAGGATTTGGTTTCCTGCCGTGACAGCTCGGGATTGGCCCAAACCTCGCGCGAGATCCGCAGGATGGCAGGCCTGACCTCGGTTACCGCCTTGGCCGCGGCAGAGGCGGAAGGGGGCGCGGCAATGGCCGCTGCCGTCGTCGATCCCGGACCGGCCTGAGCCAGAACAACCGGGGTGGATGCGGCCAAGGCGCCAGCGCCGCCGGCCGCGCCTGCCGCAAGAACCACGCGGCGGCTCGGTCCCCTCTGCGGGTCGTCGGGTCCAGGGATCATCGCGCCCCCGGACTGGTCTGTGTTGGCTCAGAGGTCAGCATCCGACACCTCCCCAACAGCGGGCCCGCCAATGCGGCCGGCTGAAACGCGGAGCCGCTGGCGTTTTTCACACCGAGCCCTCGATCGCTCTTTACCATGGGGCAGACCGATTGTCGCGGCCCGGCGATTGGTGATGGGTCCCATCTCCGCTCGCCGCGCCGGGGGGCGTTGCGCCAACCCTCTTGCTCGGCATCCACCCCGCACGCATAGGAGCCAGCGCCCTTCGGTGGACGCGCTTGCGGCCGCCCCTCCTGCGAAAGCCCCTCGTGACAGACCTCGCCTCCCCCGCCGCCGCGCTCGCGCGTCGCCGCCTCTGGCTCGGCATCGGCTGCGGCCTGCTGACCAGCCTGATCTGGGGCGTGCAGTCCGTGGTGTCGCGCCAGTCGGTGGCGGATGGGCTGAGCGCGGCGGACGTCACCATCCTGCGCTTCATCGTGGCGTCGCTGATCCTTCTGCCGCTCGCGCGGCGGCGGATGCGGCCCTTCCCGGTCGGCGCGCTCGGCTGGCGGCGGGCGCTGATCCTGACCGCGCTCGCGGGCGCGCCCTATGCCCTCGTCCTGGTCGGCGGCGCGACCTTCGCCTCGGCGCTGCACGCCTCGGTGATCGTGCCAGGCCTGATCCCGGTTATGACGGTGGCGCTGGCCTTCCTCGTGCTGGGCGAGAGGCCGGGGCCGCTGCGGCTGCTCGGCCTCGCGCTGGTGCTGGCCGGCATCGGTGCCTTCGGCTGGCAGGCCTTCGGGGAATCGGGCGCGGGAGCCAATGCCTGGATCGGCGATCTCTTCTTCGTCACCAATGCGGTGATGTGGTCGGTCTTCGGGCTTCTGGCGCTGCGCTGGCGGACGGACGCCATCGACGTCACCATCGCGACCTGCCTGCTTTCGCTGCTGATCCTGCCGGTGTTCGCGGCGACCATGCCGATCCGGCTCGGCGAGGTCGCCTGGTCGGCGATCGCGCTGCAGGCGCTCTATCAGGGCGCGCTGGTCGGCGTCGGCGCGCTGTTTCTCTACACCAAATCGGTCGAGCTGCTGGGCGCCGGGCGCGCGACGCTGTTCCTGCCGCTCAACCCGGTCGTGACCGCGCTCGCCGCGATCCTGCTGCTCGGCGAGTACCCATCCCCGGTCGAGATCGCCGGGATGGTGCTGGTGATCGCCGGCATGAGCGTGGCGCTGCGGGCGCGATAAGGCAGACGCGTCAGTGCCGGCCGATCCAGCGGCGCACCCGGCCGCGATAGGCCAGCCAGGCCGGCCCGAACAGCGCCTCGAGATGGCGCTCCTCGCGCGCGATGGCGAGCTTCAGGACCAGGGCCGCGGCGACGAGCCCCGTCACGATCAGCCAGAGATTGCCGAAGCCGAGGCCGGCCCCGACCATCATCAGGGTGTTGCCGAAATAGATCGGGTTGCGGCTGATCGCGAAGGGCCCGCTCTCGACCAGCGCGGTCGCGGCGCGATGCGGCAGGATGTTGGCGCGGGCGCGGGCCATCGTCGCCATGGCGGAGAGGTCGAAGCCGGCGCCGACCGCCAGCAGCGCCCAGCCCAGGGGGCCGAGCCAGCCCGCAAGCGCGCCGTCAGCCGGATAGGGCAGCGGCAGCAGCCTCTGCAGCCCCATCGCGATCAGGATCGCCCCGCCATAGAGCAATGGCGGCCAGGGAATGCGGTTGGGCCGGTCCGTCGCTGCGTCGCTCATCGCGATCTCCTCGTGACGGTGGCGGCCGGCCCGCCCTCGGCCCGTGTGATCCTCAGCCCTTGTGATCCTTGGCGATGGGCTCGACATAAGCCAGCCCCATGTCCCAGGGGAAATAGATCCAGGTGTCCTGGCTGACCTCGGTGACGAAGGTGTCGACGGTGGGCACGCCGGCGGGCTTGGCGTAGACCGTGGCGAAATGCGCGTTGGGCAGCATCTCGCGCACGACGCGGGCCGTCTTGCCGGTGTCGGTAAGGTCGTCGACGACGAGCACGCCCCGGCCCTTGCCGTCGCCGATCGCCTTGATCGAGGGGGCGACGTCCTTGAGCACCTTGAGCTCGGTCTGGTTCTTGTAGTCGTGATAGCTGGCGACGCAGACCGTCTCGATCAGGCGCAGGCCGAGTTCGCGGCAGATGATCGCCGCCGGCACCAGCCCACCCCGGGTGATGCAGACGATCGCCTCGAACGGCCCCTTCTCCGCCAGCCGCCAGGCGAGCGCCCGCGCGTCACGGTGGAACTGGTCCCAGGAAACGGGGAAGGCCTTGTTGGAGGTCGGCTCGGCCATGGCGCGGAGGCTCCGGATCGGTCACGGGCGCGAACGGCCCTTCAGCCCGTGGCAAAACCCTATCGGCGCGCCGCTGGCAAGAGGCGACGCGCCGTTCGTCCCCGCAAAAGCCGTTGCGTCAGGCGCCGAGCTTCGCCTGCTCGGCCGCGATCATCGCCTTCACGGCTTCCATCGCCGCCGCCAGCGCCTCGGGATCGCGCGAGCGCACGACGACATTGGTGTCCGGCCCGGTCTCCGAGAAGAACGGATAGGAGCCGATCGAGACGTCCGGATGAGCCTTGGCGACCTCGGCCAGCGCCGTGCCGATATCGCCCTCGCGCAGGCCGGCGCGGACCGTGTCGGACAGGATCTTCACCCCCGTCTGCAGCGTCGGCGCGACGACGTCGAGCATGGCCTGCATGATCGAGGGCACGCCCGCCATCACATAGACATTGCCGATGGTGAAGCCCGGCGCCTTCGAGACCGAATTGGCGATGAGATCGGCGCCTGCGGGAATCCGCGCCATGCGCAGCCGCGCCTCGTTGAGCTGGTCGGGCGGGAAGCGCTCGGCCAGCATCGCGATGGCACGCGGATCGTGGTCGATCGAGACGCCGAAGGCCGCCGCCACCGAATCGGCGGTGATGTCGTCATGGGTGGGGCCGATGCCGCCGGTGGTGAAGATGTAGGTGTAGCGCGCGCGCAGGGCGTTCAGCGCCGCGACGATCTCCTCCTGCACGTCCGGCACAACCCGGACCTCGCGCAGCTCGATGCCGATATTGGTCAGATACTCGGCGATGTAGCCGATGTTCTTGTCCTTGGTCCGGCCCGACAGGATCTCGTCGCCGATGACCAGGATCGCGGCCGTCACGCTGGCCGGGGAAGAGGTGGTCTCGCTCATGGTCGTTCCAGCTCCTGGCTGCGGCGCGAGGCGCGCTCCGCCTCCTGGCGCCGCTACTGCTAGGGCTTTGCCGGCGCCGGCTCAAGCGGCGCCTTCGCCGCGCCCTCAGCCGCCGATGACAGCCTCTTCGGCCGGCGTATGCGGGCGCTCGAAGACGAGATTGAGCCGCGTCTGCGCGCGCAGCGTATAGCCGCTGCGCTCCAGCAGGGCGGCGAGGTCGCTCTGCCAGCGCTGGCGCGAATCCTCGATGACGATCAGCCCCGGCCAGAGGCTCTGCGGCGCGTCGCGCAGGAAGGGCTCGAGGATCAGATCCTCCGCGCCCTCGACATCGAGCTTGATCGCGTCGAGACGCTCATAGCCCTCGTTCTGGACCAGCGCGAGCAGCGTCATGGCGGGAACCCGCACCGTGCTACCGGCGCTCGAACGCAGGATGCGCACGCTCGATTCGCCCCGATTGGTCGGGTCGATGAACAGCGTCAGCTCGCCCGGCTTGTCGGCGAGCGCGCAGGCCACCGCCTTGACCGTGCCGAACGGGTTCTGGGCGATGTTGAAGGCCAGCCGCGCGAAGACCTCGGGCTGGGGCTCGACCGCGACGATGCGGGCGCTCGGCCCGGCCTTGGCCGCCACGAAGAGCGAATACGCCCCGATATTGGCGCCGATGTCGATGAAGCGGAAACCGTCACGCAGGCGCGAGGCCAGGATCTCGCGCTCGACGGGATCGAAATACTGCGGGGTGAACAGAACCCGCTTCTCGCAGACATTGCCGTCCGGATAGAGCCGCATGCGCGCGCCCAGCGACTCGATGTCGACCGGGCGCCCGGCGAGCGAACGCAGGCCGAGCCGGCGCAGGGCATAGGCGAACTTGCGGCCGAAGAAGCTGTCGGACGCACAGCGCGTCCAGGCGATGAGGCGCGACAAGCCGCGCGGCGGTGCGAAGGCGCCGTAAGGCTTGTCCTCCGCCTGTGAATGATCGATGCTGGCCATGCTGCCCGCCTGATACACGCGCGGCGCCTGTGACGCCAGCCGGCGCGACACGCCGAGGGTCAAAGCAACGTGAAGACGACGGGACGAGCCGCCTTGCGCCGTCCGCCAAACGCAATAGATAGGCCCGGCGAGGAGTTGTCCGGCGAACATGACCTTTGACGAGACACTGGGCCGGTCGCGGCACCGCGAGCCGGCCATCAAGATTCACGGCGCGGACGCCTTCGCGGCCATGCACAAGGCCGGCCGTCTGACGGCCGAGGGCCTCGACATGCTCGGCTCCTACGTCAAGCCCGGCGTCACCACCCAGCATCTCGACGACCTCGCCTTCCAGTTCGCGCGCGACAACGGCGCCTATCCCGCCACTCTGTTCTACCGCGGCTACACCAAGTCGATCTGCACCTCGATCAACCATGTCGTCTGCCATGGCATTCCCGACGACAAGCCGCTGCGCGACGGCGATATCCTCAACATCGACTACACGCTGATCGTCGATGGCTGGCACGGCGATTCGAGCCGGATGTACGGCGTCGGCGCGATCTCGCGGAAGGCCGAGCGCCTGGTCGAGATCACCTATGAGAGCCTGATGCGCGGCATCAAGGCGGTGCGCGCCGGCGCCACCACCGGCGATATCGGCTTCGCCATCCAGCGCTATGCCGAGGCCGAGCGCTGCTCGGTGGTGCGCGATTTCTGCGGCCACGGCGTCGGCCGCAATTTCCACGACGCCCCCAACATCCTGCATTACGGCTCGCCGGGCGAAGGCCCGCAGCTGAAGCCCGGGATGATCTTCACCATCGAGCCGATGATCAATCTCGGCAAGGCCGGGGTGAAGGTGCTCTCCGACGGCTGGACCGCCGTGACGCGCGACCGCTCGCTCTCGGCCCAGTTCGAGCACACGATCGGCGTGACCGAGACCGGCTGCGAGATCTTCACGCTCTCGCCGTCGGGACGGGACAACCCGCTCGCCGTGCCATGACCGGCAAGGCGGGCACAGGCCAAGGCCGCGCGTCGCGGCCTGCCTCGCCCGCTCAGGCCTTTGGCGCGCCCGTCGAGACGCCGCATTATCTCGGCCATCGCGAGCGGCTGCGCACCCGCTTCCAGGAGGCGGGCGCCGACACCCTGCCCGATTACGAACTGCTCGAACTGCTGCTCTTCCGCTCGATCCCGCAGCGCGACGTCAAGCCGCTCGCCAAGGAGCTGATCGCGCGCTTCGGCTCCTTCGCCGAGGTGCTCGGTGCCCCGGCGGCACGGCTGACCGAGGTCAAGGGCATCGGCGAGGGCGTCGCGCTCGATCTGAAGGTGGTCGAGGCAGCCCTGCAGCGCATGGCCAGGGGCGCCGTCACGCGGCGCACCGTGCTCTCCTCCTGGTCGGCGGTGCTCGACTATTGCCGCACGACCATGGCCTTCGCCGAGCGCGAGCAGTTCCGGCTGCTCTTCCTCGACAAGAAGAACGCCGTGATCGCCGACGAGGTGCAGCAGACCGGCACGGTCGACCACACCCCGGTCTATCCGCGGGAGGTCGTGAGGCGCGCCCTCGAACTCTCCGCCTCGGCGATCATCCTGGTCCACAACCACCCCTCGGGCGACCCGACGCCATCGGCCGCCGACGTCAAGATGACCCGCGAACTCGTTGATATCGCAAAGCCCTTGGGCATCGCGATCCACGACCATGTCATCGTCGGCCGCGACGGCCATGCGAGCTTCCGCGGGCTGGGCCTGATCTGACGGCTCCCCGTCGGAAGCCGCCTACGAAATGGGCAGCTCCGCCGAAGGGCTTGGCATCAGCCCCCTTTCCGAACGCGCGTGAATAGGCATAGGCTGGACCAAACGGGGGAAAGACGCCTGCATGGTCGCGTTCGATGAGATGACGGGGACGGAGGGCGATGTCCGGCAGGCCTATACGGCACTGGACCGCTGGCTGAAGGAAGCGCCGCCGGAGATGCTGGCGCTGCGGCGCAGCCAGGCCGAACTCTTCTTCCGGCGCATCGGAATCACCTTCGCCGTCTATGGCGACGAGGAATCGACCGAGCGCCTGATTCCCTTCGACATAATTCCGCGCGTGCTGACCAAGCCGGAATGGACCAAGCTCGAGGCCGGCCTGCGCCAGCGCGTCACCGCGCTCAACATGTTCCTGGCCGATGTCTATGGCCCGAAGGAATGCATCAAGGCAGGCATCATCCCGGCCGATCTGGTCTATCGCAACGCCTGCTACCAGCTCGAGATGGTCGATTTCCAGGTGCCGCACGGCATCTACTGCCACATCGCCGGCATCGACATCGTCCGCGTCGATGCCGACACCTTCTACGTGCTGGAGGACAATGCCCGCACGCCCTCCGGCGTCTCCTACATGATGGAGAATCGCGAGGTGATGCTGCGGCTCTTCCCGGAGCTCTTCGCCACCCACCGCGTCGCGCCCGTGGACAATTATCCCGACCAGCTGCTGGCGACGCTGCGCTCGGTCGCGCCGCGCTCCTCCTCCGCCGACCCCAACATCTGCCTGCTGACGCCGGGCCAGTACAATTCGGCCTTCTACGAGCACTCCTTCCTCGCCGACAAGCTCGGCGTCGAACTGGTCGAGGGCTCGGACCTGCTGGTCAAGGACGACGTCGTCTATATGCGTACGACGCAGGGTCCCAAGCGCGTCGACGTGATCTACCGGCGCATCGACGACGAATTCATCGACCCGCTCGTCTTCCGCAGCGACTCGGTGCTCGGCGTGCCCGGGCTGATCGGCGCCTACAAGGCCGGCAACGTCACTTTGGCCAATGCGGTCGGCACCGGCGTCGCCGACGACAAGGCCGTCTACAGCTACATGCCCGAGATCGTGAAGTTCTTCACCGGCGAGGAGCCGATCCTGAAGAACGTACCGACGTATCGCTGCCGCGAGCCCGAAGCCAACGCCTATGTGCTCGACAATCTCGAGAAGCTCGTCGTCAAGGAGGTCAACGGCTCGGGCGGCTACGGCATGCTCGTCGGGCCCCACGCCAACAAGGCGCAGCTCGAGACTTTCCGCCGCAAGCTCAAGGCCCAGCCGGAGGGCTTCATCGCCCAGCCGACGCTGGCGCTCTCGACCTGCCCGACCTTCGTGGCGTCGGGCGTGGCGCCGCGCCATGTCGACCTGCGGCCCTATGTGCTGTCGGGCGCCAACGGCATCTCCTGCGTGCCGGGCGGCCTGACCCGCGTCGCCCTCAAGGAAGGCTCCCTCGTCGTCAATTCCAGCCAGGGCGGCGGCACCAAGGATACCTGGGTGCTCGATGCCTGATCTCGGCACCGGCTCCCTGTTCCAACGATCTGTCGACCCCTCCCGCCTCGTCGCCAAAAGGCCCGATCTGACTATGCTCTCGCGCACCGCCGACAGCCTCTACTGGGTCTCCCGCTACGTCGAGCGGGCGGAATACCTCGCCCGCATCCTCGACGCGACGATGCGGCTGTCCAACCTGCCCTCCTCCTATGGCGGCGCCGGCAGCGAGTGGCAGAGCGCGGTCGCCACCGCCGGCTGCGACGAGGCCTTCGCCAAGGCCTATGGCGAGGCCAATGAGCGCAATGTCTGCGACTTCCTGACCTTCAACCCCGACAACCCCTCCTCGATCCGCAACTGCCTGGCGCTCGCCCGCTCGAATGCGCGCGGGGTCCGCACGGCGCTGACCTCGGAGATGTGGGATGCGCTCAACGGCGCCTGGCTCGAGCTGCAGCGCTTCGAGAAGAAGCGCATGGACCGCGAGGAGTTCGCCCGCTTCCTCGACTGGGTGAAGAACGTCTCGCTCGTCTTCGACGGCTCGGCCTACCGGACGATGCTGCGCGACGACGGCTACTGGTTCTCGCGGCTCGGCGTCTATGTCGAGCGCGCCGACAACACCGCCCGCATTCTCGACGTGAAGTACCATGTGCTGCTGCCGGCCAACGAGCAGGTCGGCGGGTCGCTCGACTATTTCCAGTGGACCACCGTGCTGCGCGAGGTCTCGGCGCTCACCGCCTATCACTGGGTCTATCGCGAGGCGGTGAAGCCGCTGCTGATCGCCGACCTTCTGATCCTGAACCGGCGCATGCCGCGCTCGCTGGCCGCCTGCTACGAGAACATCTCGCGCTTCCTCGACCTGCTCGGCGATTCCTACGGCCGCCAGGGCCCGGCCCAGCGGCAGGCGCGCAAGACGCTCGCCAATCTCTCGAGCACCAGCATCGACGACGTCTTCCAGCACGGGCTGCACGAGTTCATCGAGGACTTCATCACCGAGAACAACCGGCTCGGCGGCACCATTTTCGAGCAGTACCTGCAGTAAACCGGCTCAGCCGCCCCGCGACGGGCGGCTGCGGCGACCAAGACCACCGAGACGAGCACAGCCCGACGCCTCCAGTTGCGATTGCCATGCGGATCAGGATTTCTCACGCGATCAGCTACGTCTATGCCGAGCCGGCGCGGCATATCACGCAGATCCTGCGGCTGACCCCGCGCGACCATGACGGCCAGCACGTCATGTCCTGGCGCATCGAGCCGACCATCGACGGGCGGCTGCGCGCGACGCAGGACCCCTTCGGCAACATCGTCCACACCTTCTCGGCCGACGGCCCGATCGCCGACATGGCGATTCAGGTCGAGGGGCTGATCGAGACGACCGATCTCGCCGGCATCGTCCGCGGCGTCACCGAGCGCGTGCCGGTCGAGGTCTTCCGCCGTGACACGCTGCTGACGATGCCCGATGCGGCGCTCACCGCCTTCGCCGAGGACGTCACCCGCGCCGCCGAAACGCCGCTGTCGAAGATGCATGCGCTGATGGAGGCGCTGCATGAAACGCTGCCCTGCATTGAGACCGGGCAGCGCACCGGCCTCGGCGCCGCGGCCGCCTTCGCCGCCGGGGAGAGCATCCCGCAGGACTTGGCCCATGTCTTCATGACCTGCGCGCGCCATCTCGACGTCCCGGCCCGCTACGTCTCCGGCTATGTCGCCCAGTCCGACACCCTGCCCCATGCCAACGGCGCCCATGCCTGGGCCGAGGTCCATCTCGACGACTATGGCTGGATCGGCTTCGACCCCGCCAACGGCCTGTGCCCGATCGACACCCATGTCCGTGTCGCCGCCGGGCTCGATTTCGCGGATGCGGCACCCGTGCGCGGGGCGCGCCTGGGCGGCGACGGATTCGTGGT
>LFEF01014561.1_pt1 | contig 12620 bp, 9 predicted proteins | sample 619371 | NCBI WGS metagenome assembly LFEF01 (sample SAMN03014291, study PRJNA259931) | freshwater metagenome | biome: lake; feature: waterbloom | place: China: Taihu Lake | collected 2006-08 | depth 0 m m
GTGGCGGCCGCCCGCGGCGTCAAGACGCTCGGCTTCGGCGAGTTCGACCCGATGGTGTTTGCGCCGGGCCAGCCGGAATATCCGCAGATCGAGACCATCGCCTGGCTCGCCGACTACACCTCCAAGACCGCCAAGACCCATTCCGGCATCTGGCGCGACCTCGCCGTGCGCAAGCGCAAGACCGAGGTCGATCCGCAGATCGGCATCATCGCCGCGCTCGGGCGGGAAGCCGGCGTGCCGACGCCGGCGGTCGAGACGCTGGTGACCCTGATCCACGACATCGAGGACGGCCGGCGGCCGCAATCCCCAGAGACCCTGAAAGTGCTGATCGACCGATGCAAATCCGTTTTGACGACCGCGTAGCCCTCGTCACCGGCGCGGCCCAGGGCATCGGGCGTGCGATCGCGACCGCCCTGGTCGAGGCCGGCGCCACCGTCCATCTCGCCGATATCGATGCCGAAGGTGTGGCGGCCACGGCAGCGGCCATCGGCGCCATTCCCCATGCGGTCGATCTCGGCTCAGCCGAGGCTGCGGCCAAGCTCGTCGCCGACATCCTCGCGCAGAGCGGCCGGCTGGAGCTTCTGGTCCATGCGGCGGGCGGTGTGCGCGGGCAGGTCGGCCGGCCGATCGAGGCGATCTCGGAGGCCGACTGGCGGGTGATCTTCGCGGCCAATGTCGATTCCGCCTTCTTCCTGGCGCAGGCGGCGGCGCCCGCGATGAAGGCCTCAGGCCACGGCCGGATCGTCACCATCTCCTCGGGAGCGGGCCTGCGGCCGAGCCTGACCGGCATCCAGGCCTATTCATCCGCCAAGCACGCGCTGGTCGGGCTGACCAAGCAGCTCGCCTGGGAGTTCGGGCCGCATGGCATCACGGTGAATTCGGTGGCGCCGGGCTTCGTGCGCTCCAACCCCGCGACCGAACGGCAATGGGAGAGTTATGGGCCGGAAGGCCAGAAACGCCTGGTCGAGGGCATCCACACCCGCCGCCTCGGCACGCCCGCCGACATCGCCGCGGCGAGCCTGTTCTTCCTGAGCGAGCAGGCCGGCTGGATCACCGGGCAGGTGCTGTCGGTGGATGGCGGGCGCTCCTGAGACCGACCCTCAATCCGGGATGCGCGCCAGATCCACCAGCCAGGCCGCCCCCGAGGCGTCGCTCGGCGCGCGCCAGTCGCCGCGCGGCGAGAGCGAGCCGCCTGACGAGACCTTCGGCCCGTTGGGCATGGCCGAGCGCTTGAACTGGCTGGTCTCGAAGAAGCGGCGCACGAAGACGGTCAGCCATTTCTTGATGGTCGGGAGGTCGTAGGCGACCTGCTTGGCCGCCTCCATATGCGGCGGCCAGTCGCCGCGCGTGGCATCGGCCCAAGCGTGATGCGACAGGAAGGCGATCTTGCTCGGCCGGAAGCCGTAGCGCGTCGTGTAGAACAGGTTGAAATCCTGCAGCGCATAGGGACCGACGAAATCCTCGGTCTTCTGGCTCGGCCCCTCGCCATCTCCCGGCACCAGCTCGGGCGAGATCTCGGTGGCGAGGATCGCCTCCAGCGTCGCTGACGCCTCCGCCCCGAAGCGCTCGGTGCGGGCGACCCAGCGGATGAGATGCTGGATCAGCGTCTTCGAAACCGAGCCATTGACGTTGTAATGGGACATCTGGTCGCCGACGCCATAGGTGCACCAGCCCAGCGCCAGTTCCGAGAGATCGCCCGTGCCGAGCACGAGGCCGTTGTTCTTGTTGGCGAGGCGGAACAGGAGCGAGGTACGCGCGCCCGCCTGCACGTTTTCGAAAGTTATATCGTAGACGGGCTCGCCCTCGGCAAAGGGGTGGCCGATATCGACCAGCATCTGCCGGCAGGCCGGGGTCATGTCGATCTCGGCGGCGGTGACGCCGAGCGCCTTCATCAGCCGCCAGGCATTGGTCTTGGTGCCCGCGCTCGTGGCGAAGGCCGGCAGCGTGTAGGCGAGGATGTTCTCGCGCGGCAGCCCGAGCACATCCATCGTGTCGGCCGCGACCAGCAGCGCCTGCGTCGAGTCGAGCCCGCCGGAGACGCCGATGACGATCTTGTCGACGCGGGTGCTCGCCAGCCGCTGGCGCAGGCCATGCGACTGGATGTTGTAGGCTTCGAAGCAGAGCTCGTTCAGCCTGGCATCGTCGCTCGGCACAAAGGGAAAGCGCTCGATCTCGCGCCGCAGCCCGAGATCGCTTTCGCGGTCCGGCTCCAGCGCGAAGGCGACGCGGCGGAAATTCAGCCGGTCGCGCAGCGCATCGGCATTGTCGCCGAAGGTGTTCATGCGGATGCGGTCGAGCGCCAGCCGCTCGAGGTCGATATCGGCCAGGATCAACTGCGGCTCGGCCGCGAAGCGCTCGGCTTCGGCCAGAAGCGCGCCGTTCTCATAGATCATCGCCTGCCCGTCCCAGGCGAGATCGGTGGTCGATTCGCCCGTGCCGGCGGCGGAATAGGCATAGGCCGCGATGCAGCGGCCGGAATGCGCCTTGCAGAGCGCGTGGCGCCAGTCCGATTTGCCGATGGTGACGTTGGAGGCCGAGAGGTTGAGCAGCACGGTCGCGCCGGCCAAGGCCGCGAACGAACTCGGCGGCACCGGCATCCAGACATCCTCGCAGATCTCCATGTGGATGGTGAGATCGGGGACGTCGGAGGCGGTCAGCAGGATGTCGGTGCCGAAGGGCACCACCTGGCCGCAGAGCTCAATCGAGGTGATGCCGGCCCGCTCGCCGGAGGCGAACTGCCGGCGCTCGTAGAATTCGCGATAGTTGGGCAGATAGGTCTTCGGGACGACAGCGAGGATGCGGCCGCGATGCACGGCAATCGCGCAGTTGAAGAGCCGCCCCTCGACACGCAGCGGCGCGCCGACCACCGCGACCGCCCGCAGCTGACGGCTCTCTTCGACCAGCGCGGCCAGCGCGTCGCGAACGGCATCAAGCAGCGCGCTCTGCATGTGCAGATCATCGATCGCATAGGCGCTGAGACCGAGCTCCGGGAACAGCACGACCGAGGCGGCGCCCTCCTCCGCCCGGCGCAGCAGCGGCAGCATCTGCGCAAGGTTGAACGCCGGATCGGCCACCTTGAGCCGCGGGGCGGCGCAGGCGAGGCGGATGAAGCCGTGGCTGTGGAGGTTGTGAAAGGTCATCGCCAGCCTGCTTTGCATCGCCCACAACTCTTGAAGGCGCAAATCCTTATCGCGCAAGCGCGGGACCGGGAGCAAGAACGGAGCGAGCGCAGCGCCTTTGCCGAGACTCGTGCCGACCACATGGCCAGAAGCCATTGGCATTTACGAGGCCTTGGCCGTATTTCTCATCAAGGTGGAGCCGTTCGATAGCGAAAACGCACTGACGCTGGCGAAAGAATGTGGCATCGAGGAGCTCCGCAGCGTCGCATTCAATCGTCTCGGCACCGGAAGCGGCCGGCCTTATCGGCACGGTGGTGGCGCGCAAGCGGATCGGCGAGACGCACGCGCGGATCTGCGGCGTCAAAAATCAACCCTATGCTGGAGAGCGGAACGCCGCATGACCTATGATTCTACCGAAGACACGTTGCGACACATCCAGCGTGTTCGGGACTTGTTGAATGCGTTTGCCGCAGACCTGATCCGCCGCGGCGAAACGCACGATCTGAGCAAGCTGGGCCCGGAAGAGAAACCGGCGCGCGACGCACATCAGCCGGATTATGAGCACCGCTACGGCGCCCCTCGTGAACTCCCCGTCGCATTGAGGAGCGCATTTGACCAGCATCATGCAACCAACTCTCACCATCCGGAATTCTACGGGGAGGCTGGAGTGTCCGGCATGGATCTTCTCGATCTCGTGGAAATGTTCTTCGACTGGAAAGCAGCCGGTGAACCCTACCGGTATGATACCTTTTCCGCGAGCCTTGAGATCAACCGCAAGCGCTTCAACCTCGATCCTCAGGTCGAGGCCGTGTTCAGAAATACTGCCAAGCGACTCGGATGGGTCTGACCACCCCTTCAATCGGTAGCAGATGAAACGAGCGTCCAAAGCCGGCCGGGTCTCAGCCGGTCAACTATTGGCGCGGGGGGCGAGTTTTTGTAATTGAACTGCCACAACGTGTCTGGCTTTGAATTATATGCTTTTGCCCGTGAACATATCGTGATTTCGTTGCGTTCGCCTGCCTGATCGTGCCACAAGATGACAGCCCTGTGTTAGGGTAAAAGTTAGGGTGCGCTTTGGCTAGGTAGGTCAACCGATTATCGGCGCGAGCCGTCACGACACTGAGCAAGCCCTGTCGTCACACGAGGACGGTAACGGGCTCCATCTTGTTGTCGATCGCAGCGGGGCTCGTCGCTGGGCTTTCCTGTTCCGTTGGGACGGTTCGCTTAAGGAAATGGGCTTGGGAAGCATCTCGGCTGTGACGCTGGCTGAGGCGAGGGCGAAGGCTGCTAGGGCCCGGACTCATAACCAGTAGCTGACGGTTGCTGCGATGCAGACGGCGGCGAGGAAGTTGACGGTGAGGCGGTCGTATCGCGTGGCGACGCGGCGGAAGTCCTTGAGGCGGCAGAACATGCGCTCGATGGCGTTTCGGTCGCGATAGAGGACCGGCGAGAAGCAGTTCTTCCAGCGCCGGTTGGCCTTGGGCGGGATGTTCGGCATCGTGCCGTTCTCCTCGACCTGGCGACGAATGGCGTTGCTGTCGTAACCCTTGCCGCCGTGCAAGATGCGGGCGGCCGGCATTTGCTGCAGCAGGACCGAGCCGGCCGTGCAATCGGCGACGTGTCCGCCGGTGAGCATGAAGGCGATCGGCCGGCAGTCGCGGTCGGTTAGCGCGTGGATCTTGGTGGTGCGGCCGCCGCGCGAGCGGCCGATGGCCTGGTTGCGCTCCCCCTTTTCCGCCCGAAGCTGAGCGATGCGCCTTCACGGCGGAGCTATCGATAAGCACCTGGGCCGGAGGACCGCCAGCGCTGGTCAGAGCATGGAAGAGATCGATCCAGACGCTCTCGGCAGCCCAGCGGACATAGCGGTTGTAGAGCGTCTTGCGTAGTCCGTAGTCCGTAGTCGGGCGGCGCATCGATCCAGCGCCCGCCGGGCTTGAGAACATGGACGATGCCGCTTGACCTGCCACTGAGATTTTCCTCCAAGCGGAGTTAGCGTCCGGCCCTGACGAGGACGGACTGATGAAGCGAGCAAGGTTCACTGAGGAACAGATCATAGCCGTGCTGAAGGAGCATGAGGCCGGGGCGAAGACCGCCGACCTCGCCCGCAAGCACGGCGTCTCGGAGGCGACGCTCTACAACTGGAAGGCCAAGTTCGGCGGCATGGATGTCTCCGAAGCCAAGCGGCTGAAGGCTCTCGAGGACGAGAACGCCAAGCTGAAGAAGCTCTTGGCCGAGCAGATGCTGGATGCAGCCGCGATGCGTGAGCTTCTGTCAAAAAAATGGTAGGGTCCGCCGTGCAGCGCGACGCCGTCGCGCATCTGCAGGCCGTGATGGGCCTGTCGGAACGTCGGGCCTGCAGCATCGTCGGCGCAGATCGGAAGATGATCCGATACCGCTCGCGCCGTCCACCGGACACGGAGCTTCGTGCCCGGCTGCGCGATCTCGCCAACGAGCGGCGGCGCTTCGGCTATCGACGGCTGTTCATCCTGCTCAGGCGCGAGGGCGAGCCGTCGGGCGTCAACCGCATCCATCGCGAAGAGGGGCTCTCGGTGCGCAAGCGCCGCGCCCGCCGCAAAGCCGTGGGTGCGCGTGCGCCGATCCTGGTCGAGGCGAAGCCGAATGCACGCTGGTCCACAGACTTCGTCCACGACCAGTTCGCGAACGGGCGCCACTTCCGTATCCTCAACATCGTCGACGACGTGACGAAGCAATGCCTCGGCGCAATCCCGGACACCTCGATCTCGGGCCGGCGCGTGGCGCGCGAACTGACCGCGCTCATCGAGCGGCATGGCAAGCCGGGCATGATCGTCAGCGATCACTGCACCGAATACACCTGCAACGCCATGCTCGCCTGGTGCCGCGACAACGACGTCGACTGGCACTTCATCGCTCCAGGAAAGCCCATGCAAAACGGTTTCGTCGAGAGCTTCAACGGCCGCATGCGCGACGAGCTTCTCAATGAGACGCTGTTCTTCGACCTCGATGACACCCGCACCAAGATCGCGGCCTGGATCGCTGACTTCAACACCGCGCGCCCACACTCGGCGCTCGGATACCTCACGCCGGCGGCCTACGCCGCCAACTTCACCGCAACGGACGATCGGCTGCGCAACCCCGACCAGCTCCGCCGATCGCACGTTGCTCCCGCTGCGCCACAAGGCGTAAAACCCGCCGACGCTCTAATCGCCGCTGGATGACAAACCAGTGGCAGGTCACACCGTCCAGTTGATGCAACAATGCCCAGAATCGCGAGCACGTCACAAGGCACGTGCCTTCGGAGCCAGGAGCAGAGCGATGAATTTGCGCGATTTCCATCTTCTGGTCGCTCTTTCTGATTACCGCCATTTCGCCAGGGCGGCAGCGGCTTGCCATATCTCGCAGCCCGCCTTCTCTGCGCGGCTAAAGGGCCTTGAAAAGGCTCTTGGCGTCCGAATTGTCGAGCGGGGCGCACGCTTCGAGTGCTTCACGCCAGAAGGTGAGAGGGTACTGGACTGGGGGCGGCGCATCATGGCGCTTGCCGACGGATTGCAGCAGGACATCAGCGCCGCGCAGGGCGCGCTTCACGGCCAGCTCCGGCTGGCGGCAATTCCCTCGCAGCTGCCCAGCGCGGGCGAATTGGCCGCGATGATGAAGGAACGGCATCCAGGCGTCGAGGTGCTGATCTCATCGCGAACCTCCAAGGCGATCGACCTCGCCCTGGGCCACTATGAATGCGACATCGGCCTTACCTATATCGACGCCGAGCGCCCCGCGGCGCAGCGGCATTGGCCGCTTTGCGAGGAGCGCTATGTGGCGATCGTGCCGCATGATGTGGCGCGATTTCCGGAAGGGCCGCTGGCCTGGAAAGACGCAGCCGGCCTGCCCTTGGCCCTACTCAACCCCGAGATGCAGAACCGCCGTGTCATCGACGACGCCTTCCAGCAGGCGGGCGCGGAAGCCCGGGCGGACATTGAGAGCGACACCTTTGCGGCGCTGTTGGGAGCGGTCAAGCACGGCGGAGTCGCAACCATTCTGCCCGTCAGCCAAGCCGCCTTCTTCGGCATGCCGGAGAAGGCCGCGCGGCACGAACTTATCGGGCCCGAGCTGATCAAGAGCATTGGTCTCGTTTCACCCCGGCGCGATCCGGAGATGCCGCTCGTCGCCGCCTTTGCAGCGCTTGCGGTTAAGCACCTCGGAGTCTGATCCGGAAAGCTGATCAGGCGTTCCGGCCTTTGAATTGGCGACAACCGCGATCCTCCCGCATCCTGCCAGTGGGGTTGCGGGGGATTCAGCGATCATGTCGGCTCCGAAGGTTTTTCCGACCGTGAAAGCCGTCGGCTGGCAAGGCAAGGGCCAGGCGAGAATACGCACCAAGGGCCGCGCGCTTGACCTTGAAGCCATGGCAGACGTCCGCAAACTCACCGGCGCGGAGCCGCGCCGCGACTTCTTGATCGAGCACCTGCATCTGATCCAGGACCAGTTCGGCCATCTCTCCGCCCGGCATCTTCGCGCATTGGCCGAACTGCACCGCGTCGGCCAGGCCGAAGTTTTCGAGGTGGCGAGCTTCTATCACCATTTCGACATCGTGCGGGAAGATGATGTCGCTCCGCCGCCAATCACCATCCGCGTCTGCGACTCGCTCTCCTGCATGATGGCGGGAGCCGAGGCGTTGATCGCCGATCTTATCCTACAGACCGACAAGGCCGAGGTCCGCATCCAACCCGTGCCCTGCGTTGGCCGCTGCGCCGAGGCGCCCGTGGCCGTAGTGACGCGGCGTCCAGTCGGAAAGGCGGTTGCGAGCGCTGTGCTCGCAGCATTGCAGGACGGCTTGCGCGAGGACGTTGTACCGCCGCAGGCCATCCGCCTCGTGCCCTATCGGCAGGCCGGCGGCTACGGACTTCTTGCCGACATTCGCTGCGGCGCACGACCGATCGAGAGCATCATCGACTCGGTCTCGGCTGCGGGCCTGCGTGGCCTCGGTGGCGCAGGATTTCCGGCAGGGCGTAAATGGCAGATCGTGCGCGGCTTTCCAGGCCCGCGCCTCATGACGGTCAACGCTGACGAGGGCGAGCCCGGCACCTTCAAGGACCGGCATCACCTGGAGCACGATCCGCACCGTTTCCTCGAAGGCATGCTGATCGCGGCGGAGGCGGTGCAGGCAGATTGCGTCGTCGTCTATCTGCGCGACGAGTATGCAGGGCTGCGGCAGCTGCTGACGGAGGAGATCGTGGCGCTCGAGGCGGCGGGGCTGGCGCGGCCCGGACTGATCGATCTCCGGCGCGGCGCCGGTGCATACATCTGCGGCGAAGAGAGCGCCATGCTCGAATCAATCGAGGGCAAGCGCGGCCTACCCCGGCAACGCCCGCCCTATATCGCCGAGAAGGGTCTCTACGGGCGACCGACGCTCAACCACAACGTCGAGACCCTGTTCTGGCTGCGTGACATCCTGGAGAAGGGCGGGGAATGGTTCGCCAATCAAGGCATAAACGGCGCGCGAGGTTTCCGGTCCTGGTCAGTCTCGGGGCGTGTCAGGAACCCCGGCGTGATCGTTGCGCCGGCGGGGATCACGGCCAGGGAGCTGCTCGAGCGCGCGGGCGGCATGGCGACGGGGCATGCCTTCAAGGCTTACCTGCCGGGTGGGGCCTCGGGCGGCATTCTACCAGCCCGGCTTGGCGACCTGCCGCTCGATTTCGGCACGCTTGCCGAGCACGGCTGCTTCGTCGGCAGCCATGCGTTCGTGGTGCTGTCTGACAAGGACGACCTGCGCGCCGCGGCGCAGAACCTGATGCGCTTTTTCCGCCACGAAAGCTGCGGCCAGTGCACGCCCTGCCGGGCCGGCACGGAGAAGGCGGCGCGGCTGATGGAGGAAGCGGATTGGGATGTGCCGCTACTTGAGGAACTCGCCACAGTCATGCAGGACGCTTCGATATGCGGACTTGGACAAGCCGCGCCAAACCCAATGCTCTCGGTGATCCGCTTCTTCCGGGAAGAGATCGCGGTACCACTACCATGAGCGCGCCAGTCAACACCGTTACCTTCGATCTTGACGGCAAGACCGTCATCGCCCTGCCTGGCGAAACGATCTGGGACGTGGCGAACCGCGAGGGCGTGACGATCCCGCATCTCTGCCACCGGCCGGAGCCGGGCTACGAGCCGGACGGCAATTGCCGGGCCTGCATGGTGGAGATCGAGGGCGAGCGCGTGCTCGCGGCTTCCTGCTGCCGAACGCCCACGTCTGGCATGTTGGTAAAGGCTGCTTCGGAGCGGGCCAAGAAGGCGCGCAGGCTTGTTATGGAGCTGCTGGTGGCTGACCAGCCGCCACCCGAGAAGGCCCACGACCGGCAGTCGCCGCTGTGGAGCTTCGCCGATACGATGGATGTTACAACGAGCCGCTTCCCCTCGCGGCATGAGCGCGATACGCCGCATCGAGACCTCAGTCATCCGGCGATGGCTGTCAACCTCGACGCCTGCATCGCCTGCAATCTCTGCGCCCGCGCCTGCCGCGACGTGCAGGTCAACGACGTGATCGGCATGGCCTGGCGCGGCGAGCACCACGCGCCAGTCTTCGATCTTTCCGATTCTATGGGTGATTCCACCTGCGTCGCCTGCGGCGAATGCGTGCAGGCCTGCCCGACCGGCGCCTTGATGCCGAAGTCCATCGTCGATCCCGTGACGCAGGCCGGCAGTCGGGAAGCAGAGACAAGTGTGCAGTCGGTCTGCCCGTTTTGCGGCGTCGGCTGCCAGGTTGATTTCAAGGTGAAGGACGGCCGGATCGCCTATGTGGAAGGCGTCGAGGGGCCGGCGAACGAGAGCCGACTCTGCGTCAAGGGTCGTTTCGGCTTCGACTATATAGTGAGCCCGCAAAGGCTGACGAAACCGCTCATCCGCCGGGATGGTGCGCCAAAGGGACTGAACGTCGATCCACGTAATCCGCTGACGCATTTCCGGGAGGCGAGCTGGGAGGAGGCGCTGGAGAAGGCGGCATCGGGGCTGAAGCGCATCGCGGAGGCTCACGGCGGTCGCGCTGTCGCCGGCTTCGGCTCGGCCAAGTGCTCGAACGAGGAAGCCTACCTCTTCCAGAAACTGATCCGCACGGCCTTTCACCACAACAATGTCGACCATTGCACGCGGCTTTGCCACGCTTCCTCCGTGGTGGCGCTGATGGAAGGCATAGGGTCGGGATCGGTAACGGCACCCTTTAACGATGCGCTAAAGGCGGATGCCATCATCATCATCGGCGCGAACCCGACCGAGAACCACCCCGTCGCCGCTACCTATTTCAAGCAGGCGGCGAGGCGGGGCTCGAAACTCATCGTGCTCGATCCACGGGGCACGGCGATGAAGCGCTTTGCCAGCCACATGTTGCAGTTCCGGCCTGGTACGGACGTCGGTCTGCTCAATGCAATGATGCATGTTATCGTGACGGAGGACCTTGTTGACGACAGCTTTATTGACAGGCGCACTTCGGGTTATGCCGCTCTAAACGCGCATCTCGTGACACAAACACCGGAGGCGATGTCTCTAATCTGTGGCATTGCGCCAGAGGCGATCCGCGCCGCCGCGCTGGATTTCGCCCGGGCTGAGCGCGGCATGATCTTCTGGGGCATGGGGGTGAGCCAGCACACACACGGCACGGACAACGCCCGCTGCCTGATCTCGCTCGCCATGCTAACAGGCAATGTCGGCAAACCAGGCACGGGGCTTCACCCACTGCGCGGCCAGAACAATGTGCAGGGTGCATCCGACGCCGGGCTCATTCCAATGGTATTCCCGGACTATGCGCGCGTCGGCATCGAGGCCAATCAGCTGAAGTTCGAGAAGCTCTGGGGCGTCCCGCTTGACCCTGAACCCGGTCTCACAGTGACTGAGATCACGGATGCCGCCGCCACGGGCGAAATCAAGGGCATGTATATCATGGGCGAGAACCCTGCCATGTCGGACCCCGACGCGTCCCATGCCCGCAAGGCGCTAGCCAACCTTGACTGTCTCGTGGTGCAGGACATCTTCCTGACAGAAACGGCGATGCTCGCTGATGTGCTGCTGCCCGCCACCGCCTGGCCTGAGAAGACGGGAACCGTCACCAACACGAACAGGCAAGTGCAGATGGGCCGAAGGGCCGTCGCGCCGCCGGGCGAAGCGCGGGAGGACTGGCGGATCACGGCCGCGATCGCAAACCGCCTCGGCCTCGGCTGGGCCTATTCGCACCCCAAGGAGGTCTTCGCCGAGATGCAGGGAGCCATGCCGTCCCTGGCGCACATAACCTGGGACAGGCTGGAGCGCGAGAATAGCGTCACCTATCCTGTCAAAGGCCCCGATGTTGCCGGCGAATCGGTCGTGTTCCAGGAGAGCTTCCCAACGGCCGATGGCCTCGCACAGCTCAAGCCCGCCACCTACCGTCCATCAGCCGAGACCACCGATGCCGACTATCCCTTCATCCTGACCACGGGGCGGCAACTGGAGCATTGGCACACCGGCGCGATGACGCGCAGGTCCGTTGTGCTGGGCGCGCTAGAGCCGCGGCCCACCGCAAGCCTGCATCCGGCGGCGCTGCGCAGGCTGGGTGTGGCTGCGGGTGATACGATCACGGTCGAGACCCGCCGCGGCACCATCACGCTAACCGCGCGCGCGGACGCTGCTTGCCAGCACGACATGATCTTCATTCCCTTCGCCTACCACGAGGCGGCCGCCAACCTTCTGACCAATTCCGCCATCGACCCGGATGGCAAGATTCCGGAATTCAAGGTTGCAGCGGCAAGGGTTCTGATCGTGAAAAACAATGCGGCGTGAACATTCCTGTGACGCGCTCCGATACATGAACTACGGGCCGGTGAGGCGCAAGGTCTGAGCTGTCAGCATCGCTTCTGCGGCGAATGCAATATCGGCTATCACCGGTTCCGGTCCGAAACCCGAACGTGCGCTCTTGGCCGATTCATTTCCTGTTTGTCGGATAGGCCCTTGATGTGCCTGAGCCGGTGCAGTCCTGCCATCAGCCAGGTCCGCAGGGCCGGACGGCCGCGGTGCTCGTCATGGAGCGCCCGAAGGCGTCTTGAAATCGCTTCTAACCGATCAGCTTGGCAAACCGAACCGGTTCGTGGCGGACATCGATCATGGCTACAAGCCGCATGCGGAAGAGATCGTAATTGGAGAGCTGGGGGCTTCGGGGGCATGGAGATACGCGCCGTGCCATGGGCCAGTTGACGATTGCAAACCTAACCGCGCATTTCACAGGCGAACGTCTGCTGGCCCCGGTTGTCTGAGGATCCTGTCGCACAGCCGTGATAGGCCCCCACTGAGTGGGCCGGATGGAATATTGTCTAACTGCCACGGGGCGTCCCCGTCACCGTGGGATACCCAGCTCTAGACCGATCTCGGTAGCCCGGCCGCCTGGTATCTCTCCTTAGCTCTGGCCGGCAGTGACCACACAGCCAAACTCCGCCACGGAGGCCGAAAGCCAGGACCAGAAGCTGCCTGCCATGCTGCGCGGGACCATGATCTCGAACACCGCTCCATCGGGACCGTCTT
>LFEF01015541.1_pt2 | contig 12551 bp, 12 predicted proteins | sample 619371 | NCBI WGS metagenome assembly LFEF01 (sample SAMN03014291, study PRJNA259931) | freshwater metagenome | biome: lake; feature: waterbloom | place: China: Taihu Lake | collected 2006-08 | depth 0 m m
ATTTATATTTAATCGATCTTACAAAATTAAATTTTTAACCGTTACCGGTGTCACCTGATCGAGTCTAAAACGGCTGGATTGCTCACTTTTCACCGCTTGCATTATGTTTTTTATTCAAGCCATCACCGTAAATGAGGGCAAATAAAGAGCTATCGCCCGCATCAGCCAGTTCAGGTTAAAGCCAGCGGTACACGGCACCAGGTGAAGTGCATCACCAGTTGCCCCCTTTTAGCCACGTTCTTCGCATTCCGTGATCCGCTTTTAAGTGCCCACTCGTCGGTTTAATGGCCTGCCTGCGTCTCATTCTCTTTCTGTCCGCTTTGAACATCGATTCGTATTTGCCTCGGTGGATGATTTCCACATCTGGATTTGCACGACCCACACCACGGTAGCCCAAGTCCACGTACTCCTGCTTGATCGGTGTGTTGTGGTATTCAGTGAGAACCTTGGCTTGTTCTAGTTGCTCCGCCGGTGTGTGCGCATCGTATGGACTGCCGGGAAATGTTTGTGCTCCAACAATTAAACCCTTCTTGTGAGCCACTGCAAATCCGGCTTTAATTCCAAACTCATAGAGCTGTCTTGTTTTGCCCTTTCCAATGCACTCCACTTCAGGGGCATGGAAAGCGTACAGCTTGTTCTTGTCTTTCGGTTTCTGATCCACAATGCGCCGCGCTTTTTGAATCAACGTGTTCATTCTTTCCAGTAGTACTGAGCTTTCGAGGTTTAGAACTTTGAGCTTGCGCTGTATTTCCCTAATCACAATGCACACAACCGTTCGCTGACGTTTCAATGTAAGCCTCAGACGTCTGAACTGCTTGGCATGGGCATAACCGGCCGCTTTGTGTTTCAGTTTTTTACCTTTCATGGCAAATGTCTGCTTGAATTTGATTCCAACGTGTTTGGCGTTCTTGATCAATTGGTACCGGGCGATTTCCAACAGCCTGCTGTCAGTCGGATAAGCCACTGCCTCCTCAACTACTGTGCTGTAGACAATGACTCGTTATAACTCGCTTGGATCAATCGCTTTCATCTTCACCTCTGCATCCATGGTAGCCTTGAGCAGCTCTTCAACCCCAGCCTCACCAAGTATTTGGCGAAACCGAGTGATTTGTGCAGGGTTACACTGAAACTTGGTGCGGTAATACTCCATACCACTGAAATATTGCCACTGTACATCTCGGTCCAGCGCACCAACTACTCTCGGTCACTCACATCATATGCGTGCTGCAAATACAGCAATGACACCACCAACCGGATTGGCAATCGAGGACGTCCGGGGGTTGCTCATCTCCGCACCTGCTATCTGCAGAGTCTGGCCAAACATGCCGTCTGTGAAAACTGGCAGCCTTTACGGTCGCAATGTTCAAACCCTGGTATCAACAACTCTCCCAACATATCCAAGAGCATCTTATGCGAAAACAACGCTAAGGGTTGATGAAGGTCAATCATCGGATCAAAACGGGAGCAGAAAAAATCTTCGGTGACCATCAACACATAGAACAAAACCCGTCAGGATTCTAACGCCCATATTCTATTTTCTGGGGGATTTCAGCAATCAGAACAGATCAAACCAAGTAAATAAAACACTCTCAGGAATTTCGCAATACCGACAGTTTACAGGTACGGATTTAAATAAATCATAATAAAAAACTCAATGAAATCTACAAGAAAACAAACTCATCTCAGTAACCTTCTTGCAAATCCTAATTCCCTGCTCTCTAGCAGCATTTATACTTATTCACCATATAGGAATACTTAGGATCAACTGGTCAATACTTTCAAAATAACAACAATTATTTTGGTGATTAATATCTAGGTATCGCACCTTGCCTTGGATAACACTCATTATTTTTACAACATTTATTGCGCAGCAGAATGGGACCTTTAGACGATATATCTTTCTATCTTATTAATTTTTCTAATACAGCTCTCTAGACCTTCGTGAAAACAAAGACTTTCTCACCACGTATTAAGCCATAATCGATTACAGACTTCCCTTCAGAAGTAATTTCATTCGAAAAACTCAGTCCGTGATCCAAAAACCTATTACGAAAATCCGCGCCGTAGTACCTAACATGATCGCCTTGCCCGTAATGCAACCAACGATCACTTTCTGTAATTATCTGGGAATCCTCATAAGTATCTTTCCAGCCTTCAATAATGGGTACTTGACAAATCAAAACACCTTTTGGTTTTAAAATTCGCGCCACCTCTTTTGCCGCTCGCTTATCATCTACATGCTCGAGCACATGATTGGCGATAACGACGTCAAAACTGCTCTCAGGCAATTCCATAGACTCTATATTTAGAGTAATATCTGCTTCGTTAAATAGATCAGCTGTGACATATTGTTTGAATCGGGCTCTAAATTTTAACTCTAATACTGGCTCCGGAGCGAAGTGCAACACCGAAAGTTCATCTTGCTCCAGTTGAAGGAGATCACCATTTTTGATAGCTAACATCAATAGCCTATGCCTTTCTAAAGAATTGCATTTAGGGCAAAGAGCATCAATTCTAACAGGTCGCCCATAATAATTAAATGGTCCCCGATATCCACATATGGTACATTCCCGATCAGCCATTGGCTCCAGTTGCTTAAGAGCTTGTTTTATAGCTCTGGCCTTAGATAAAATAAATTTTGGCGTTAAAGCCTTTGTCACTTTTTTTAGCATTTATTCCCCACTTTAAATGAAATTTTAATACGTTTAAAATTTGCCAAATGAAATAAATATTAAAACTCGCATAAATAAAACACCACAGAATCTTTCTACACCACTCTGTTATCTAAATATGTGCAAAATATAGCCATATTCACAAAATACGCACTAGAATTTAAATTTACTTTCGCAACACCTTCGCATCTTTACTGCAGGACCCAGGCCGAACCTACATTATAAATTGCAAATATTAATTTAATTGTACAATGTAGATTTATAAAATAAAAAACCTCACTCACAGTCATTTTATTTTGAGAGGATCAATAATTTTTCTGAATTATAAACCACTCGGAAGAATTTACTTGCTTTCCAGTTTTATACTCGATTTGGGTGCCTCATAAGAAATGGAAAAACTATATTACCCTTACCAATCGGACGGGCCAATCGCGTACACCGCAAGCTATAACGTTCAGTTAACACTAAAGAAACCAAAATCAGGCAAAAAACTAATCAGGTAAAAATAAGCTCAAACCATATGAATAAGAAACTTTCGATGGTGCTATAAACTCACAGAATCTTCCTATAAACCTCATCCATAGAACTCTCAACTGAGCTCCACGCAAACTCTTCAAGCATCCATAATCTACCCTTTGCACCCATCAGTTCTAACTCAACGTCCGATTTAGACATTAAGCTATCGAGCGCTCTGAAGAAGCTGTGATCTTCTAGAGAAACCCAAGATCCACATTCATGCGTGTTTAGGCCTGACCACGGTGCATTGGTTGAACACAAAACGGGCAACTGCTCAATCAAACTTTCCGCAACAACAAGACCAAAATTTTCGTTCCGGGTTGGAAGTACGAATAAACTCGCAGCACGAAACTCTTGTAACTTCTGGTCACCAAATACAGGACCTACAAATGTTACTCGTTGAAGCGAAAGTTCCTTGACTATATCTGTAAGATTTTGGAGTGAATTAGAATCACCAAAACCAACTATCCTCAATTCCCAATCTGGGTGCATATAAGAAATGCGCGACCAAATTCTCAATAAGACATCCAAACCCTTCTTCTCATGAATTCTGCCCAAATATAAGAGTGTTCGAATCCTATTTCCTAACCTCGGGGCAATTTCCTTATCTGAGCGAGTATCTACAACTCCGTTGGGTATTACTACTACGTCATCGGCGTGGTAGTAACGATAAACTTCAGCTAGCTCGGCTTCACAGGTGACATGTATCAATCTCGATTGCGAAAACGCCTTTCGTTGAAAAAAGAAAGAGAAAATTTCTTTCTTTAAAGAACTCCGCTTTAATGAATAATCACAGAGCATTCCATGAGGTGAAATTACCAAGGGAACTTTCATGATTTCTGCTGCACGTCTTCCAAAAAATATCGATGAACTCCATAATCCATGAACATGCACTATGTCAGGATTAAATTTTAATAAATCTGAGGTTAGTTTACATGCGAAGCCAAGAGATCTTGGTCCTATAGATTGATATCTGTACAAGATCACTTTAGAACAAAAACCAATATGATCAACAGTAAAAGCTGAATCGCAACCGAAAATACCCACTTCATAGTCGAGTCGGTTAGCTTGAGAGTTAGCCAGACCAGCAACCGCTACCGAAAGTCCAGCGGCATACTTAGATAGATCAGCAGTAATATGAGCAACTCTCATGTTAGTATAATTTCTATTTGTTATTTAATACGTAATGTTATTAAGATAAAACTGTTTTATAATTTTCTGTCCACTTAACATAAGAAAATCTTGTAGAGTTCACATGCTCGAACCCGCGGCGTAAGGCGTCAATACGATGAGAGCTATTTCGCCATAAAGCAATGATTTTATCAACGTACAATTCAGCGTTCATATATTTACTTATCGTGAAATCTTCTAAATTAATATCTGCGAGTGCGCCCTGCTTACTGGATATGGGAATACACCCGTGCTTCCAAGCCTCAAGCACCGGCATACCAAACCCCTCATAATGTGAAGGAAAAATCAAAAAATGTGCTTTTCTCATAAGCATGCTCATAACTGCATCCGGTACAGCGTCGAAAACACTTGTTGTTTTACTTACTGAAGAACTGAGCAAGAACCGTTCTTCCTGTTCATTCAGCATACCTATTAAAGTCAAACGAACTGGATAACCGCTTTTGTTTAAAAGATCAGCAATTTTTAATACTAATTCCCTATTTTTATAAAATCCAGTTCCAACATGAATCAGATTTAAGTAATTTTCATAACAAGAAAATAAATCGTCTGTTTCGCGGCATGCAAATTTATATCTATTGCTCGGAAACACAGGATTTTCAATTACGATAATTTTCTTTGATGGAATGCACAAATATTTACATAAGTCATTTGCTGTGACCGAAGATACAGCCACTATTGAGCTCGCACCATTTATGGCCGCTAGGACACCTTTTAGCAATGTAGTTCCTCGCCTTGTAAGGACTGGTCCCGGAATGAGACCCTTGAGTGCGAGTAAAGGTATAAGGTCGTGAACAGTAACGGTATATGGCACTCTGCGTACTAAGTGCGGCAAGACTGCACTGCCAGGATCGACACAATGATATAAGGACCCACCATCAAATAGGAATTGAAAAGAAGAGAGTATGTATCTATCGATTTTTCGTCTTGTAGATAAAAATAAATTAGAATCAATTGACGACAAAAAACTTGACATCTCGAAGCATCTAAATTGATTGCTAGGTAACGCAGAATTGAGATAATGCCCGTACTCAATCATACTGTATTGGCCAGAACATGCTGAATTGATAATTATGGAGTTCACTTAAAGTTCTTCCTCGTATAGATCTCTTCTTCTTAAAAGAAAATCGAATTCAGAAAAAGCAAAAGGATTACATTTGGCTACAGCAGCATGCGCAATCGCAAAGAGAGCCCGGAAACAATTAAGCGGAATAAAATAGAGCTTAATCCAAATAGGCTCACCGATGACTGGATTTTTTAAAGTAGATACTAAATAATACTTAGTCTCACGGGCAAGTTCTATTAATGAGACAGTTTTCAATGTGAGGCAACAAATCATAAAATAACTTAAACCAAACAAATGATGATAAGGTACAGTCCTTTTTATTCGGCCCCAAGTCCTTGAACCACCCGGAGCACTTAAATGCGTAAGTGAGCATTTGGGACAGAACAAAAAAGGTCCAAACTTTTTTGTATACCGCATATTAAATTCCGTTTCCTCCCTCCTAGCGCCTCGTTCAAAAAGGCGGTTCATCCCTCCAACGGCAATGTAATATTCACGACTAAGCAAAAGGTTGCCCGCACCTCCATTACGGGTGAAATGCTCTACACCAAAGTTCGCTTTCAACATATGCCAGTTTAAAGGGCTCGCCAACAGCGAATCACTGCACTCAAACGATTCACTCTCCCCCAACTCTAAAACCTGACCATAAACGCCAACTTGTCCGCTTCTTACGAACGCTTCAACATGCTTATGCAAAAACCCAGGGTCAGCAATCCTTACGTCATCATCCAAGAGCAACAAGAGATTGCTTGATGCCTTAAGGGCACCGATATTTCTCGCAATTGATGCGTTCGGTACTTTTAGGTAAAAAAAACGAATCTTAAATGGAACACTTTTAGTATCGATATTTGACAATAAATCGAGTTTTTTTCCTTGATTTATAATCAGAACCTCAAAATCAGAAAAATTCTGATAACTTAGATCATTAATTAAGTTCAGAAGCTCTGTATTTCTTCCAAGTGATGGAATAATTAGCGATAAAGAAGTCATTTGCGATCTACTCTCACCAATGAATAAAGATCAGAATTGCGTCTGATATATTCTGAAAAATATTTAGCACCATAGCGCGTCAAATGAGAACGATCCTGGCTCAAAGGAAAACCAAACTCATCGGTTATTTGCACACTACCATTAATTATTGCTCCGGAAAAGTAATCGAATTGGTGCTGAGCAGGAATGATTTTCTTATATTTTTCATAATAATTTAAGAAATCGCTATTAATATCGTTACTCAATTGCTTTCGCTTCGATTCGTCCACCAACATCAACCAATTAAGATTATCTCCAAAGTTTTTCGGTGACACAACATATACCCTTGCATCCAAGCTAACAAAATAACTGATATTCTCTAAAATACACTCCCACGGAATAACTGAGCTTGCTAGAAAGACAGTTCTTCCTTTGAAAGAAGTATCTGTTAAGACAGTCTCTGCGTATTCACCAAAACAACGAAACGGCTGACTCAACAGAACAACTTCATTCATATTATTAACCAAACCCTCACCCAATATATTATAAAAATCATTAGCAAAACTATCTCCAAAAATAATGATCTTTTTGTCATGCAATAGCTCGTTGAGCACCCCATGCGCGGGCGTGGGCTTATCAAGTTTCGAATTGTATGAAATGTCAATATACTGCGAGAAATCTTTTGTGTCACTATATCGATCTGGGAGTCCTTTATTTACCAGCACAAAGGCGCTAAACACTACGATCAAAAATAGACTAGCAAATAAAAACGTATATCGCATCACCCCAACTGTCCTTTCGCGAAATGGTTGCTCAACATACCTGTATGAAAGAAATGAAGCAATCAAAACGAATAACAACAAAACAACTTTTTCAGTTAAAGTCAACAAATTCTTACTTGATGATTCAAGCAAAACCAAAGCAGGCCAATGTAAAAGATACAGTGAATAACTGATTAAGCCTACCCCAATCAATGGCTTAAAACATTTTAGTTCTCGACCATTATGTTTAAAAGGCAAATATAATATTAAGCACGTTAAAACAACGGGTGTAAGTGCATAATAAGCAGGGTTTCGTAGTTCCCCATACGAAACAAAAGTTAATGTAACAAGAATAACTAGCGAGGAACTGTACAGTAATTGCCTACGGAAGTTTATCCCACAATCAATCGCATTCTTTTTCAATAAAAATACCAGAGCTCCAGCGGCAACCTCCCAAAACCTTGAAAGAACTAGACCCTTGAAAGAACTAGATAAAACCCTGCATTCTTCGCTCCGGATATATTGAAATAAAGCAACATTACAAAACTTGATATTAATAGCAAAGTAAGCAAAGCCTTTCTTTCCAGCAACCTGTGCACTAAAGCAAACACAAACAGCAAAATCAAATAAGATTGCTCCTCAACGCCGAGACTCCAAGTGTGAAGCAGAGGCTTGAAACTTGACGCAATATCCCAATATCCCGAAGTTAAATTTAGGAGAATATTGTTAGCCGCGAATATAGAAGCAATCACGGATTGCGCGAGGTTCTCATATTCATCGGGAAGAATTAAGAAATATGAGAAGAAGATAGATAATATTGCAACAGACGTTAAGGCTGGATATATACGAAAAAATCTATTTTTTAGAAATCTAAACCATGAATCTGCTACAGTTAAATCACTGCTAGTTAGAACCTTTGCAATAAGAAAGCCACTTATTACAAAGAATATATCCACACCGATAAACCCACCAGGGAAAAACTGTGGAAAATAGTGGTAACCGACCACTTGGGTTATCGCTAGAGCTCGCAAAAGTGAAATTTCAGCAATGTGCTTCATTAGCGACTCATTACAAAAAACCTATGATAGGTGTTTCGTTTGTTTCGAAAAGTGTGCTCTATTGTTAAATATCGTTCTAGAATCAGTAAAATTTTTTTTAACTCATAATCCTTTTTTCCAATTTCCCAATAGTGTTGTCCATCAAATATATGTCGCTCTGGGCGCTTGAAAGGCCACTTTACCTGATATTCCAACTGACCTAGTTTCGGCAGATAGAATTGGTAATTTACTAATGGTTCCACATCTGGCAGGCTCAAGATAACTTTTGATTTTGTTAGCCGTGCCATTCTCTTTATCATGCTGTCGAAATCTTCAAATGGTAAGTGCTCAAGCACTTGAAATGCACAGACTATGTCAAAATCATTTTCACTTAAACCAAGCTCACGAACGTCACCCAAGTAGTCTGGGGATAGTGACTCATCTATATCAACGGTTATTACTTCTATTCCCTGAAGCTCACACATGTGTTTGAATATTCCCGCCCCTCCGCCTATTTCCAAAATTCTGCGAGGCTTCTCATCTAGAGTAAGCTTAATTTGCCAATAAAGGCTACTCCATCTTTCAGGTGTTATGTAAGATAGAAATTCATAATGTCCACACTCAACTTGTTTTTGTAGCATTAGTAAGCCTTGAATATATTAAAAGTCCAAGTACTGAATAACACAGCACCGACACAATCGCTAGTGATTTAACTGAGTTTACCAGCGAGTCCCCTGCCACAAGTGACATGGCAAACACCAAAAATCTTACACTGCCCGAGATCAATTCATAGGCAAGTAGCTCCTTTTGCATTTTTAATATTGGCACGCAGACCACGAGCGGTCGTACGACGATCTGGGCGACAATCGGCACAAAGAGGAATGATAAAAAGATAGTTGTATCAGACCATTCATCACCTAATATCCAGCTTACGACTTGATCGGACAACAATCTAAACGACACTGATACCAATACCATTAGGGCTAATAGTATCCAAGTTATCCTCATTATCTGTAATCTCAAATTAGCTGTTGAATATCCAATTTTTGAAATTTCTGCTAATACTACACTCTGTAACGCATGAAGAAGAATAGATGATGGTGCTGTCGCAAGCAAGTTTGCCATTGATAAAAATCCCACCTGAGCATTGCTTACAAACAAACTCGCCACTATAATTATGCCGCCTGAAGTGGCGGCATTTAAAATTGTCTGTGGATAAGTGTAAAGCAAGAAGTTTTTATGTTTTCTTATGGTTGCACGTAACTCACCTTTTCTAGCGCGTGTGGCGCGTTGGTTTTTTCGCCCGGAAAAGCATTCCATTAACAGGAAAACAAAAAATGTATTCGCGACCAATAATACAAGTGCAGTAGGGCAGTATCCTCCTATTACTATCTTAGATGTTGCCGATAAAAACGCTGCCAGACACAGTACTGCATTCAATTTTACAAATTCCTCACCTTTAATCATTAACTGCTGGTTTATATTCCCACGAATTCCGAATAATACAGCTCCGAAGAACAATATATATTCAACAATCTTATCAATTGACTGCTGAGCAGCAACTAAGTATAGAATCCATAAAGTCGCCGAAATAATTATTATCGAGTTGATTTTTGATAGTATTCTTACTATTGCATTCTCTTGATATCTTTTTCTCACTATTATCAGCGGCTGCATCAAACCTATATTTGACAAAAGCACCAACCAACCCAAATATGTTGCATACACACCGAATCTTCCATATTCTTCGGGTGAATATACTCTTGTAATAAACGGAATTGCCACAAGTCCTATTAACTGAGCAACAGCTCCTCCAACAGTCATGATTAATACTTTTTTCTTCAATCTTTTATACTTCTATGTTTGGAGATAAATTCTAACTGCCCCCCATTTCCAGAATTTAATTTAATCAATTTTTTTTCTGAAATTTTAGGAGTGCATCCACAGGGGGAATTTACTTACGCAAATTGCTTTGCTAGCTTGAATTTTTTCTATTCAACGTAACGCCGTTAACCTGTTTCGAAATTAAGGATATACGCGACGTTTTTTGGTTTCTGGATCTGCGAGATTAATCGTTTCCAAACAAGTCACGTGTATAAACTTTGTGCTCTACATCGGCAAGTTCTTCAACATGTCGGTTACAGAGTATTAAGTCAGCTTGCTGCTTGAACTGTTCGAGGTTGTTTACCACTCTGCTTCGAAAGAACTCGGGTTCTTGTAGCACCGGTTCATACACAATGACCTCAATACCCTTGGCCTTGATGCGCTTCATGATTCCTTGAATGGCGGATGATCTGAAGTTATCACTGCCCGCTTTCATCACCAGGCGGTAAATGCCCACCACCTTGGGGTTCTTGGCAACTACGTCTGCGGCAATGAAGTCCTTCCGTGTGGTGTTGGCATCCACAATGGCCTGGATCATATTCTGCGGCACATCGCTGTAGTTGGCCAACAGTTGTTTGGTGTCTTTGGGCAGGCAATACCCACCATAGCCAAAGCTTGGGTTGTTGTAGTGGTTTCCAATACGTGGGTCCAAGCTTACGCCATCAATAATTTGACGTGTGTCTAGACCGTGTGTGGCGGCGTAGGTATCCAGTTCATTGAAGTAGGCCACGCGCATGGCCAAATAGGTGTTGGCAAACAGCTTGATGGCTTCGGCCTCAGTACTGCCCGTAAACAAAGTAGGTATGTTTTGCTTGATGGCACCTTGCTGCAGCAAGGCTGCGAACTGTTCGGCCCGCTCGCTTTGCTCACCCACCACGATGCGGCTGGGGTATAGGTTGTCGTACAAGGCTTTGCCTTCTCGCAAGAATTCAGGGCTGAATATGATTTGATTGGTGTTCAGTTTCTTGCGCAGCTGTTCGGTGTAGCCCACCGGTATGGTACTTTTAATAACCATAGTTGCATTTGGATTAATGGCCAGCACATCGGCCGCCACTGCCTCAATCGACTTGGTGTTGAAGTGGTTGGTTTCGGGGTCGTAATCAGTAGGAGTTGCAATGATCACAAAGCTTGCACCCACATAGGCTTCTTCCTTGTTGGTGGTGGCCTTGAAGTTCAGTGTTCTGTTGGCCAGGAAATCTTCGATTTCCGCATCGTGAATGGGTGACTTTTTCTGGTTCAACAAATCAACCTTGGCTTGAACTATATCAAGCGCCACCACCTCATTGTGCTGGGCCAGCAGCATAGCGTTGCTTAAACCCACGTAACCCGTGCCAGCAATTGCTATTTTCATTGCTCATTTACCTTGCTGTTTACTTCCTGCTCCAAATCCTCAAGCTCGGCTTTCATCAGCTCGAACTCTTGCCGTTTGCGTACCAAAAACCGTTTGGTAATTGCCAACTTGTCAGCAACACCTTTGGGGGTAAGCAAGTACACATAAGCCAATTTGTTATCACTTCGCAGAAAATTACTAACCTTGATCAGCCCGCGTTCTTTTAGGGCTTTAAGTTGGTAGTTGATTTGACCAAGGCTTACGCCCAACTCATCAGCCAACTCACGTTGAGAAATTTCTGGGTTGTTTTCGATCATGCGAAGTACCCTGAATCGCACTTCTTCACGTTGTTGTTCTAGTCGATCTGACACAGTGTTTGAATGTTTTGGCACGCTACCGCCGTGTTGTGCACCGATCAACAAGCGGGAGATGATTTAATTGATTTTGAATAGGTGCAGAGCGCGTTCAAATTTGAACAAGCACAATAGTAAAGGGCCTTAGGTTACATGTCTATGAAATTGCTGCACTGCACATACCTAGTATCAGCTACAAATAACGTAGTTTTACTGACATCTCCCCGCATTTGCGGGGGTGAATTAGAGCGTTTATTTATTGACCAAAATTCACTTCGCAAACACACTTGCGTTCATGAAAATTTCAATTATTACAGCGGTATACAACCGCGCCGGCACACTCAGTAGCTCGATCGATTCCGTGCAATCGCAGTGCTACCCCAACACAGAACACGTGTTAGTAGATGGCGCTTCCAGCGATGGATCTGTTGAACTGATTCAACAACGCATGCGCCCGCAAGATGTGTTTGTGAGTGAACGCGATGGCGGCATTTACGATGCGCTGAACAAGGGCTTGAAACTGGCCACTGGCGATGTCATTGGGCTGGTGCATTCAGACGACTTTTTGGCCGATCCGCATGTGCTGCGAGATGTGGCACAGGCATTGAGTCAGCCCGGTGTTCAAGGGGTGTATGGCGATTTACAGTATGTATCGAAAGACAACACCGACAAAGTGATTCGCCACTGGGAATCGGGTGAATACCACCCCGGCAAACTAAAGCGCGGGTGGATGCCACCGCACCCTACCCTGTTTTTAAAGCGCGAAGTAATTGAGCAG
>LFEF01016600.1_pt1 | contig 12487 bp, 5 predicted proteins | sample 619371 | NCBI WGS metagenome assembly LFEF01 (sample SAMN03014291, study PRJNA259931) | freshwater metagenome | biome: lake; feature: waterbloom | place: China: Taihu Lake | collected 2006-08 | depth 0 m m
CAATTGAGTTAAAATTCTCAGGATCTTGACCAGAGTATTTTGTGATTATAAATGGGTTATTTAAAGCTGCATAAACTCTTAAAGAAGTAGATTTGTAAAACTTATCGAATCGATAACCTAAAACAATATTCTCACAACGCAAGAAAGTAGCATCCTCCAAATAATAATCTGACAGAGGGATATTACCATTAATATTAGTAAAACTATCGTCAGCCTCACCTGCATAAAAATCTAAAACATTGCTTAAACTATTGTTATTTACCGGTAAAGCTCTATTTACCCATCCTGAAGTTAATTTTCTAGAGTTGTACACTTGACCACCCAACTGACCTCTAAAGCTTGAGCTAAAATCCCAATTTTTGTAATTGAAATTGAACCCAAATCCAAAAGTCCAATTAGGTCTCAAGGCTCTGTAATATCTGTCCTCATTTGTGATTTCACCGTCATCATTTCTATCCACATAAGCCCCTACAATAGGTGCACCATTTTCATCATATAATTGTCTGAATACCCAAGCTGAATAAGGTTGTTCTCCAACAGCATGATTAGCTAAAAACAACCCCGTTTGAACTGGCAATCTTGATTCAGCTGCTTGAATAGATTGAACATCCTCTAAACTAGTAACCTCTGATAAATTATAAGATAAATTTGAGAAAAATTCTAAACTAGTATTTTCTGCTTTAATTAAATTTAAGTTTAAGTCAAGTTCAAAACCTTTGCTATCTGTACTTCCTACATTTTTAACGAATGCATTGGTTAAACCTTGTCCTGGTGGTAAATCTACTCTAGCTAATAAATCTGTTGTTTCTCGATTATAAAAATCTAAACTACCTGTCAAAAACGAATTTTTGAAAAAATCAAAATCAAAACCAACGTTATAAGTAGTTGTTTTTTCCCAAGTCAAATCATCATTGAAAGGAATAGCAGAGTACAAATTTGAGCCAGGTAAATATTGACTAGCATTACTTCCAACTCCGAATAATGGAATAGAAGGATAGTATCCTACAACTCCAGTGATATCTTGTTGTCCTGTTTGACCCCAACCTACTCTTACTTTTAAGTCATTTAATACTTTAGAGTCTCTCAAGAATGTTTCTTGTTTTACTTTCCATGCCAAAGCAGCAGCAGGGAAATAACCCCATCTGTTTTCTTCTCTGAACAATGAAGAACCATCCGCTCTTACTGACAAAGTCAACAAATATTTACTTGCTAAATCTATATTCATTCTACCAAAATAAGACTGAAGATTTAAGACATTATAATATCTATTGTTTGGATTTTGTTCATTGATTTCAGGCTCTCTTAAACCTGTATCTAGGTTATATCTGAATCTGTCACTATAACCATCATTTTTGAAATTTTGATAAGAGTAACCCCCTTGTACTTCAATATTAGAAAGGAATTTATCTTCCATTCTTTTATTATATACTAAGTAGGCATCCATTGTAGTATTGGTAATTCTTTGTTCTTCAAAATAATTTAAACCAGGATTAAACACAAAATTATTGTTAGGGTTAGTACCTTGGTTAAATCTATAAGTAGCGATTGAATTGTTACTAAAATTTTGTCTGATTAAAGAAAGAGATGAATCTAAACCTAAATTAACAACCGCTCTTAGCTCAGGTAAAAAATGCATTTTGTAATCAAACTCAACATTAGTCAATAGTCTCTGATTTTTTTGAGGGTTTCTTTGTTGTTCAAGAAGTGCTAGTGGGTTAGCTTGACCATTAATTATATTTCTACCACCATTTAATAACAGGTCTTGATAAAAACCTCCGAAAATATTAGAAGGTGAGTTATCATAAATAGGCTTTGTAGGATCCATACTAATTGCACCACCCAATGCACCACCTTCATCAATGTTGTTTTTTAAACTATGAATTCCTTTTAAGTTAAAATCAATTTTTAAGTGATCTTGTAGAAAAGTTGGTGTAAATTTAAGCGAATAGGTAAAACGCTCATAATCATTTGTTCTAACCAGACCTTCGTTTTTAGTATATCCAAATGAACCTCTAAAAGGCACTTTACCACCTAGGTTAGCATTGGCACTAAAATTATGATCGGTAGAAAAAGAATTTCTGAAGATAGCATCTTGCCAATCCGTATCAAAAATAATCCTTCCTTCAATAACATCAGGAGTTGATAAATCATCAAATACATCTGCTGATGCATTAGGATCTCTAATACCTAATAGATTTGTTAAAGATGTTCTGGGATCAGCACCAGGTGCAGGTGCATGATACTCTTGAATAAATCTCACAAAGTCTCTCGAACTCATTACATTTACTTTTTCTCCTACTCTTCCAAAAGCAAAGTTTGAAGAATAATTGAATTTTGGTGTTCCTTTAGAGCCTTTTTTCGTAGCAATGATAATAACACCATTTGATGCTCTAGAACCATAAATTGCAGTTGCAGAAGCGTCTTTCAAAACTGTAAAACTCTCAATATCATTTGGATTAATCAAAGAAAGAGGGTTGCCAACTCCAGCTGGATTCACATTATCTACCGGTACCCCATCAATTACAATCAAAGGATTGTTGTTTGCACTAATAGATGAACCTCCTCTAATTCTAATGTTAGGTGCAGCATCAGGTTGACCACCATTTGATGTTATTCTAACACCCGCAGCCTTACCTGTTAATAACTGATCGGCAGATACAATTGCTCCCTTATTAAAATCTTTAGCAGTTACCTGTGTTACCGAACCGGTTGCATCTTTTTTCTTCACCGTTCCGTAACCAATTAACACTACTTCATCCAATTTAGCTGTTTCTTCTTCCAGAGAAACATTAATAATTTTTTGGTTTGTGTAAGAAACATCAGTGGTTTTGTAACCCACAAATGAAAATTCTATCACTTCACCTGATTTTACATTTGACAGTATAAATTTACCATCAAAATCTGTTGTAGTACCTTTTGTAGTACCTTTCACAATTACGTTTACTCCCGGCAAAGGTTGTCCGGACGCTTTGTCCGTTACCACACCATTTACATTGCTTTGAGCGAGCATTGCAAAAGGGAGAAAAAGTAATAAAAATAACAACTTTTTAGAAATTGTTTTCATACAGTTTGTTTAAGTTAAAAAATGTGTTTTAGTTGCTTGTAATCTTACTTCGAAAGTTAAATTTACTCAATTTTTTCTAAACAAGAAATAAACAATCCTTAAAACTGACCCGAAAACGTTTTCGTGTTGAAAACTTTTAGGATAAACTATATTTTTAAGCTAAAAATTCCGATTCTAAAAAATAAAATTTATCTTTATTCAAAAATTATTATTTACCAGAAAATATGAAAAGAAAAGTTACTTTAAAGCAAATTGCAAAAGAATTAGATGTTTCCATTTCAACCGTTTCAAAATCATTGAAAGACAGTCCTGAAATAAGTGAAGATACCCGTTTAAAAGTTCAAGCATTTGCTAAGTTATACAACTATAAACCCAACAATATTGCCCTTAGTTTAAAAAATAAAAAAACAAAAACCATTGGAATCATAATTCCTGAAATCGTTCATCACTTTTTTGCCACCGTTATCAGCGGGGTTGAAAATGTAGCCAACGAACACGGCTACAACGTTATCGTTTGCCTTTCAGATGAGTCATTTGACAAAGAGGTCATCAACATGGAAATGTTAGCTAATGGCAGTATTGACGGATTCATCATGTCTTTATCCAAAGAAACCCAATTAAAGAAAGATTTTCATCACATTACTGAGGTGATTAACCAAGGAATGCCGGTTGTGATGTTTGATCGGGTGACCAATGATATTCACTGTGACAAAGTAATTATTGATGATAATTTGGCTGCTTTTCAGGCTGTTCAGACCTTAATTGATAAAGGAATGAAAAAAATAGCACTCATTACAACCGTTGATTATGTTAGTGTAGGAAAATTAAGAACAGACGGTTATCTTAAAGCGTTAAAAACAAATGACATAAAAATAGATGATCAAATTATTCTTAAAATTGAAGATATTGACAATTGCGAAGGATTAATTGAAAACTTGATAAAAAAACAAAAAATTGATGCCGTTTTTGCCGTTAATGAACTTTTTGCCGTAACCGCAATCAAATCAGCCCTAAAGTTAGGGTTAACTATTCCCGAAGACATCTCTGTTATTGGATTTACGGATGGTATTATTTCTAAATATTCATCACCAAGCATCACTACTGTAAGTCAAAACGGAATAAAAATGGGTGGCAAAGCCGCCAAAATGTTGATTGACCGATTGGAAAGTGAAGATGAAGATGATGAACATTACAGAACCGAAATTATTGAAACGCATTTGGTGGAACGAGAATCTACGCCAACGTTGTAGTACTTGTAAACTATTGATTTTATTCAATTTAAAATTTAAAAGTCTTAAAATCTACTTTCAAAAAAATTTAAAAAAAATAATTTCGCTTTAAAAAAAAACTATATTTGTACTCATTATCAAAGCTTGTATTTTTACTTCGAACCAAAGTTTTGATAAGCCATAAACCGCTTATCGTATTATTAATCAACTAATTACGATAATGGAAAAGCGTAAGTTAAGTTTCTGGGAAATATGGAACATGAGTTTCGGTTTCTTGGGGATTCAAATGGGTTTTGCCCTTCAAAATGCCAACGCGAGTAGAATTCTTCAAAAATTTGGAGCTGATGTTCATGAGCTTTCATGGTTTTGGATTATTGCTCCGCTAACAGGTCTAATTGTTCAACCCATCATTGGCCATTATAGTGACAATACTTGGAGTAAATTCGGTCGAAGAAAGCCATTCTTTTTATTAGGTGCTGTGCTTGCTTCAGTTGGATTAATCCTTATGCCACAATCAGAAATATTTATTGCTTTTCTACCTGCATTATGGGTGGGAGCCGGAATGTTGATGATTATGGACGTTTCTTTCAACATCGCAATGGAACCTTTTAGAGCTTTGGTTGGTGACAATTTGAGAACTGATCAACGTACACTAGGTTTCAGTATTCAAACGGCTCTAATCGGTATGGGTGCTGTAGTTGGCTCTGTTTTACCTTCTTTCTTGGAATGGTTAGGGATGACAGGCGAAACCGAATCCGGTATTCCAAATTACTTAATTTGGTCTTTTGTGATTGGTGCCGTCATTCTAATTATTACCATTTTAGTAACGGTTATTACCACTCATGAGTATTCACCTGAAGAATTGGAAAAATTTTCCGATGAGAAGGCTCACAAAGAAGCTTTAGGAGACGAAAAACCAGCTCGATTATTGGATATTTTTGAAGATTTTGCTAAAATGCCCACTACTATGCGACAATTAAGCATGGTACAATTCTTTTCATGGTTTGGGTTGTTCGGAATGTGGGTGTTTACTACACCTGCTATCGCTCAGCACATTTATGGTTTAGCATCAGATGATGTTAAAAACCCATTATTTGATGAAGCCGGAAACTGGGTAGGGACTTTATTTGGAGTTTACAATTTTGTATCCATGATATTTGCATTTACACTTCCCTTCATTGCTAAAGAAATAGGTAGAAAAAAAACACACGCTATTTCATTAATCATTGGAGGAATTGGTTTGATTTCCATGTATTTTATGCCGAATAAAGAAACACTAATTTTTTCAATGGTTTGTGTTGGTATTGCTTGGGCAAGCATTCTTGCTATGCCTTATGCAATTTTAGCAGGTTCTATTCACCCAAAGAAAATGGGAGTTTATATGGGGATTTTCAATTTCTTTATCGTAATTCCACAGATTATTAATGCCCTCATTGGAGGATTATTGGTTAAATATTTATATAACGATCATGCCATTTTTGCTTTGGTAACCAGCGGTGTCAGTTTTTTAATCGCTGCTGCTTTGGTTTATAAGGTACAAGATGTAGATGATGTAGTACAAAGCTAATGAATCAAAAATGTTTCATATTCGACCTTGATGGCGTAATAGTTGACACTGCTAAATATCACTATTTAGCGTGGCAAAAAATTGCTCACCAATTGGGTATCGAATTTACGCCCGAACACAATGAAGAACTAAAAGGGGTAAGTCGTGTTCGATCACTCGACCTCATTTTAGCCTTAGTAAATATGGAAGCTTCGCAAGAAGACAAAAATAAATGGCTCGTTCAAAAAAACGAAGACTATCTCTCCTATTTGGTGAATATGGACGAAAGTGAAATCTTGCCTGGCGTTTTACCTGTTCTCATTTATTTGAAAGAAAACAACCAAAAAATTGTTTTGGGTTCTGCCAGTAAAAACGCAAAACCTATTTTAGAAAAAGCCAAAATTATCGATTATTTTGATGCCATTGTGGATGGAAACGATGTGTCAAACGCCAAACCAGATCCTGAAGTCTTTATTCAAGGAGCCAAAAAAGTGAATTTTTCAAACGAACAATGTATCGTTTTTGAAGATTCTGTTGCCGGAATTCAGGCTGCAAACATCGCCGGAATGACGAGTGTAGGAATAGGAGAAGAAACTATTTTGCATGAAGCCCAATACGTATTCCCTGATTTTACGCACATCGATTTAAATTTTATACAAAACCTAATAAATAAATAGTAAAATTTTAATGTTTTTGATTTTTAAAAACTTGAAACTTGAAACTTTAAACTAAAATTAATGAACCAAGATTATATCATACCAGATAACTGGTCGATTATTGAAGAAGGATTTGAGCAAGACCTGGTTAAGTCTTCCGAAAGTTTGTTCAGCATTGGAAACGGTGCGATGGGACAACGTGCGAATTTTGAAGAATATTACTCCGGAAAAACCTTCCAAGGAAGTTATATTGCCGGAATTTATTATCCCGATAAAACCAAAGTGGGTTGGTGGAAAAACGGTTATCCTGAGTATTTTGCCAAAGTATTGAATGCTCCTAATTGGATTGGCATTAATATCGAAATCAACGGTGAAAATTTGGATTTGGCGAATTGTAAAGCAGTGAAAAATTTCCGTAGAGAATTGAATATGAAAGAAGGGTGGTACCATCGTTCTTTCGAAGCTATTCTTCAAAACGGGACTGAAATTGAGGTGCAAGTGCGTCGTTTTCTTTCATTGGATTTGGATGAAGTAGGTGTCATCAATTATCAAGTTACCCCTTTGAATCAGGATGCAATGATAGTTTTCAAACCTTATCTTGATGCGGGTGTTCACAACGAAGATGCCAACTGGGAAGAAAAATTTTGGGAACCATTACACGTAAAAAACAATGCAAATGAAGCTTTTGTTACGGCAAGAACGTTCAAAACGCATTTTACCGCAACTACATTCATGCACAATACGATTTTGATGGATGGAAAAAATGTAAATGTTTCTCCATCGAATGTTGTCGCTTCACATGATAAGATTGAATTTTCGTATGAAGTTGCCGTTTCCCAAAATCAATCGGCAACCATTCAAAAAATAGGTGGTTACACCGTTTCGATGAACCATGAAAATACGGAAGAAGCGGCTAAAAATGTAGTTTCAAAAGCCGTTTCTATTGGTTATGACCAATTACTAGCTAATCAAGTTCAAGCTTGGGCAAAAATTTGGGAAATGAGCGATATAACCATCGATGGCGATGTGAAAGCTCAACAAGGAATTCGTTTCAATATCTTTCAATTAAACCAAACCTATTTAGGAAAAGATTCTCGTTTGAATATTGGTCCGAAAGGATTTACCGGAGAAAAATACGGAGGTTCAACCTATTGGGATACCGAAGCCTATTGCATTCCGTTTTACATGGCAACTAAAGACCAGCAAGTTGCCCGAAATTTATTGACTTATCGTTACAATCAGTTGGATAAAGCGATAGAAAATGCCGGAAAACTTGGGTTCAAAAACGGTGCAGCTTTGTATCCGATGGTAACCATGAATGGTGAAGAATGCCATAACGAATGGGAAATTACGTTTGAAGAAATTCACCGTAACGGAGCCATTGCTTTTGCTATTTTTAACTATTACCGTTTTACCGGAGATTATAGCTACATTCCCGAAAAAGGGTTAGAAGTGTTAATCGGAATTGCTCGTTTTTGGCACCAGAGAGCCACGTACTCTACTTACCGCAATCAGTATGTGATTTTAGGGGTTACGGGACCAAATGAGTATGAAAATAACGTGAATAACAATTGGTATACCAACTATATCGCCAAATGGTGTATTGACTATACAATAGAACAAATTCAGAAAATTGAAAAAGAATATTCGTCAGATTACACTCGAATTTTAAATAAGGTAAAACTTTCTACCGCGGAAATCAACCATTGGAAAGAAGTAGCAGACAATATGTATTTCCCTTATTCGGAAGAACATGGCGTGTATTTGCAACAGGATGGATTTTTGGATAAAGAATTAGTGAAAGTACATGACTTAGATAAAAGTCAGCGACCCATTAATCAAAAATGGTCGTGGGATAGAATTTTACGTTCCCCTTACATCAAACAAGCTGATACCTTACAAGGGTTTTACTTTTTTGAAGATCATTTCAGCAAAGAACAATTGGAAAAACATTTTGATTTTTATGAGCCATTTACGGTTCACGAAAGTTCACTTTCACCCTGTGTTCACTCCATTCAAGCCGCAGTTTTAGGTAGAATGGAACAAGCTTATACGTTTTATTTACGAACTTCTCGATTGGATTTAGATGATTACAACAAAGAAGTACACGAAGGTTTACACATCACGTCGATGGCCGGAACGTGGATGAGTATAGTAGAAGGTTTTGGTGGTATGCGTGTAAAAAATGAAACGCTACACTTTGAACCGAAAATACCGGCTCAATGGAAAGGCTATTCGTTTAAAATTAATTTCAGAAATCAAATTTTGAAAGTCTCTGTTCAATCTAATGAAACCAAATTTTCGTTGGAAGGCGAGAAACCAATTACTGTTTTTGTGAACGGAAAAGAGGTTTTAGTGGAACCGGATAGTTTGGTTACCGTATAATAATTTCTCGCAAAGACGCTAAGTCGCAAAGGTTTGCTTAGCGTCTCTGCGACTTTGCGAGATTAAAACAATCAATCATGAAAAAAATTTCATTGCTTCTGTTTTGTCTCGCATTTTCTTTTCTCAATGCTCAAGTCAATCGCATTGAACCACCCAACTGGTGGACGGGTTTTAAAAATGAAAATCTGCAATTGCTTGTGCATCATCCAAACATTGGAAATGCAACACCAAAAATAACTTACGAAGGGGTTTCAATTACTCAAGTTCACAAAGCCAAAAGTCCGAACTATTTGTTCATCGATTTAAAAATTGACGCATCCACAAAACCCGGGAAATTCAATATCATTTTCGAATCGGATAAAGGAAAAAAAATTACACAATCGTACGAACTTAAACCTAAATCTAAACCTTCGAAGGATTTTATAGGTTTCAATAGCTCCGATGCCATTTACCTCATTACACCCGATCGTTTTGCCAACGGAAATGAAGCCAATGACATCGTGAAAACAATGAACGAAACCACATTAGACCGAACCCACGATTACAAACGTCACGGTGGCGATATTCAAGGCATTATCAACCATATTGATTACATTAAAAACTTAGGATTTACCGCTATTTGGCCTACTCCAGTATTAACTAATGATATGAAAAGTGGTTCGTATCACGGCTATGCTATGACCGATTTTTATCAAGTTGACCCTCGTTTTGGAACCTTAACGGATTATAAAAATCTTGCCGAAAAACTGCAGCAAAATGGGATGAAACTCATCATGGATCAAGTAGCCAACCATTGCGGTAGCGAACATTGGTGGATGAAAGATTTACCATTTACCGATTGGGTGAATTACCAAGAACTGTATGAAAAAGAAAATAAATACGTTACTTCCAATCACCGCAGAACGAGCAACCAAGATTTATACGCCTCCGAAAAAGACAAAAAAGAAATGGCCGACGGGTGGTTTGTTTCTTCCATGCCCGATTTAAATCAACGCAATCCTTACTTAGCCAAATATATCATTCAAAATAGCATTTGGTGGATTGAAACACTTCATTTAGGAGGAATTCGTCAAGATACCTATCCTTATCCGGATAAAACTTTTATGAGCAATTGGGCAGGAGCAATCATGAATGAATATCCGAATTTTAATATTGTGGGCGAAGAATGGAGTTCGAATCCGCTACTGATTGGCTATTGGCAACAAGGAGCCAATAATAAAGATGGCTACCAATCCAATTTGCGTTCTACGATGGATTTCGCCATGCAAACACTTATTACTCAAGCTCTGAAAGAAACGGAAAGTTGGGACAAAGGATTAGCTAAACTTTACGATGGTTTAGCCAACGATTTTCATTATGCGTCTCCCAAAGACATTATGATTTTTCCGGATAATCATGACATGGATCGCATTTTTACCCAATTGGAAGAAAATGTAGAAAATACCAAAATGGCTTTGGCAACCTATTTAGTTTTACCAAGAATTCCACAATTCTATTACGGAACAGAAATTTTGATGCAAAACACCGCCAAACCCGGTGATCACGGCTTAATTAGAACCGATTTCCCCGGAGGATGGAAAGGCGATAAAGTAAATGCTTTTACTGGCGAAGGTCTAACTACTGAGCAAAAAGATGTGCAAAATTTTTTATCCAAAATTTTAAATTACCGTAAAAAAAGTAAAGCCATTCACGACGGAAAAACGATTCATTTTGCTCCAAATAACGGAATTTATACTTTGTTTAGACTATTGAATGATGAAATTGTCGTTTTGATTTTAAACAAAAATGAATCGGCAAAAGTAGATTTATCAATATATAAAGAACTGAATTTGAATGGTGAAAAATTCAAAAATATCCTTACCGGAGAAGCATTTATTTGGGATAAAGAATTGACTCTAAACCAAAAAGGAGCTTATATATTTACGACAAAAATGAATTAACGAATGAAAAAAATACTGTTTTTATTTTTCTTTTCAACGCTTGGGTTTTCACAAAACACTCATAGACAATATGTTTCACATTCATGGAGTAATTATGAATTGGAATTAAAAACTAATGACGGTACTTACTTCATTCAGTTTTATAACGATGCTATTGCCGAAACTTCTTTTGTTCCCAAAGGAGAAAAATTTAATCCAAAATCACATGCGGTTGTTCTCAAAACAAACTACCATCCTTTTCAAATCAATGAAAATTCAGAATTCATTGAAATGAAAACCATTGGATTAAATGTAAAAATTATAAAATCACCTTTTCAGATCATCTATTCACATCAAAACAAAACCATTCTTTCCGAAAAATTAGGCTATTTTAAACGTAAACATGAACCTTTAGAACGCGTAAAAGGAAACATAGTTTACGATTCTACAGAAGTCATTCAGTTTAACCTCAACGCTACCGAAAAATTATATGGTGGCGGTGCAAGAGTTTTGGGAATGAATCGTCGTGGCAACCGATTAGCACTTTACAATCGAGCCGATTACGGTTACGAAACCCGTTCCGAATTGATGAATTTCACCCTTCCAATTGTGATTTCATCCCAAAAATATATGGTTCATTTTGATAATGCTCCCATTGGTTATTTGGATTTGGATAGCAAAAAAGAAAATGTGTTGGAATACGAAACGATTTCCGGCCGAAAAACCTATCAAGTCATTGTAGGTGATTCATGGGAAAATTTAATAGCAAATTATACTGAGTTAACGGGTAGACAACCGTTACCTCCACGTTGGGCATTAGGTAATTTCTCTTCTCGTTTTGGTTATCATTCTGAAGGAGAAGCCCGTCGGACCATTCAAAAATTCAAAGAAGAAAACATTCCCGTTGATGCCATTATTTTAGATTTATATTGGTTTGGGAAGGAAGTTCAAGGCACCATGGGGAATTTAGAAGTGTATCGTGACAGCTTTCCGACTTTTGAAAAAATGGTGGATGATTTCAATAAAATGGGCATCAAAACCATTCCAATTACGGAACCGTTTATTTTAACCACTTCCAAAAAATGGCAAGAAGCGGTGGATAAAAAAATCTTAGCTACCGACTCTAAAGGAAATCCTTTTACGTATGATTTTTATTTCGGAAATACCGGTATTATCGATATTTTTAAAATTGATGGTAAAAAATGGTTTTGGAACATTTATCAAGAATTAGCCAATAAAGGGGTTGGTGGTGTTTGGGGCGATTTGGGTGAACCCGAAGTATTTCCGGCCGCTGCTCAAACTTTTGGTGGAAGTGCTGATGAAGTGCATAATATTTACGGTCATAATTGGGCTAAATTGGTTTTTGAAGGCTATCAAAGTAACTTTCCAACGCAGAGACCTTTTATTTTGATGCGTTCCGGTTATTCGGGTTCGCAACGGTATGGCATGATTCCTTGGAGTGGTGATGTGAACAGAACGTGGGGCGGACTTTCGGGTCAAGTAGAAATTTCACTGCAAATGGGTATGCAAGGTTTGGCTTATATGCATTCCGATTTAGGCGGTTTTGCGGGAGCGAATTTAGATGATGAATTGTATGTACGTTGGTTACAATACGGTGTTTTCAATCCGATCTTTCGTCCGCATGCACAATCCGACGTTCCTTCTGAACCGGTTTTTAGGAGTAATAA
>LFEF01015541.1_pt3 | contig 12327 bp, 10 predicted proteins | sample 619371 | NCBI WGS metagenome assembly LFEF01 (sample SAMN03014291, study PRJNA259931) | freshwater metagenome | biome: lake; feature: waterbloom | place: China: Taihu Lake | collected 2006-08 | depth 0 m m
TATCAAGCGCCACCACCTCATTGTGCTGGGCCAGCAGCATAGCGTTGCTTAAGCCCACGTAACCCGTGCCAGCAATTGCTATTTTCATAAGTTTATGAACCCACCTAAAATCAATAGAAAAACAAAAGATTAATTACAAAAAAAATCAATAAAATCATTTTATCATTTATAAATACTGAAAAAATATAAAATATATAACACAGAAATAATTATATACAGAAACCAAAAATCAATAAATTATATCGATAAATCAATTAAATAAAAATTAAAGAAAACAAGACTTCAATTTAGATAGGATTAGAATGATAAAACATTTCTTAAAGAAGACCCTACAAAGATATCGAGAAAGATCTGTAAAAAATTTCTTTAACAGAAAATTTGAAAAAAGAGTTCTTATTTCATATATTACAACTCCATTTAGAAGAAGTAGCGTAGCACACACGAGCTTCTATGAGGTTCAATCCGCCGCAAGAATATTTGACGAGCTCGGCTATCGGGTTGACGTAATAAACTACTTAAATCGCCCGCTATCACTAAAACACTATGATGTTATTTATGGATTTGGGGAAGTATTTCAGCAATACTTTGAAAGTGGTTTAAATGGAAAAAAAACAATATATTACGGAACAGGAATGCACGTCTGCCACCAGAATACATTCACCTTAAAGAGAGTTAGAGATGTTTATGAAAGAAGAGGCGTGTGGCTTGCAAAATCTGCTCGTTTTGTTGAGAAAACCTGGTCACATCAAACGTCATTAGTCGACGGAATTATTGCGTTAGGTAATCAGGAATGTCGCTTGAGCTATGAAAAACATTTCAATGGAAAAGTTATAGAGGTTCCAGCCCCTTACTTTCATACCCTCAATGCGTTAGACCTCATAGAATCAAGAGACCAGACTCAGGCAAGAAAAAAATTTCTGTGGTTTGGGAGTTCTGGTCTTATTCATAAAGGTTTAGATCTATGTCTAGAGTTTTTTTCGAGAAGAATAGACTTAGAACTACATATTTGTGGCAATTTACAGACAGAGCAAGATTTCGTCAAAGAATACGAAAGGGAACTTTATGAACTAGACAACATAAAAACGTATGGCTTCGTTGATATCACCTCGAAAAAATTCAGAGAAATAATACAGAACTGTTCATTCATTATATTTCCCTCCTGCTCCGAAGGCGGAGGAGTTGCAGCACTAACCGCAATCGCAAATGGAGGACTCATCCCTATTATCAGTCGAGAAACTAGTATATCTACCGGCCATGAAATTAGAATTGAGAGCTTAGACCTTAAAGGAATAAGTGACGCAATTGAATCAACAGCGACCATCTCCGACAGCAAAATTAATGAATTACAAATAAAAAACTCTAGATACGTTATCGAAAACAACAACCAATCTGTTTATTACTCAAAATTAAAAGAGTCAATCAAAAAAATCCTAGAGATTGAATAATCAATCAAACTCACTTTTTATCATGCTCTCGATTACACGATACATATCATATTTTGCAGACCAGCCCAGTTCTTTGAATGCTTTTGCTGGATTGGCGGCACTAATGACAATATCTGTAGGGCGAAAAAATGCTGGCGATTGGATCACATAATTCCTCCAGTCCAGCCCAACACAGTGAAACGCATACTCTACAAATTCTTGTAGAGTATGGCTTTTACCCGTGGCAATGACGTAATCCTGAGCTCTGTCTTCTTGAAGCATTAGCCACATAGCTTGAACATACTCACTGGCCCAGCCCCAATCCCTTGAAATATCCAAACGCCCTAGCTCCAACTTTTCATCACTTCCTTGAGCGATTCTTTTGACCGCCTGAATAATTTTTTGTGTAACAAATCGCTCGGGGCGCAAAGGTGATTCATGATTGAATAAGATACCTGTGCATGCATGAAGCCCATATGCCTCTCGATAATTACTTACCAACCAGTAGGCAGAAGCTTTCGCTACAGCGTAAGGACTACGTGGGGTGAACTGCATCGATTCATCAGCAGGAATACCTCTGGTGTCGCCGAAACATTCACTAGAGCCGGCATGATATAGTCTCACCAGCTTTTCATGCATACGGCAGGCCTCCAGCATATTTAACGTACCCTGAGATATACTTTGCATGGTCTCGGCTGGCTGTTCAAATGACAACCCAACTGATGATTGCCCCGCGAGCATGTAAACTTCATCGGCATCACTGCGCTTTAAAGCCACAAAAACACTGCGAAAATCTTCTGGAGACATCGAAAGAAGTGTGATTCGATTCTCAATACCAAGTCGCCTTAGATTATTTAAAGTTGAACCTTGAGCATCTCTGGATGTACCGAATACACGATACCCCTTCCCCAGCAAAAAACAGGCAAGCAAACTTCCATCTTGTCCACCCACTCCGCATATCAGCGCGTTAGCCATCTCAAACACCGTTTTTTGCATATTTTTTATAAAGAACTGCAGTCTCTTCAGAACATTTATGCCAAGTGAAGAGCTCTTTACGCCGTAATCCTTTTTCGATCAGCTTATTTCTAAGCTCACTATCAAAAAATATCGACTCAATGATCGATGCCAAATCATCCGCAGAGGAAGGATCAAAAAATAACCCTGCGTCTCCAATCACCTCTGGCATCGAACTAGTATTACTTGATATGACTGGACATTTGTAAGCCATAGCTTCGAGTGGAGGCAAACCAAAGCCCTCATAGTAAGATGGATAAACAAAAGCCAATGCCTTCTCATATAAAGCTTCCAACAAGTCATCGCCACCAGACATTTGCCTGACCTGTCTATCAGAAAACCCTAGAGAATTTATTAAACCAACCTCCTCTTGGCAGAATGCCCCACCACCAAAAGCAACTACGTCTATTTCACGACCAATGTTAGTAAGACTTGCTAACGCTCGCAACACCGTTTGAAAGTTTTTATAACCCTTCCTCTGGCCCACATACAATAAATAAGGTCGAGAAACTGAAAGCTGCCGTCTTTTGCCGAGAGCATTAAAGCCCTCGAAACCTAAATGCACAACTGACACCTTGCTTGAGTCAATATCAAATAAGTCACAAAGATCGTTCCTCGTACTTTGTGAAATACATATGACGTGATCTGCTCTTTGCACCGCCAGCAATTTATTTTGGGATGTTTGATCTCTTCCAGGGAACTGCGATGCAAACTTCTCATGGATCATGTCATAAACGGTCAGAAACCGAATCCCTAATTTATGGCTAGATGTAGGATGCTTGGAAAAATATGTTTCGTGTATAACATCAGGGGCAAAACGGCTAATCGCTCTAGAGCAAAGACTATGATTCAATCTTAAAAACAATCTAGCCGTTTTCGGTGGATAATCGTTCAGCTCAAAGCCTTGAACCTTATTGTCATCAAGTTCAGCCAAATATCGATTTCGATGAAGTGGAGCAAAGATACGTGTATCACAACCATGCACATCCAAACCCTTAGCCAGCTTCACAAAATACCTAGAAATCCCTCCATACGACTGAAGGGCAAAGGTTTGATAGTCAAAAGCTACCTTCATTCGCTACTACTCATGTGTTGATAATCACTCCATATCCTAGATTTTAACTTCCGAGAAAAGAATCCTGGAAAGATCCTCTCAATCATAAAATTCTTTTTCCATACAAATTTCGAAACAGGCTTCTCAGAGAAAAGATGACGTCCATGGCTATCTGTGCATAAATGCTTATTAAATTTACGTGCCAAGTAAACTAATGTCCTCTCTCTAAAAAAACCAATATGTTGGCCATGATTCGCACCGTAGTACCACCAGTCAGTGACTTTTGGCGCTGGATCAGCTATAAGTTCTGTAGAAAACAGGATGTTCGGAGCTATTTCGAAAAGACGTGCTATCTCTGCCGACGGAGATACAAAATGCTCTAAAACTTCGAATGCCGTTACCAAACTAGCGGCCTCACCATTATGCTCAAAGCCGACTGCCACCAAGTTTTTACAATAGGGATCCGACCACAAAGCATCGATCCCAAAGTCCCGCAGAAGTCGCACAAGGATTCCATAGCCACCGGCGCAATCAACGACTCGGGTGTTTCTAACACCAAGGGTATGAATTGTCGCCGAGACCAGCTTTGCGTTAGTTAAATTTCTTTGCATGATGCCAGTGTCGCAAAAATTAATCGCGCTGGAATAGGCTTGTTCCAACCAGTCTGGCTCCTGGGTTTGTACATAACCACAATGCTCACAGTCGTAGTAACTGATCTCACGTGATAGAAGTACACCAGTAAAGGCAGGCTTTTCATGTTGAGATTGACAGACTCGACAAATAGATTTCATTTTTGAACTCCGACACCAACCAAAGGTGTACTCTTCAGGTGTTGCTGGCATATAGAACCGCTGCAACTTAACACAAACGCCCTTACTTTGCTTGCTCTTGGTATTCTTTTCCGGAAACCTGATCTAACAAAACTACATCATTCAAGCCGTTTATCCAGCAAATGAACCTAGAATACACACTGCAAAAATTACCCATTTAATCTTAGATAACTCCATTATGAGATCAAAAGTTTTAGTTACAGGTGGTGCAGGATTTTTAGGCTCACACCTATGCGAACGTTTGTTGGCGGAAGGCTACGAGGTAATTTGCGCCGACAATTATTTCACCGGCGGCAAGGAAAATGTGGCGCACCTGCTTAGCAACCCCTACTTTGAGCTGATTCGGCACGATGTTACGTTTCCGCTATATATTGAGGTGGACCAAATTTACAACTTGGCCTGCCCTGCAAGCCCCGTACACTATCAACATGACCCAGTGCAAACCACAAAAACCAGTGTGCACGGCGCTATCAACATGCTGGGCTTGGCTAAGCGCGTGAAAGCAAGAGTTTTCCAAGCAAGCACCAGCGAAGTTTATGGCGACCCAGAGGTTCACCCACAGCCTGAGGAATACTGGGGCCGCGTGAACCCGATTGGCATCCGTAGTTGTTACGACGAGGGCAAGCGTTGCGCTGAAACCCTGTTTTTCGATTACCACCGCCAACACAACCTGGACATTAAGGTGGCCCGAATTTTTAACACCTATGGCCCACGGATGCACCCCAACGATGGCCGCGTGGTTAGCAACTTTATTGTGCAAGCCTTGAAAGGCCGAGATATTACGATATTTGGTGATGGTAGCCAGACTCGCAGCTTTTGCTACGTAGACGATTTAATCGAGGGTTTTATTAGACTAATGAACACGGAGCCGGGCTTTACTGGGCCAGTGAACTTGGGTAATCCATGCGAATTCACTATGCTTGAACTCGCTGAGAAAGTCATCGAATTGACAGATTCGAGAAGCAAACTGACCTTTATGCCTCTACCACAAGATGACCCCAGGCAGCGTCAGCCCGACATTCAGTTGGCCAAAACGAAGTTGGGGTGGGAACCTAAGGTACGACTCCAGGACGGTTTGCAAAAAACGATTGATTACTTCAGCAGTCGATTAGGTATCCAAAACTAGACATTCAATCGCCACCATCGGAACAAGCGCTTTAATGACAACAAACTTAGGGCAGAGACTTGCATCAAAAACATTGTTCTAGCCACAGGATGAAAATAGTTTACAAGTACTAGAGAAAAAGATTGAGAGACTAAGGTTGCCCATGCTGCACCCACTGGGCCACTATGTGGTATGAAAATAAAGTTAAGTGCGATATTTATAATGGCTCCCAGGAGGGTAGAAACTAGTAAATATTTTTGAAGCGACATCGCTATTAACCATCGACTAGAAAGCGCCCCAGAAAATACAAACAATGATGACCAAATATGGATAATCAAGACAGTTGCGGAATTTTTGTAATCCATTCCGAATAAGGCAATCACAATAAGGTCGGCATAAACTGTAACGATGAGACTAACCACAATAGCCGCAACAGCAAAAGATGTTAAAAGTAGGTCAATTTGCCGTTTCGCCCTTTCAGGAGCCAAGCGAATTTCTTTCAGTATCCGCGGAAAAACGGAACCAACGACGATCAAGGGGAAAACGTACCACAGCTCACTTACACGAACAGCTGCCGAATAAAGACCAACGGCCTTCTGGTCAACAAGAGACGCAAGCATAATTTGATCGATTCTTTGATACACCATAGCTGCGACCAAAGAAAAAGTGAGAGGCCAGGCCGCCCTGAGCAAACCCAAGCAATTGGTCTTATCCACGGACAAACGCACTGGCCTTTGTGTAAAAAACAAACACAAAAATGCAACTGCTGTCAATATAGCCTCAAGAACCAAGAGAGCAATAAAATACAGTAACGGTGATTCCCACAAAATCATCATAACCCGCAATAACACAATAACCAAAAAGACAAGATTCTCCAGAACGACTATGCGCTTGGACTGAACACGGGATTCGAAGTAATAACGCACAGTATCTGCAAACCTGAAAAGGTTTATTGAGTTAAGCAATACAACTGAAAACAAAACAAGAGATTGACTGGGGTTCAAAAGATAAGCGGTGAGAGTAGCCGCCAAGAATGCTACGAAACCACCAATGAGTTGAATAATGAAGGAACTCGCTAACGTAGCTGTTTCTTGATCCGGGTTGTCGACAAGGCTCTGAACGACGACACTTTGTAAACCGGCAGTAGCCACTACTGAGAATAAGGCCGTGAAAGCAACTGCGTAATTATAAATACCAAATAACTCTGGCGCGAGATAACGGGCAAGCCACAAAGTGACCACGAACGAGACACCGAGCCGGAAGACTCGATCAAATGTCAACCACCCCAGGTTGCGCAACGCTGCCATTAAATTTGGGCGTTGCGTAAGATTAGCCACGGTTTGTTTAATTTTTCCAAGCATTGAGCGCATCCGTAATATTGCGATTTGCGCGCAAGTACTTCAAAAACATGGGTAACAAACCCAGCTTTGCATAGGAATAAAGACGAATAAGCTGGTGGGCAAAAGGGGCATTTTCATGCACTGTTGCACCAATCACATTGTTGCGTTCGAGGGCCATGGCATTGCTGTTGGCCCCGCTCACCGAATCGGGCCTAAGCCGAAAACCTGCAAGGGGCTTCCCTTTCAATATGTCTCCCTGATGCGGCGAGTTCATTAACTCTCGAACCAACTCATATTCAAATGCGTACTTGTTGTTCTCGGAAAATTGACCGAACTGACTCCACGCCGCCTTACTAAAAAAAAGGCTTCCAGTGAAACAGTTGCTGTGACCTCGATATTTGAACGGTGGCTGGGGAATCCAGGGTAATAGATAGCGCATTACCGTTCCGTCTTCTGCCAACATGGCACAACCACCAATTAGAAACTGCAAATTACCCACGGCCAAACGCTGACATACCCGCGCCAATACATCGGCTGTAAGGTACCTGTCGTCAGAATTCAGCCAACATAGAATATCGCCTTTGGCATGTGAAAAGCCAATATTGAGTGCATTGACTAAGCCTTTGTCTTGCCTGGAGACGATACGTATGCGGGCATCACCTAATGACTCAATGTAATCCAGGGTTCCGTCGCTCGAACCCCCATCACAGACCAACAACTCAAAATTCTGGTGTGTTTGGCTCAACAAACTTTCGATGCACTCATGAATGTATCTCATGCTGTTCCATGTTGGCATCACAATGCTGACCAAACTTTCAGTATTCGGCATTGGTATTCCTCACACAGAACGAAGCCTATTCGAGATCTTTTTCAACTGGGCAAATACTGCTGGGAATCTCCTCAAGTAGAGTCGAACCCAAGTAATGACTGAAATTCCCAAAACTATTTTCGACATGTGCTCGTAATACGTGCGATTGTCGACAACTGGTGGGGATGAAACACCAGGTACAAATTGCTGAGCTACTTGAAGAAGCTCGACGTACACAGGGTCGCTTCCCGACGTATGTGTGGCATCGACACCGAAACCAATATTGCGTACCAGATTATTTGCTGGGGTTACGCATACTGCATTGTTTTCCCAGTGCGCGAAGGTCCACTGATGGTCCCATGTTGAAATTTGATTCTTAAAGGCCAAATCAAAAACCAAGTTCCAGTAGGCATGATGAAGTTTATGCTTGGGCTTGTAGGGCAAAGCATTTGCCTGGAGCCTTGTGCTCGGCCAAGCGGCCATATTCACATCGTAATGCTGCCAAGCCCTTCGCCAACTGGCCCACCCCCACACAAAAAACACTTTTGAGAAAAAATAGCTTTCTGGGTGTTGGTACCAGGGTTCTACCAGGTTGTTGCCAACAACCGAGAATACGCGCTCGTCGTGTTTGTAGCGCTCGAGCATGGTGTCGCAGTAGCTGAAAAAAGCGGAGGAAGGCAGTACGTCGTCCTCAAGCACAATACCCTGCTCTTCCTTGCTGAAAAACCAGTCGATTGCGCTTGAAACAGCATTTCGGCAACCCAGGTTTTCAGTTAAAAACCGGGTATGCACTTCGCAAGGCCAGTCAACCTGCTTGAAAACCTCACGTACCTTGGCTGTTGTTTCCTCATCCTGCGACCGACCAGGCCGCGGACCATCCGCCGCAACATACAGGCGCGGGGGGCGAGCATTGCGCACAGCCTGAAATACTTGTTCAGTCACATCGGGCCGGTTAAATACCAGCATAAGGACTGCATTTTGAGTTGTCATGAAATGAGCGGGTAATTTAGAAAGCCTGTTAATTTTACTTTGATTCAATGTAACGCTGCTGCGCCCGTTTTGGTTTCAATAGAAGTGAAGTGAATTATCATCGAGTGATTTACCGAATACGCCCATTTTGATCAAAGGTTAATTTGAGATCTGAACGTTTAATCGGCCTACCCCGGTGGGCAAAACAAATACTGGTGATGTCCGTAGACATTGCCATGGGCATTGCTGCCACTTGGCTGGCCTTTAGCCTGCGCATTGATGGCATGCACGTGCCCAGCGGCAATGAATGGATTCCTTACTGGTTTGGTCCATTGTTGGCCTTGCCCATATTTATTCATTTTGGCCTGTACCGTGCCATATTCCGTTACACCGACCTGGCCGCCATCAAGCAAATTGTGAAGGCGGTGGCTGTGTATGCCGCCATTTACACAGCAGTGGTGTTTGCTTTTTATATTCCACCCAACCCCCGTTCAATCGGAGTGCTGCAACCGTTCATTTTGAGCGCCTTTATTGTAGGGGTGCGAATGTTTGCGCGGTTTTGGCTGCTTTCAAGCACCATCGACCCTAGGCTGAGGGTACTGCGCCGCCGCTTGCTGATTGTGGGGGCTGGCCAGGAGGCCGTACAACTGGCCAATGCGCTAAGGGGCTCGCCGGAATACATCCAGATTGGCTTTGTAAGCGATGACCAACAGCTGGTAGGGCGCAATATGGCTGGCCACCGGGTGTTTGCTTTGAATGAGCTGCGCCGGGTAATTGAAAACTATGAGGTTTCAGACCTGGTGATTGCCTTGGAAAGTGGCGCACAAGGTGCTCGCCGCCAGATCATTGAAGAATGCAAGGGTTTGCCCGTGCACATTCAAACCGCCGGCTTAACGCTAGACAGTGAACATTCTTCCATTCGGGAACTGGACATTGATGACCTGTTAGGTCGCGACCACGTGCCCGCGAATGTAGAGTTGCTGAATTTGAAAAACCACCAGAAGGTGGTGTTGGTAACAGGTGCCGGGGGCAGCATTGGCTCGGAGTTGTGCCGGCAAATTTTGGCAACCCGCCCCACCCGGCTGGTGCTTTTTGAGAACAATGAGTTCGCTTTGTATGCCCTGCACCATGAGCTACAACAAAAGGTCAATTCCTTTTACCGCGAGGTGCAATTGTCCCCAGTTCTGGGGGATGTTCGAGATGCTCACCGGCTGAGGGAGGTATTCAAAGCCATAAAACCCAACACGGTTTACCACGCAGCCGCCTATAAGCATGTGCCTTTGGTTGAATTGAACCCCTTTGAAGGCATGCGAAACAACTTTCTGGGCACGCGCTTAACAGCTCAAGTGGCTGAAGAAACGGGTGTCGAAGACTTTGTATTGATTAGTACAGACAAGGCAGTGCGCCCCACCAACATCATGGGGGCCAGCAAACGCCTGGCCGAATTGGCTCTGCAAGCCTTGGCTGCAGAGCCGGGTGTAAAAACACGATTCAGCATGGTGCGATTTGGCAATGTGTTGGGGTCGAGTGGATCGGTAGTGCCACTGTTTCGACAGCAAATTGCCAAGCTTGGGCCAGTTACCATTACCGACCCCGAAGTGACGCGGTTTTTCATGACCATTCCTGAAGCGGCGCAGTTGGTTATTCAAGCGGGCGCAATGGCAAAAGGTGGGGATGTGTTTGTGCTGGACATGGGTGAACCGATTCGAATCATCGACTTGGCCAAACGCATGATTACCTTGGCGGGCTATTCAGTGAAAGAACCTGACCAACCCAATGGTGATATTGAAATTAAGGTGACTGGTTTGCGCCCCGGCGAAAAGCTTTATGAAGAGCTGCTGATTGGTAACGACCCGAAACCCACGGAGCACCCGCGCATTATGAAAGCCAATGAGAAAAGTATCAGCGTTCAGGAACTAGACCAGGAAGTTGAAGCACTGCAAAGTATTTTGCAGACCAGGAACGTACCTGAGCTAAAGAACCTGTTGTTGCGCTTGGTGGATGGTTACCAGCCCGAAAGTGAAACGTTTGATGCCTTGGCCAACGCTGGCAAGCCAGCGGCCTGAAACGCTACTTCAAGATAGCAAGAAAGGTGCGGGCAATAATTTGAATGTCCAGCCACAGGCTTTGCTGCTGAACGTACTGCACGCAGTAAGCCAGTTTGGCAGGCATCACTTCTTCGATATAAGTTTTTTCCGGGTTGCTGCTTTTACCCAGTAAGTCGCTTTCACTTCGATATTCAATACTTGCCAAATCGGTAATGCCAGGCCGCACGGAAAGCACAATGCTTTTGGTGGGCTCGGGGTACAAGGCAACATACTTGGGCACTTCTGGACGGGGCCCCACCAGGCTCATGGTGCCTTGAAGCACATCGATCAGCTGCGGCAGTTCATCAATTTTGTAGTGCCGCAGAAAGGCCCCTACTTTGGTGATGCGTGCGTCTTGCCCCACTGTAATTTGCATGGCTGTACCGGGTTGCGCCACGGTCATGGTGCGAAACTTGTGAATGCGAAATGGCTTGCCATGCAGGCCAATGCGTTCTTGCCGGAAGAATACCGGGCCCGTTGAATCTCGTTTAATCAACACTGCAATGAGCACCAGCACAGGGCTGAGCAATAGCAAGCCTGTGAATGCAAGTACCATGTCGAACAGACGTTTTATCACGGGTTTTATTTCGCCAGAATGGACTGGATTGCCTGGATGACACGATCAATTTCAGACTGCGTCATTTTCGAATACAGGGGAATTGACACCATGCGTTCATACGCTTTCTGACTGACAGGGAACTGTTCGGTTTTCAGCTTGTAGGTGTCGCGCCAATAGGGCTGCAAGTGCAAAGGTATGTAATGCACACTGCAACCAATGCCCTGCGAGTACAACGCTTCAACAAACTGATCGCGCGTAAGTGGGCATTGATCACTTAAACGCAACACATACAGGTGCCATGAATGCAGGCCATTGGTGGCTGCACCTTGGGGTAAAACGACTGGCAAATTTTTAAAAGCGGCGTTGTATTGATCGACAATGGCCTGGCGTTTGGCGCGAAACAATTCGGCCTTTTTCAGCTGATGAATACCCAAAGCCGAGGCGAGATCTGTGAGGTTGTATTTGAAGCCGGGGGCGACTACTTCGTAATACCAACTGGGCGCCTTGGAGGTGAAACGATCAAATACATCGCGATTAATGCCATGCAAGCGCATGGTTTTGCAGCGCTTGATGATTTCGGGATTGCGAGAGACCACCATACCACCTTCACCAGTGGTGATGGTTTTGTTGGCATAAAAACTGAATACGGCTGCATCAGTTTGCAGGTTGCCGACCGCCACTCCATTGACCACGCAAGGCAAGGCATGTGCCGCGTCTTCAACCACTTTTAAACCATGCTCTTGAGCAATTGAAACGATTGCCGACATATCCGCCGCCAGACCGGCAAAGTGCACCGGCATGATGGCTTTTGTTTTATGGGTAATGGCCGCGCGAACCAGGGCAGGATCAATGTTCAAACTGCCCGGCAGTACATCCACAAAAACAGGGTCAGCTCCCAGGTAACGCACCACCTCGGCAGTGGCGGTAAAAGTGTGGGTGGGCACAATAACTTCGTCGCCCGGGCCAATGCCAATCGCTTCCAGCGCAAGGTGCAAACCTGCCGTGGCTGAGTTGACCGCAATGGCCTGCACTGGCTGATTACCCGCAGCTACGCCGCCGCCTGCTGCATTCAGCATGGCTTCGAAATCAGTTTCAAATTGCCGGGTTTTGGGGCCTGTGGTCAACCAGCCTGAGCGC